>Ga0233377_1000902_pt1 | contig 12070 bp, 13 predicted proteins | sample ElkDunMinimDraft_6_FD_191540 | JGI IMG/M metagenome (GOLD analysis project Ga0233377, IMG submission 191540) | Fecal eukaryotic communites from dung pellets of Tule Elk in California, USA - Elk Dung E36 | ecosystem: Host-associated > Mammals > Digestive system > Large intestine > Fecal | place...
GTGTCCATAAAAAGATTTAAAAGAATCTATTCTAAGATACAAATTATGATGTTTTGGAAAAATTTAGATTTAAAGTGTTTTAAATGTAAAAAATACTTGACAAAATGTAAAGTTTATTTTACATTTGATTCAACTTAATTTATAACCATTATGAAAAAAATCCCTTTACTCCCTAGATATTTTAACTGGATTGGACTAGCCCTAATTACTTTAAGCCTTGCATTGTATTCGATAGACGCTTTAAGAGACCGTTCAGAAATTGGAGGAATATTCATAAAAACATTTGTTTTGATAAATGACACTCCTTTTACCGAACCTGGTTTTTGGAAAATAATGGAAGTTGATGTTTTATTGACGTTGATTTTACTTACTATGCTGATAGGACTATCATTTACTGCTTTTGCACGAAGAAAGACAGAAGATGAAATGATAGATTCGATACGTCTACATAGCTGGTCTTGGGCAATTATTTCCATGATTATTATTGGCTCTTTGGTTACAATATTCATCTATGGGACTTCCTTTATCACCTTTTCCGTTTTCTTTGTTCATCTATTATTATTAATGTATAATGCTATTTTTACCGTTAATATTTGGAAATTAAACAAAAGCCAAACTCATGAAGAATAATATCAAGATACATCGGCAATTGAAAAATTATTCCCAGGAACAATTGGCAAACTTAGTGGGTGTAAGTCGACAAACTATTAATGCATTGGAAGCTAAAAAATATATTCCTTCTACCGTTCTATCATTAAAAATATCCCAAGTACTTGAATGCCCAATGGACAAATTATTTGAACTCGAGGATGCTGATTAAACTCAGAAAGAATTTCATAACCTCTAAGGCTTTACCCAATCTTTATACAGAAAAAAAAGAGCCATCCAATGGATAGCTCTTTTATATATTCAATGGAAAATAATATTACATCATTCCACCCATGCCGCCACCCATTGGAGGGCCACCAGCACCTACTTGATTCTCTTCTGGCTCATCAGCTAGAACACATTCAGTAGTTAATAACATTGACGCAACTGATGCTGCATTCTCTAATGCTACACGTGAAACCTTTGTAGGGTCAATTACACCTGCAGAGATTAAGTTCTCGAACTTATCTGTACGTGCATTGTATCCATAATCAGCAGTTCCTTCTTTAACTTTCTGAACAATTACTGCTCCTTCAATTCCTGCGTTAGCACAGATTTGACGTAATGGCTCTTCAACAGCACGTTTGATAATATCAATTCCGATTTGCTCGTCTTCGTTCTCTCCTTTAAGATTTACTAATGCTTCTGTTGAACGGATGAAAGCAACACCACCACCTGCAACAATTCCTTCTTCTACTGCTGCGCGAGTAGCATGAAGTGCATCATCAACACGGTCTTTTTTCTCTTTCATTTCAACTTCTGAAGCAGCTCCTACATAAAGTACCGCAACACCACCTGATAATTTAGCTAAACGCTCTTGTAATTTCTCACGGTCGTAATCAGATGTAGTTGTTTCAATTTGTGAACGGATTTGTGCAACACGAGCTTTAATATCGTCTGCATTTCCTGCTCCATTAATGATAGTCGTATTATCTTTATCTACTAAAACTTTCTCAGCTTGTCCTAAATAAGATAACTCAGCATTCTCTAATTTAAAACCTCTTTCTTCAGAGATTACAGTTCCGCCTGTTAAGATTGCGATATCTTCTAACATTGCTTTACGACGATCACCGAAACCTGGAGCTTTAACAGCAGCAACTTTCAGAGAACCACGGATTTTATTAACTACTAAAGTAGCTAATGCTTCTCCATCTAAATCTTCAGCAATAATTAATAATGGCTTTCCTGTTTGTACTTGTTTTTCCAAGATTGGCAACAATTCTTTCATGTTGCTGATTTTCTTGTCATAGATTAAAATGTAAGGGTTTTCAAGTTCCGCTTCCATTTTATCAGAATTAGTTACAAAATATGGAGACAAGTATCCACGGTCAAATTGCATACCTTCAACAGTTTTAACATCTGTTTCTGTTCCTTTTGCTTCTTCAACTGTAATAACACCGTCATTACCCACTTTTTCCATTGCTTCAGCAATTAATGAACCGATAACTTCGTCATTGTTTGCAGAAATTGAAGCAACTTGTTTGATTTTATTATTGTCAGCACCCACTACTTGTGATTGAGATCTTAAGTTCTCAACAACTGCAGCTACTGCTTTGTCAATACCACGTTTTAAATCCATTGGATTAGCACCTGCAGCAACAGATTTAATACCTGGAGCAACAATCGCTTGAGCCAATACAGTAGCAGTTGTAGTACCATCACCAGCTTGATCAGCAGTTTTTGATGCAACTTCTTTTACCATTTGAGCTCCCATGTTCTCTAATGCATCTTTTAATTCAATCTCTTTCGCAACTGTAACACCATCTTTAGTGATTGCTGGAGAACCAAATTTTTTCTCAATAATTACATTACGTCCTTTTGGACCTAAAGTAACTTTAACTGCATTTGCAAGAGTGTCAACGCCTCTTTTCAGGGCGTCACGTGCCTCTACATTATATTTTACTATTTTTGCCATTGTTATATGAAATTAAATATTCGACCCTGCCAATTGTTTATACCAACGAACCAAAGCCTACTGTTAATTATAATTATTTTTTGTTTTGAATTAAAGAACTGCGTAAATATCAGCCTCACGCATAATTAAATACTCTTTTCCTTCGTAGTTAATCTCTGTTCCTGCGTACTTTCCGTATAATACTTTATCACCTACTTTTACAGTCAATGGTTCTTCAGGTTTTCCAGCTCCTACAGCTACGATTGTTCCTTGGGATGGTTTTTCTTTTGCTGTGTCAGGAATATAGATACCTGACGCTGTCTTTTCTTCTGCTGGAGCAGGCTCTACTACTACTCTGTCTCCGATAGGTTTAATACTTAATGCCATAATTGTATATCGATTTTATTTTTTTTGAATCACGTACCTCAAAAGCATCACTAACTATGCCAATTGAAATTAAGCAAAATATTTTGCCATTTTTTCATTAACTGTCATTTTTAGTGTCAGTAATCCATCATCTTAATGTCATCATGACACAAATTTTCCAAAAATAAAAAACCCTGCCTTTAATTAGACAGGGTTGTATTTCTTATTTCTTAGCTTATTATTTTGTCGTATCAGTAGCTGCTGGAGTTTGAGTAGCTGGAGTTTGAGTATTTCCTGCTGGTGCCCCTGTTGCTGGTGTTGCCGAAGGGTTAAGATTTAAATTAGGAGCCGTTACTGGGGCTTCTATTTGATCTCCTAAACCACCTTTGTTTGATGAGGATGGACCAACAATGTTAATACCAATACAAAATACCATCAATGCAATTGCGAAAATCCAAGTTCCTTTTTCTAGAATATCACCTGTACGTTGAACCCCAATTAAATTTGCACCTCCTGAAAAACCTGAAGAAAGACCTCCTCCTTTAGGGTTTTGAATCAACACGAAAAACGCTAATAATAAACTAGCTAGAATAATTAGGATAATAAATAAAATGTCCATTTCTATATTTCAATTATAACTTTTGTTCAATCTCTTTAATTCGGGTCGCAAAATACGATTTTTTTTCTGGATTATCTGAAATTAATTTTCTAAATACCATTATCGCCTTTTCATGCATCCCCTGTGATTCATAGATATTCGCTAAGGTCTCTGTTACAACATATAATTGATCCTCCGAGCTGCTCCTAGCTTTATTTTCTGTATTAATCGTCTCCGCTTTTGGGGGTTTGATTTGAGGTTCTTCTCTGATAAACTTATCAATAACCTCATCTACCTTTTCTGAAGAAATAAACTCTACAGTTTCTTTCTTATGCTTATCACTTAATTTATCTTCCGGATCCTGCAAATGAAAGATATTCTCCCTGATTTGCTGATCCAAAATTGCCTCATCTAATTTTTTAGGATCAAATTGTCCCTTCTGTTGTTTTGGAAGTATTGGTGATGAAAAAGGTTGATAGGTTTCAGCATGCTCCAATCTAGTCTTGTATAACCACCACCTAAAACTATAAGGCATTAGTTCGTCGTTATATAAACTTATATCCTCCTCTGAACTCCTTTGAGTACCTTTAATTTCTAGCTCAGTACTTTCTTCTGTAACTTCTTCTAGCTCTCGCTCCCTTTCTTCTTCCGCCGCAAATTCCTTTTCAATATTATAACCAGAAGGTATATCAAAAACTCGCTCAGTGTCTAATATTGTTTTCTCTGATCTTTGTTCAGGGATATCGTCAATATTTTCAACTATATGCTCTTCTCTCTCAAAAGTTTCAACAATTTCCGGAATATCTTCTTCCATATCTGCAGCTTCAACTTCTGTCTCCTCTGCAATTACCTCATTTTCTACCTCCTCGTAAGCAATGTAATCATCCGAATCAATTTCCAATTCCGGAATTTCCTCAATTGCTTTTTGAAGATAGTCTCTAAGCCAAAAAGGATTGTTTGAATAGATAAGTGTCTTCTGCTTATCAACAGTTTGTCCTTCCAGAAACCTTTTGCGTTGAAATGCATAGATAATGGGCTGAGAAAATGGATATTTGGTTAAAAGCTGCTCGAAATCGGCAACATTCACCTCCAAGGGATTCTCTAGTGCTTTTTTAAATACATTTACTTGATCCATGTTTTTCAAAGGCTCTAATTTTACCAGTTATTAAAAGCTCGGTTAAAGACATCCTCAGTTAGCATCTTAACAATCTCTTGATTCAATGTCATCTCTTGCGTGCTAACTTCTCCACGAAACTCCTTAAATTGAGTAAATGATTCCTCAAAATCACTTTCTCCAGTTTCATCCTTCCTGTTTATGTATTTAACCTTGACGGTAATCGATAATCGGTTTAAAGCTGCCAAATCCGTTCCGGCTTCTACCGCTGCAGGTGTAATCGCATAATTCGTAATAACTCCAGAAAAGATGGCATCTCCATCCTGATTAACCTGGCTTAATTTTGATTGTGTCCTGATACGTTCTTTCAAACCCTCTGTAAAAGTCTGACTCAGCGTTGCGGAAACAAATGGAGAGATATTTTCAAAAATCTCAACAGAATATGTTTTCATATTCTCAGGAATTGAACCTCCACTTAAACTATATTTTACGCCACAGCCTTGAACAGTAAAAACAACTAAAGCAATTATGATAAATTTTATGAGATTGCCTCTATTCTTTAATTTGGACATATTAATCTAAATTCAAATCCTTAATCTTTCTATAAAGAGTACGCTCAGAAATTCCAAGCTCTTGTGCCGCAGCCTTACGCTTCCCTTTATGCTTCTTTAATGCTTTTTTAATCAAATCCGACTCCTTATCAAGTAAAGATAATGATTCCTCAACCTCTTCTACATCTTGAGTATCATACAAATAATCATTACTACTTCCATTTGCTTGATTCGGATTATGAATCGTTATCGTTGGATTCGCATTAACAGGATATTCCTCCGCACCCAATACGGCTGAACTTGGCCTGACCTCCTGATATAACTGATTGATATAAGGAGAATTCTGCTCCATTGTTCCTTGATTAAGTCCGTTTTGCATCAATTCTACAACCAATTTTTTCAAATCAACCATATCCTTTTTCATGTCAAAAAGAACTTTATAAAGTAAATCTCTCTCCGAAATATTCTCCTTCGATTGATCCTTCAAAGCCATTGGCAGAGTATTCTGTGTCTCAACTGGTAAATAATGACTCAGAATTTGAGCATTAACCAAACGTTCCTTTTCTAAAACGGCAATCTGCTCTGCAATATTTTTCAATTGACGAACATTTCCTGGCCATGTATAATTCTTTAACAATTCCTGAGCATCCTCTGTCAGTTGAATTCCTGGTGAACGATACTTGTCTGAAAAGTCTACAACGAATTTTCTAAATAATAAAACAATATCCTCTTTTCGCTCTCTTAAAGAAGGGATACGCAAAGGAACTGTGTTTAATCTATAATAAAGATCTTCTCTAAATCTCCCCTTCTTTACCGCTTCATAAACATCAACATTCGTCGCAGCAACTACTCTTACATTGGTTTTTTGAACCTTTGAGGATCCTACTCGAATATATTCACCAGATTCCAAAACTCTTAATAATCGAGCCTGTGTTCCCAATGGTAATTCGCCAACCTCATCCAAGAAAATAGTTCCGCCATCCACAACTTCAAAATATCCTTTCCTCGCTTCATGAGCTCCTGTAAAAGATCCTTTCTCATGACCGAATAGTTCTGAATCTATAGTTCCTTCTGGAATCGCGCCACAGTTAACCGCGATAAATGGACCGTGTTTTCTTCCACTCAACTGATGGATAATATGCGAAAAAACCTCCTTACCAGAACCACTTTCACCTTGAATCAAAACCGATATATCGGTAGGTGCTACCTGACGTGCAATATCGATCGCACGGTTGAGTAATGGAGAGTTCCCAATTATCCCAAACCTGCTCTTAATATCTTGATGATCCATTCTTAATATTTAGTGTTTAGATTAGTATTAATCAACTATTCTACCTATTAAGGTAGCTGATGTACAGCTCTCGCCAAGTACATTTACATAATCTCCGACCTTGTATCTCGCATCAACTGGAAATACTAACATGGTATTTTGGTCATTACGTCCACAAAAATCCTTATCTGAACGTTTTGAGGTTCCTTCAATAAGAACTTTTTGAACCTTACCTACGAATTTTTCAATTCTGTATAAACTATGTCTACGTTGTAACTCCACAACTTCTGTCAGGCGACGTTTCTTAATTTCCTCAGGAATATCATCTTCATAACGTTTCGCCGCTAGGGTTCCTGGACGCTCTGAATATGCAAACATATATGCAAAATCATATTTTACATAATTCATCATTGAAAGTGTTTCTTGATGCTCTTCTTCTGTCTCGGTACAGAATCCTGTAATGACATCTGTCGAGATACCACATTCTGGAATAATACGTTTTATAGCATCTATTCTATCCTTATACCATTCCCTGTCATATGTTCTATTCATCAATTCAAGAACCCTTGAATTTCCTGATTGAATAGGTAAATGTATATAATTACAGATATTCTCATATCGAGCCATGGTATACAATACCTCGTCTGTGATGTCCTTAGGATGTGAAGTTGAAAATCTGATTCTTAATTCCGGACTTACCTCTGCAACCATTGCTAATAAATGAGCAAAATTTATTGTCGCTGGCGTCTCTTCTCCTTCATTTGCTGTTGGAGTATATTTGTAAGAATCTACGTTTTGACCTAATAAGGTAACCTCTTTATAACCTGCTTTAAATAGGTCTTGTGCTTCTTTTACAATAGATTCAGCATCTCTACTTCTTTCTCTACCCCTTGTAAATGGCACAACACAGAATGAACACATATTATCACAACCACGCATGATTGAAATAAATGCGGAAATACCATTCGAATTCAATCGAACCGGACTTATATCTGCATAGGTTTCCTCTCTTGAAAGCAATACATTGACAGCGCGTCCACCCTCATCAACCTGATCAATCAAGTTTGGCAAATCACGATATGCATCAGGTCCTACAACAACATCTACTAATTTCTCTTCTTCCAAGAATTTCGCCTTCAAGCGTTCAGCCATACAGCCTAACACCCCTACTATCATTCCTGGGTTTTTAGCCTTGGCAGACTCAAATTCTTTCAGCCTATTGCGCACACGTTGCTCTGCATTCTCACGAATTGAACAGGTATTAATAAATACAACATCTGCATTTTTATAATCTTTCGTTGTCTCAAATCCCTTCTCAATCAAAATTGAAGCTACAATCTCACTATCAGAAAAGTTCATCTGGCAGCCATAACTCTCAATATAAAGTTTACGACCAGCTGACTGTCCTGTAGGAACCATATCTAAAGCCTCGCCTTGACGAGATTCATCATGTGTTTTTGTTGTATGTAATAACTCTAACATAGTCAAATTTCAAAGACTACAAAGTTAGTAATTATCTATCAAACAAATGACAGTTTGTCAGCAGTTAGACAAAATTTAACGAAAAAAAAGGTGCTAATTGATATTAGCACCTCATTATATTTTTTAAAATTGTCTTATTGAGCAACTTCTTGCTTAGCTTCTTCTTGCATTTTCTTATTTGCAACAATTACAATCTCAACACGACGGTTTTCAGCTCTACCTGCCTCAGTATCATTTGATGCTATTGGCTCTGCAAAGTTCTTACCTTCTGTTTTAATTCTGCTTCCAGATAATCCTTGTGATACAGCAAATGATTTAACTGATGATGCACGTCCGTCAGAAACTTTTTGATTTGCTGCTAATGTACCAACATTATCAGTGTGTCCTAATACTAAAATATCAGTATTTGGCTCTTTATTTAAAGTCTCAACCAATTTAGCAATATTCTCTTTTGCTGTTGGTTTCAAAGCTGTACTGTTGAAATCAAATAAAATACCTGAATCAAACTTAACTAAGATACCTTCACCAACTTGCTCTACTTCAGCACCGGCTACAGTATTCTCAATTTCCTTAGCTTGTTTATCCATCTTCTTACCGATCAATGTACCTGCAGCACCACCTATAACTGCTCCAGCGATTGCTCCTACTGCTGTGTTACCTGCTTTACCACCGATAAGCGCTCCAAGAGCACCTCCTGCAGCTGTACCTACTACCGCACCTTTTGTTGTGTTACTAGTATTTTGAATGGTTGAACAGCTAGCAAATAACATAGCTGAAGTGGCTACTGTCAATCCATATACCGCTAATCTTTTATTTATTTTCATAATCAAATAATTTATCTTTTATACTAATTTATTTATAGCTTTCTTATTTGCAAAGCCAATGCCAAAATGTTTTTTTAACAATTTTACAAGTTACAACACATTAAAAATCAATACTTTATTTTTCTTGAGTTGGAATTTCTAACTTGGGTAATCTTTGAGATTTAGGGCGTCCCTGTGCATTCCAAGTCTTAAATGAAGAATTTATGTAATTCATTAGGTCATATTGTCCCCACCGTTGAGCTGTAGAGTATGAAGGTCTATAGATATCCATAAAAGATTGCAACTCTTCACCCTCTAATTTTGTAAGACTAGAAACTATTGTTCTGTTAAAAATCCGATCTACTTTGGTCTCGTCTAATTCTTGGCTCATATACTGCTCAAAACGCTTCGCATTCTTAGCTTCTTTACCAAATAAATTATATAATGCCGTTGCTGGACTTGCTATATAGGTCCCAAACGTATTCTTACCGCCGTTGTAAACACCCTTGCTCTCATAATCCTCCTGCATCTGACGCATCTCTGATTCCCTGGTACTACGAGTTATTACTACAGTCTCAATCTGTGTACCTGCTGTAATATCTATTAAAATATCCTCAAGCGTATTTATTCTCGTCTTAATCGGACCATATCCTACCTTCGTAATTGAAAGTGTATCTCCAACATTTACTTCTACCGTAAAAACTCCATATGAATTGGTCCTAACTGTCTGTTTGGTCCTCAAATTCATAACATTCGCATCACTAATCCTAGTGCTTGACCCCTTCTCCAATACTAAACCGGAAACCATGTTATCTTGTTCTTGGCCTTGTGCAGCAATGGCCAGAAAAAAGAATATACATAACAGGGCTATATATTTAACTTTACTATACATCCAATTTTAAAGGTAATAATACTTTTGACTAGCAAATGTTAAAAAGTTTTAAATCGCTATGAATTATAGGGATAAAAAACAAAATTCGCCCCTTCCGGAACTACAACAAATAAGCAGATATAGTCATTTGCAGATTTAAAATTCTTAACAAAGAACTCCTTCTTATCTTCCTTTACTATCCCTCTATCCATAAATTCCTCCAAAGAACTTGCCTGAATAGTCCATTGCGTATTCAGTTCTTCTCTATCTAAGATTACTTCTCCTAAATCAACCTTCAACTGATGTGCTACAAAAATGGGATATAATGTATATCCTTCAGCCATCATTTCAGCGGAAACTTCCTGAATTGAATCCTTATAAAAATCTAAATCAGTCTTCAGACTCAATAATGGGCTTTTACCTTTCGATGCCTTTCCCTCTTCTTCCGGACCTTTATTTAATAGATCTTGTAAATCCATTTATTTCTTTAATTTTAATAGTACTACATTCTCAACATGCTGTGTATGAGGAAACATATCCACCGGTTTTATCCTCACAACTTCATATTTGCTGGTTAAACTCTCCAAATCACGTGCCTGAGTCGCAGCATTACAACTTACGTACACTACTTTCTCACTTTCCATCTCCAAAATTCTATCTACCACATCTGCATGCATACCCGCTCTTGGTGGATCGGTTATTACGACATCGGGCTTTCCATGTTCTTTAATAAAATCAGAAGTCAACACATCCTTCATATCTCCAGCGTAAAACTTGGTGTTATGAATTCCATTTGTCTCTGAATTTATCTTCGCATCCTCAATTGCGGATGGAACATACTCAACTCCAATAACCTCTCTTGCTGATCTTGCTACAAAATTTGCTATTGTTCCCGCTCCAGTATATAAATCATAAACTAGTTCATCTCCCTGTAAATCCGCAAATTCCCTTGTGATCTTATAGAGCTCATAAGCTTGTCTGGAGTTTGTTTGATAAAATGACTTAGGTCCAACCTTAAATTTTAAACCTTCCATTTCCTCATAAATAAAATCCCTGCCAGAATAAACATGAATATCCTGGTCAAAGATGGTATCATTTTTTTTCTGGTTGATGATATATAATAAGGAAGTAATATCAGGGAATTTATCCTTTATAAAGGACATTAACATCTCAACTTGCCCCTCTTCAGGATATGCAAATACTACAATCACCATTAACTCTCCTGTTGAAGAGGTTCTAATTATCAGATTTCGAAGTGCACCTTCATGAGCTCTCAAATCATAAAAGGACATAAAGTTCTCTTTTGCAAACTCAAATACGCTATTCCTGATATCATTAGAAGGGTCTTGTTGCAAATAACAATGATCAACCGTTAAGATTTTATCGAATCTCCCAGGAACATGAAAACCTAAGGCATCCATTGAATCAGTACGTTCAACTTCATCCAAACTCGTTAACCAACGCTTATTGGAAAAAGTATATTCCAATTTATTTCTATAATATTCCGTTTGTTCAGAGCCCAATATTGGCTCCATACCTGAAACATCAACTTTTCCAATTCTTGATAAAGCATTACCTACAGACTGTTCTTTAAACTTCAATTGAGAATCATAGGTCATATGTTGCCATTTACAACCTCCACAAACCCCAAAATGAGAACAGAATGGATCTTTTCTATATTCCGAAGCAACTTTAATCTCAGCAATCTTCCCCTCCGAAAAATTCTTTTTCTTGCGAATCAACTCCACATCCACTACATCACCCGGCACAGCACGCTCAATAAACAGAACCAAATTATCATGCTTCGCAACGCCCTTGCCTTCTTCGGCAATATCAATTATTTCAACATCTGAAATAAATTTCTTTTCCTGAGGTATTCTTCTTCCCATATTGCCGCAAAAATACGGAATTTTTGCGGATAGATTGTATAAAAGACATTAGAGGCTAGACAGAAGAAAAATGTTTACAAATAGTAGTTAATATAGTAGTTAGTAATTAGTAGTTAGTAATTAGATTTTCTATATAGTTTACGAGAGTGTGATTGCAGAAACCTCGTTAGAGGTGATATATTTGTAGAAATGAAATTTACCCCCTAATTACATATAAACCATAAATTAATTGATGATTTTTATAACGGGCGGATAGATTGAAATAAACGGGCGGACACGCGGGTTCGCACCGTACAGACAAACGTCTTAATTAATTACTATACAGTTAGATACAATAGAATTAGCAAAATCGGCAAGCTGGAAATTCTTTCCACCTGTACGGTGCGGACCCATGTGTTAGTCATGGTCGGAAGAAAAATCTTCCGATTTTTTTGTTTTAAAAACAATTAAAAAATATTAATAAATACTTGATAATCAGATATTTGTATTTGTTTTTACCGATTATTTTACCTATCTTAATACCATAATTAAGGACAAGATATGGCACAATTTAAAGATCATAAAATAAGCGCAAAACAACTTCT
>Ga0233377_1000903_pt1 | contig 12066 bp, 10 predicted proteins | sample ElkDunMinimDraft_6_FD_191540 | JGI IMG/M metagenome (GOLD analysis project Ga0233377, IMG submission 191540) | Fecal eukaryotic communites from dung pellets of Tule Elk in California, USA - Elk Dung E36 | ecosystem: Host-associated > Mammals > Digestive system > Large intestine > Fecal | place...
ATCCGCCCCCGGGCAGTGTGCCGAGCGCCGACGACAGCCTGCGTCTCTACTTCCTCTGCGCGCACCCCGACCTGACGCCGTCGTCGGCCGTCGCGCTCACGCTCCGGGCGGTGGGCGGGCTCACCACGCGCCAGATCGCACAGGCCTATCTCGTGCCGGAACCCACGATGGCGCAGCGGATCAGCCGGGCCAAGCGCATCGTCGGCCGAGCCGGTCTCGCTCGTCCCGGCGACGTCCGCACGGTGATGCACGTGCTCTACCTGGTGTTCAACGAGGGCTACTCGGGCGACGTCGACCTCGCGGCCGAGGCCATCCGGCTCACCCGCCAGCTGGCGACGTTGGTCGACGATCCCGAGGTCGGCGGGCTGCTCGCCCTGATGCTGCTGCACCACGCCCGCCGCCCCAGTCGCACCGGGCCCGACGGGAGGATCGTGCCACTCGCCGACCAGGACCGGTCCCGATGGGACGCCGACCTCATCGCGGAGGGCGTCGCCATCCTGCAGGCCGCGCTCGCGCGGGACCGGCTCGGCGAGTACCAGGCACAGGCGGCGATCGCCGCGCTGCACGCCGATGCTCCCCGCTTCACCGACACCGACTGGGTGCAGATCCTCGAGTGGTACGACGAGCTGCTCCGGTTCGCCGACACCCCGATCGTCCGGCTCAACCGAGCGGTCGCCGTCGGCGAAGCGGACGGAGCGCCCGCGGGGTTGGCCGCACTGGCCGACATCGACGAGAGGATCCCGCGGCGCGATGCGGTCGCGGCCCACCTCCACGAGCGCAACGGCGACCTCGCCCTCGCCGCCCGCCTCTACGCCACCGCGGCTCGCAACGCGCCGAACCTCGCGGAGCGAGACCACCAGACCCGCCAGGCGGCGCGGCTCAACCAGCTCCTCCGGGACGGAGACGACGACGGGATGCGCCGGTGATGGCTGACGGCCGTGACGATGTCGACCCGCACGTCCGGCAGGTCGCCGCCGACCTCGGGCTGTCGATCGTCGGCCCGTTCGCACACGGCACCTTCGGCGCCGTCGCCGTCGCCACTCCCGGCGGGGAGGAGCTGGTCCTCAAGGCGCTGCCCGACCCGGCGCTGGAGCCGGTCTGGGCGGCCGGCGCCGAGATGGCGGCACGCCTGCACGAGCAGGGGTACCCGAACCCGCGCATCGTCGCGGTGGGGTCGACCGGCGCGGCGGTGTGGTCGCTGCAGGAACGCCTGGCCGGCGAGGTGCTCCGCCGGCTCACGGCGACCCACGCGTCGCAGTTGATCGCCTTGGCCCAACGCCACGACATCGACAGCGGGCGCAGCCGTCCGTGGCGGGAAGATGCGATCGCCGCCGCCCGTGGCTGGCTCGACACCACTCCCATCGAGCCGACCGATGCCCGGGTGCTCGCCGCCGCGATCGAGCGCGGTGCACGTTCGGAGCTCCTGCGGACGACGATCGTCCACGGCGACTTCCACCACGGCAACGCCCTGGTCGACGGGGACGAGATCACCGGCGTGTTCGACTGGGAGATCGCCGGACCCGGCGACTGGCGGTTCGACCTGGTGATGCTCGCCTTCGGCTGTCACGTCCGCCCGGATGCCTGCGAGCCGTCGGCAGCGGCACTGGTCACCGAAGCGGTGCGCTCCACCTGCCCCGACGACGTCGCGGCGCTGATGGCGGCGTGCCAGGTGCTGCGTCAGACCTCGATCATCGCCACCCGATCGCCCGACAGCGCCGCCCGGGCGTGCGGGCGGATGGTCGCCGCGCTGGACGATTTGCTGACGTGACGTTCGACACGGGGAACATATAGAGGTTTTACTGGCGCGATGTCGATCGCCATCACCGAAGACCACCGCACCCTGGCCACGACCGCGGCCGACTTCCTGGCCAAGCGCGACGCCCTCGGGGCCACCCGGGCGCTGCTCGACGGGGCGGACGAGTCGGTGCCGGCGTTCTGGGACGACCTCGCCGCGCTCGGGTGGCTGGGGCTCCACGTGCCCGAGGAGCACGGCGGCTCCGGCTTCGGCATCGAGGAGCTGGCGATCGTGGTCGAACAGCTGGGCCGGACGCTCGCCCCGGGCCCGTTCGTGCCCACGGTGATCGCCAGCGCCGTGCTGGCCGCCGCGGGCGGCGAGGCGGCCGCGACGCACCTCCCCGGCCTGGTCGACGGCACCCGTCGGGCGGCCGTGGCCCTCGGCGGAACGGTCACGGTCGCCGGCGGCACCGCATCCGGCCCGGCCGGCGACGTGCTCGGCGGTGGCCTGGCCGAGGTGCTGCTCGTGGCGGCAGGCGACGACGTCGCCGTGGTGGAGGTGGGCGACGGGGTGACCGTGGAGGTCCCGCCCAACCTCGACCCCTCCCGCCGGACCGCCCGGGTCACCCTCGCCGACGCCCCGGCCACGGTGCTGCCCGGCGCGCGCCGCCTGCTGGTCGACCTGGCCCGGGTGATCCTCGCCGCCGAGGCCGTCGGCGTGGCGGGAGCGTGCACCGACCTGGCTGCCGACTACGCCCGCGAGCGCGTCCAGTTCGGCCGCCCGATCGCCATGTTCCAGGCGGTCAAGCACCACTGCGCCAACATGGCCGTGGCCACCGAACTGGCGACCAGCGCGGTGTGGGACGCCGCTCGCGCTGCGGCCACCGGCGGCGACCAGCTGACCTACGCCGCCGCGGTCGCCGCCACCCTCGCCGCCCCGGCGGCCGACCTGTGCGCGAACCTGAGCACGCAGGTCCACGGCGGCATCGCCATCACCTGGGAGCACGACGCCCACCTGTACATGCGGCGGGCCACCACGCTCCTCGCCCTGCTCCCGGCCGAGCCGGCCGCGGTCGAGCTCACCGACCTCGTCCGAGGCGGCGTCGAGCGGGCCAAGACCGTGGAGCTCCCGCCGGAGGCCGAGGCCATCCGCGACGAGGTGCGCGCGTTCGCCGAGCGCATCGCCGGGCTGCAGGTCGACGAGCAGCGCGCCGAGCTGATCGACAGCGGCTACGTGATGCCGCACTGGCCCAAGCCCTTCGGGCGGGCCGCCGGCGCCGTCGAACAGCTCGTGGTCGAGCAGGAGTTCGCGGCGGCCGGGGTCGCTCGCCCGTCCTACGGGATCACCGGCTGGAACATCCTCACCCTCATCCAGTACGCCACCGAGGACCAGGTGAGTCGCTGGGTGCGTCCCGCGCTCGACCAGACGGTCATCTGGTGCCAGCTCTTCAGCGAGCCCGACGCCGGGTCCGACGCCGCGGGCGTGAAGACGAAGGCCACCCGCGTCGACGGCGGCTGGCTCGTGAACGGCCAGAAGGTCTGGACCAGCGGCGCCCACGTGGCGGGCATGGGCTTCGCCACCGTGCGCACCAACCCGGACGTGCCCAAGCACGAGGGCATCACCACGATGGTCATCGACATGCACGCCGAGGGCGTGGAGGTGCGGCCGCTGAAGATGTCGAGCGGCATGTCCGAGTTCAACGAGGTCTTCTTCAACGACGTGTTCGTGCCCGACGACGACGTGGTGGGCCCGGTCGACGGTGGCTGGACGGTCGCCCGCGCCACCCTCGGCAACGAGAGCGTCAGCATCGGCGGCGGGCAGGGCGGCATGTCGCTGCCTGGCAGCGCCCTCATCGGACCGCTCGACGCCAACCCCGATCGCGTCGCCGGGGGCGCCGCGCGGGTGGGGCGCTACATCGCGGAGCACCAGGCGATGGGTCTGCTCAACCTGCGCAGCGCCAACCGGGCCGTGGCCGGCAGCGAGCCCGGGCCCGAGGGCGCCATCACCAAGCTCGTCCTGTCCGAGCTGGGCCACGAGGCCGCCGCGCTCCTCACCGCGCTCAACGGCCCCGACGCCGCCTTCCTCGACGGCCCCGGGGCCATGAGCAACATGCTGGTGCTCATGCACCGAGCCATGTCGATCGCTGGCGGCACCTCGGAGATCAAGCGCAATCAGATCGGCGAGCGCATCCTCGGCCTCCCGCGCGACCCGCTGGTGAAGTAGCGGGGGGAGACAGCGACGTCGACGTGGCGATCGCCGGATCCGACCCGCGGTTGCTCGGGTCCTCGAGGCCCCCGGCGCTCGCCGCGCGGATCAGAAGCTCGTGCGGTTGGCCGTCGGCATCTCGATGTACACGTTCTGCGCCTTGCCCAGGTAGAAGATGACGCCGGTGCGGAGGATCTCGTCGAACGCCCAGGCGATCGTCGGCGACAGCGGGATCAACAGCGCTCCCTCGCGGATGGCGACGAACCGCGGCCAGGCCCACGCGACGGTGCTGTCCCAGAACGGCTCCCGCGGGATCTCCAGCGAGTCGGTGACGGCGTCGCCGAGCATGTAGCGCGTCAGGGCGTGCATCACCGGCCGGAGCGGGGTGAGGCCGTCGCCGTTCAGGTCGAGCAGCCCGATCTGGGCGATGTCGAGCAGGACGTCGGCCAACTTGATGCCCTCGGGCGTCGCGGCGATGACCGGGTCGAGGACCTGCTTGGCCTGCGCATCGGCCTCGCTCCACGTCGCCGGGATGTACTCGTCCTTGACGCCGAGCATGTGCGCGGTCACCTGCCACAGGTGCAGGAAGCCGTCCATCTCGGCCTGGGGTGTGCGCAGCTTCCACTTGGTCATCTGGCGATAGGCGAACGTGGCGAGGCTGTGCCAGGTGACCATGATGTCGGCCTGGCTGATCGGGATCGGCTTGGCGCCGTTCTGCGACGGCCAGTGCGGCGACTGCGGCAGCAGGTGGCGGACCGCGGCATGCGTCATGCGGGTCTTGACGCAGGTGACGATCATGTCGCCACTGGGCTGGTAGGCGTTCGGGTCGCCGATGTCGTGACCGAGCTTGCCCGTCTTCGTGATGCGATCCCGCATGTCCTCACCGCCCTTCGAGTAGTAGACGGCGCGGGCCTCGTTCGGGATCGCGGTGCTCATCATGCCGCTGCCGAACCCGTAGAGCAGCCCGGTGTAGAGGCCACGCTTCGTGTAGAACTGCAGCGCCTTGTCGAGCTTGGCCTGGTCGAGCCACGCGGGAACCTGGCGGGCGTACTCGATGTAGTCGCGCACGTCGGTCGGCAGCCCGGCCGGGAGCGGCTGTGCGTTGTACCTCCAGCCGCGCAGCAACTCGTTGACCCGGGGTACGTCACCGCGGTCGAGCAGCGACGCCACCAGGGGATCGGTCTCGTCGTCCCAGACCCACTTCGGGTCGACACCGAGACCCTGCCCGGCCACCGAGCCCGATGGCTTCCAGGTCCACAATGCTCTGGCTCCCGCCGGTGACGCCGCCCCCAGCGCCCCGAACGCCCCCAGCGCGCTACCTCCGACCAGGATCTTTCGCCTGCTGATCTCCATGGGCCCCTCTCCTGTGGCTGAGCAACACGCTGATATGGTGCTACACGCGGTGCATCTCTGTATCAGGCATCTCACCACAGGTGTGGTATACGTCACAAGCCTTTGTTTCCCGCATCTGCGAGAAAGGTGAACGGTGGAACCTCCGTCGATGACCGAGTCGGGCTCCGGGACGGTCCTGGTGGGCGCTCTCACCGCCGCCGCGGAAGGGGCCGTCGACGACCATGACGAGACCAGCTCCCGCATCCTCGACGCGGCGTTCGAGCTGTTCTGCCGCATCGGCGTCCAGCGCTCCACGATGGAGGACGTGGCGCGGCGCTCCGGCGTCTCCCGGATCACGGTCTACCGGCGCTTCGCCACGAAGGGCGCCTTGGTCGACCAGCTGGTCCGCCGAGAGATCCAGCGCTACTTCGACCAGTTTCGTCGCGACATCGAACACGCCGAGACCACCGCCGATCGAGTGGTCCTGGGCTTCGTGAGCTCACTGCGCGCGTTTCGCCGCAACCCGCTCATCGGCGGGCTGATGGCCGCCGACCCGAACGCGCTCGTCCCCGCGACGATCGCGGACGGCGGACGAACCCTCGCCGGCGTGCGCGGCTTCGTCGCCGGCCAGCTCCGGCGCGAGCAGGACGCCGGCAACGTCGCCGGCGACGTCGACGTCGACGTCGTGGCCGAGCTGATGGTGCGGGTCTGCAGCTCGTTCCTGGTCATCCCCAGCCACATCATCGACCTCGACGACGACGAGCAGCTGGCGGGGGTCGCCCGGCAGTTCCTCGTCCCGATGCTGGGGATCGTCGCCTGATCGAGTGACAGGTTGCCGCGCGTGCAGATCGTGAGCTCACCCGCCAGCGGTGTCCGGTGCTCCCGTGGGGCTCAGCTGTCGACGTGGAGGTCGTCGAGGACCTCGTCGAACCGTGCTGCCTGGTCGGGGCAGTAGATGTCCACCACGAGCCGGTCGTAGGCGACGAGATCGTCGACGTGTTCGTCCGGGGCGCCACGCCACACGCGCGCCCAGGTCGTGATGTTGACCGGGTCGTCTTTGAGCACACCGCAGACCTGGGGGGCGTCGTCGCCATAGACCGACCGGACGGCGTCCACGGACAGGTCTGGGGCGATGTCGGTCGAGCGGGCCGCTTCGACGAGCTGCTCCGCCCGCTCCCGGGCCTGGGATTCGTTGTCGTCGTCGCCGCAGGCGGCGGCGAGGGCGACGCCGACGAGCAGGATCGAGGCGGGAAGCCGGGTTCGCATCATCTCAGCGACCTCCTCCGCCGGGGCTCCTCGACGTACCTGCGGCCTGTGACGCGGCACCACCTGCGGTGTTCCAGGACGGTTTGCGCATCGCGTAGATCAGCAGGGGCGGGCCACCGAGCAGGATGATGACGGCCACCATCACGAAGGGGTAGGCGCCCGACGGGATGCCAGCCAGCCCGGATGGGGGCACGAAGCCGAGGGCGAACGCCGACAACGACGCCAGGAACCCGACGCCGGCCACGAGGTTCATGGCCGGGACCCGGTAGGCGCGCTGCACGTCGGGCTTGGTGCGGCGCAGCCTGATCGCCGCCGCGAACATCAGGCAGTACATGATCAGGTAGAGCGCCGCCGCCATGTCGACCAGCGTGAAGAACGCGGCGCTCACGTTGGGGATGACCACGAACAGGAGGGCGAGCAGGGTGACGATGACGCCCTGCACCAAAAGGATGCCCTCCTGCACGCCCGCCCGGTTCTTCTTCTGCATCCACAGGGGCAGCACGCCGGTCTCGCCGGCGTGCAGCAGGCCCTTGGACGGGCCGGCGATCCAGGTCACGACCGAGGCCAGGGCGCCGATCGCGATCATCCCGCTGAGGATGTACACGAGCCAGCCGATGTTGTAGTGGTCGAAGAACACACGGAAGCTGAGCATGATGCCGGTGGTGAGCCCGAGCTGGGAGGACGGCACCATCGCCGCGATCGCGATCGTCGGCAGGATGAAGACGAGCAGGATCACGGCAGAGGCGAGCAAGATCGCCTTCGGGTACTCCCGTCCAGGATTCTTCATGTCGTTGACGTGGACGGCGTTGACCTCCATGCCGGCGTAGGCGAGGAAATTCGACACGATGAGCACGATCGACGCCAGGCCCGTGAACGGCGGGATCACGTCGCCGGCCTTGAGCTGGGTCTGCGACTTCTGGTCGGACGCCAGCCAGATGGCCCCGAGGACGATCAGGAGCACGCCCGGGATGATCGTCCCGATGATGCCGCCCAGTGACCCGACACGGGCGAACAGGTTGCCGCCCCGCAGAGCCACCAGGGTCGACAGGTAGTACAGGACGATGACGGTCGCGGCGGTGAACAGCCCGTTGTTGGCCAGGCTGTCCCGGCCGATCATGAACGAGACCGCGGCGGCGATGAACGCCAGCTGCACCGGGTACCACACGACGTTCTGGATCCACTGCAACCAGATCGACAGGAAGCCGAGGCGGTTGCCGAACGCCTCGCGGATCCAGACGTAGACGCCGCCAGACCAGCCCGTCGCCAGCTCGGCAGCGACGAGCGCCGTCGGGACGAGGAACAGCACGGCGGGGATGAGGTAGAGGGTCACCGACCCGAGGCCGTACGTGGCCATCGTCGGCAGGCTGCGCAGGCTGGCGACGGCGACGACCGTCAGGACCGCGAGCTGGCCCATCCCGAGCAACGACCGCTTCGCGGGTTCTCGTGTGTCGGGGGTTCCGTCCCGGGGAGGCGTCTTCGATGTGTCGGACATGATCGGGGCCTCAGTGCCGGAACGACTTTTCCGGCCGGCCTTCCCTCGGCATAGGTCCCTCGAGTCCGTCCAGGTACGCGACGCTCGCCTGGAGGTTGTCGAGGAACCTGTCGGCGAGGTCGGTCGACAGGCCGTTGCGCACGACGATGCGCTGCACGTTCAGGTCCGTCAGGTCGTCGGGCATCGGGTAGGCCGGGACCAGCCATCCCCTCTGACGCAGCTGGTTGGACAGGTCGTAGAGGTCCCAGTTGTCGGTGTAGCCCTCCGTGAGCCGCCACGCGAAGACGGGGATGTCGGAGCCGTCGTTCCAGAGCTCGAAGGCCTCGTGCTCCGCGATGCTGCTCGACAGGTGCAGGGCGACGTCGCGGCAGGCGGACTGCACGGCCGCGTAACCCTTCCGTCCGAGCCGGAGGAAGTTGTAGTACTGCAGCAGGATTTGGGCGCCTGGCCGGGAGAAATTGAGGGCGAAGGTCGGCATGTCGCCGCCGAGGTAGGACACTCGGAAGACCAGGTCCTCGGGGAGGTAGTCCGTGTCGCGCCACACGACCCAGCCGACCCCCGGGAACACCAGCCCGTACTTGTGGCCGCTGGTGCTGATGGAGTGGACGCGTTCGATGCGGAAGTCCCACTCGAGCTCCGGCTGCACGAACGGGGCGATGAACCCGCCGGACGCGCCGTCGACGTGGATGGGGACGTCGAGGCCGGTGTCGGCCTCGATGCGGTCGAGGGCCGCCGCGATCTCCTTCACCGGTTCGTACATGCCCGTGTAGGTGACGCCCATGATGGCGACCACGCCGATGGTGTTCTCGTCGACGTAGCGGGCGAGATCATGGCCGTCGAGCGACTTGTGCTCCTCGGAGATCGGTACCAGGCGCGCCTCGACGTCCCAGTAGTTGCAGAACTTCTCCCAGCACACCTGGACCGCCGAGCTCATGACGAGGTTGGGCTTGTCGGTGGACTTCCCCGCGGCGCGGCGCGCGTGCTGCCAGCGCCGCTTGAAGGCCAGCCCACCCAACATGCACGCCTCGGACGAACCTATCGACGACGTGCCGATCGAGCGCGCAGGGTCGGGGGCGTTCCAGACGTCGGCCATGATCCGCCAGCAGCGGTCCTCGATGGCGGCCGTCGCCGGATACTCGTCTTTGTCGATCATGTTCTTGTCGTACGTCTCGGCGTACAGATTGGCTGCCACCGGGTCCATCCACGTGCCGACGAACGTGGCCAGGTTCAGCCTGGCATTGCCGTCGAGCATGGCCTCGTCGTGGACGAACTGATACGCCGTCTCCGGCAGCATCTCGTCCTCGCCGAGCTGGAACAGCGGGTGCTCGCGTGATTCACCCGGTCGCACGAACATCGGGTTGACTGCCAACGTATCGATCGCCATGATGAACCCCTTTGCGGGGAATCGGGCGCGCGAAGAGCCGCGCGCTTTGCCAGAGTGGAAGACCCCTCCTGGGCAGGTTTCGGGGAGATCCTGCCCACAGGAGGTGCGGTGCAGAGGGCGACACACACAGATGCAAGATCGCTGTGGCATACGGACCGTAACGTGACTCCCGTAACACCGCAAGGGGTCATGTCGGCCTCGTCGTAAGAGCGGCTCCGGCCGGCATGTCGCGGGAGCCATCAGTGGTGCCAGGACGGCGCTGTGCAGGATCCGTGCCCGGGTTGTTCCCACCACGACACTCCCGTCATCGGTCCGTCCCTATCACTCCGCGTCACAGCGTGTCGCCGACGCTCGGATATGGTCGAGGCCTGCCTGGCCCGTCCCGGGATGGAACGTCCCGACAACGGGACGGAAGGACGACGCACCGTGGAGGCCGCGCTGTGATCGGCGATCGCAGCGGAGCCGGTGATCACGCTGTGGGCGCGCTCCATCCATCACGAATGGTGGTGTCCCACGGCGAAACGTGATTAGGTCGTCTCGGCGCGCTCGTCACCTGCATCCCCGTATCCGCGCCCTTCCCGGCTCCGCTGAGCGGAGAGGTGACGCAGCCGAGATGGCTGCCTGTCCTGGTCCGAGGTGTATGCATGGTCTCCATCGCGGGATTCTCGTTCGACCTGATCTGGGCCAGGCAGGTCCGACCGGACGTCGGGCTGCGGGCACCCGACGAGGATGACCAGATGCATCACGTCGAGGTGACGGCCGGCCATGCTGTCCTGTCGCCCGTCGTCGACGATGTCGGTGCGAGCTTCGGCGCGAGTCGCGACTCGTGCGCGCTCGACATCGGCTCCGACCGATGAAGACATCGACCCGGTCACCGCGCGCGGGCCCCAACCTGGTGTCGGTTGGCTACGTGTACGTCGGTGGCGGCGTGGGCGCCAGCCTGCGCTACCTCTTCGACACGTGGTGGGCGCCGCCGACGCCGCCGGAGTTCCCGTGGGTGACCCTGTTGATCAACCTCACCGGGGCGTTCGTTCTCGCCTTCGTGACCGTGCTGGCGTCGACCGCGTTTCGCGGCAGGCGGTGGCTCAGCCCGCTCATCGGCACGGGCCTCGTGGGTGGATTCACGACGTGGCCGACCTTCATCATTCAGAGCAACCAGTTGCTGGGCGACACGGAGTTCGCCGTGTCGATCGGCTACATGTTCGCCAGCCTGATGGGCGGCTTGTGCACGGCGCTGGCGGGTCGATCGCTTGCGTTCGCCTACGACGACATGCGCTGCGCGGGACAGGACTGATGGGTCTGCTCCTTGCCGTCTTCGTCGCAGCGGGCTTCGGCGCCATCACGCGTTACCTGGTCGACGGTGTGGTCATGCGCCGTGTCGCCACGGCCCTGCCCGTCGGCACGATGGCCATCAACATCACGGGCACGTTCCTGCTCGGTCTGCTCACCGGGTGGGCCACCGCCCAGGCCACCGGTGCGGCCGAAGACTGGGCGACGGTGATCGGCACCGGCTTCATCGGCGCCTACGGCGCGTTCTCGTCCGAGGAGTGGCAGTCGCTCACGCTCCTGTACAAGGGCGTCTCGCTCGAGGCGATCAACATGTTCGTCAGCCTGGTGGCCAGCCTCCTGGTGGGGTGGCTCGGGCTCTACCTCGGGTCGCTCACGTGAACGGTGTCGACGCCGCAACGGTTCCGCGGCAGATGGTCATTCGCTGGATGAGGTGCCGCTCTCCAGGATGCTGACGATGGAGTACAGCGAGAAGGCGATGGCGCCGAGACCGACGAGCACCCGTGCGGCGATGAACACGTTCGTGTCGTCCACCGCTGCCTGGAAGACGAAGGCGGCCAGGAACAGGCAGGTGAGTGCCGTGAGAACCGGGATCAGCGGCACCCGGTTCGCGAGGCCGAACGTGCGGCGCCACACCAGCGCGAGCAAGCCGACCTTGCTGAGGATGCTGTAGCAGACCAGCCCCAACCCGATCATCACGAAACCCGGCGTCAGGAAGTAGGGCTCGGTCTCCAGCGCCAGCAGGACGACGCCCCAGAGCAGGCTGAGCGTCCCCAGGGCGATCACGAGTCCGGGCCAGATGACGCGTTCCCGGGCGACGTAGCTGTTCTGCACCTGGCGGACGATGCTCAACACCAGGCCGATCAGGCTCGTGCAGATGCATGCCAGGCCGGTGACGACGTGGCCGACGGTGAACCGGCCCTGGTTCGTCGACCCCGCCAGGTTGGCGATCGCGACGGCCCACGCGACGACAGCCAGCACGACGGGTACGGCCGCCAGCGCCAGCGCGGCACCCCGGGAGAACGCCTCCGCGGGCTCGTGGTGGTCGCCTGCGTCGAGGTCGGAGTTCTGCGGGATGAGCGAGAACTTGGTCGAGGCGGTGGCGACGGTCGCGACGCATCCGCTGATCAGCCCCAGCCCGAAGACGACGTGACCTGCGACGTACTCCGGGGTGTCGTCGACGCTCGACGCTCCGGCGAACAGGGAGATGCCGTAGGCGGCGGTCCCCGCCGCGACCAGGTAGCCGAGCGTCGGGTAGACGACCCGGTCAAGAGCGGTGAAGCGGTGAATCAGCTGGCGGATGATCGTCGCCGCGGTGCAGAAGAGGCACAGGCAGATCGCGCCGAGGAACGTCACCACGCGACC
>Ga0233377_1000904_pt1 | contig 12059 bp, 9 predicted proteins | sample ElkDunMinimDraft_6_FD_191540 | JGI IMG/M metagenome (GOLD analysis project Ga0233377, IMG submission 191540) | Fecal eukaryotic communites from dung pellets of Tule Elk in California, USA - Elk Dung E36 | ecosystem: Host-associated > Mammals > Digestive system > Large intestine > Fecal | place...
AATCCGCTGTCCAATCTTTCGAATGCTCGATGCTCGTGGAGTCTCTGCACTGGAAATTACAGCAGGTAAACCAGCTATATTATAGGTCAATAAAGACAGCTCTCCTGATGAATGTCGTTCTAATTCAGGATAGTCAACAAATATAAGAGCTTTTGAACCATTACTTTTCTTATAGCTCAACAGAAATATCAACGAAAAAACAACAGACAACAATACTATAAACCTGAAATGCCATGCTTTACTTTTTTGTGGATAAGGAAGGTTGATTAGCATATCTATCAATCATTAATCCTATCACAAAAATACCGTATACAATTAAACCCAATCTTAAATCAATATTAAAGGTTTGTTGATTTGATATTTCCTAAACATTAACACTTTACTAAATGTGAACACTTCATTCACAATTGCTTAATAACAAGTTGTTAATAAAGAAATATTGAGATTATACTTTTACCCGATAGACAATTTGAATTCTAAATGAAGAAAGTTGCTTTTTTTTCGGAGATCCTAATTGAAGATTTCGATGGAGCCTCCAGGACCATGTTCCAGATAATAAACCGTATCGATCACACTGCATTCTCTTACCTCTTTATCTATGGTAAGGGACCTGATAATTTTAACTTGCATCAATCCTATCAAGTTCCTACCTTCAGGATTCCAATCAATGACGATTACACAATTGCAGTTCCTCAATTATCAAAATGGAAACTTGAAGAAGCACTGGATAACTTTGCTCCTGATGTTATTCATATCGCAACACCCTCTCTTTTAGGCTTCTTTGCAATGAGATATGCTAGAAGGAAAAACATTCCTATAATTAGTATTTATCATACTCATTTTATTTCCTACATAGCCTATTATCTCCGAAACTTATCATCACTAATCAAACCTGCCGAATATTGGATGCGTAAAGCGATGGTTCGTTTTTATAACAGTTGCCATAAAGTATATGTCCCGGCAAATAACATTATGGACGAACTTAAGGAAATTGGAATCGATTCTGACCGATTAACATTATGGCAGCGCGGAATCGACCTTAGTTTGTTTAATCCCGAAAAAGCAGATCAAGATTATATCCGTAATATAACTAAAAACGACAAACCAAACATTCTTTTTGCTAGCCGATTGGTATGGGAAAAGAATGTACAAACGCTAATTGATATTTATAATCAGCTCAAGCAATCAAATATAGAATACAACTTGATTATTGCTGGAGATGGCTCAGCTAAACAAGAAGCCCAAGATATGATGCCTTCGGCATTTTTCCTGGGAAAACTGGATCATGAGGAACTTTCAAAACTTTATGCTTCATCGGATGTATTCTTATTCACTTCTACTTCGGAGACCTATGGAAATGTGGTTATTGAAGCAATGGCTTCAGGTTTGCCTTGTGTAATTGCAAATGGAGGTGGAAGTTCAAGCTTAGTGGACCATGGACGAACTGGTTATAAATGCGTCCCAAACAATGCCTTGGAATACGTCTATTTTATCCATAAAATCCTCAGTGATTCTAATATAAAACAGAATTTTCAACAGGCGGGATTAGCATATGTAAAAAAACTGGATTGGGCTAAACTTGCGGAAACCTACTTCGACGACATACATGAACTTGCTTCAGAACCTATAAATTCTTTGGCATGGGCCAACTAAAAATTAACAGGAAAACAATCAAACTTATCCTGATCCTGATTATCCTTATATTTATAGGAATCTTTATTATCAATACAGATTTCTCATCTACAAAAGATGAATTAGAAACTATTGGCTATAAGTTTATATACCTTCTTGGGATAACATTTCTTGCTTATTTCTTCGGAACATGGTCCTGGCATATTTGTCTTGCTGATGATCGAAAAAAAATAAGCATCCTTAAATTATTTGCCGTCCGACAGATTGGAGAAACTGTAGGACAATATAATCCAACCAGTATCGTTGCTGGTGATCTTTTAAAGGCTGAAATGCTAAAACCTTATGGGATATCCACCGAAAAAGCATTAAGCTCAGTCGCAACCTCAAGAATTACAATAGTACTCTCCCAAATTTTATTATTCCTATTAGCCTGCCTTTGGCTGAGTAGTATGGAAATGGGTCAGGCAGCCTTGAAAAGTATTGGAATTGCTTTTTATATTTTCATTGCTTTCCTCATTCTTCTTAATCTTTTCTTTTTCTACTGGTTGATTTTTAGCAAATCATACCCGAACCGCATTCAACAAAATTCCTCAGCAAGTTTTTGGAAGAGAATCAAATATAAATTCCATGAACTCTTATTCAACATCCGAAAATCATATCGCTATAATCCAAAATTATTTTGGTATTCCTATTTGTTGGCAACCATACATTGGATCATTGGAAGTCTAGAATTTTATTTTATTCTACTTTTTTTAGGCTATGATGTCCTACCTATGCATGGATTACTATTGGATATGGGAGTTATTGTTTTCAAGAGTGCGGGAGCTTTTGTTCCAGGACAATTGGGAGTCGAAGAATTAGGCAATAAAATGATGCTGCAACTTATTGGCATCAGTGCTGCTAGCGTTTGGGTTTCAGCATCTATTCTTCGAAGAGCAAGGCAGCTTTTCTGGATTGCTACCGGGTTTATCCTTTATCTATTTATAAAAAAGGACAGCAAACAAACATCTACTTTACAAAATGGAAATATTATTTGTTAGCCATAAATATCCACCGGCTACTGGAGGGATGGAAAAACAGAGTTATGAACTTATCAATACCGTTGCTAAATATGCAAATGTGCATTTATTAGTTTACAAAAAGGGTGAAGAAAGCTTATTGAAATTCTTTTGGAATCTTAATTCCAATATATTAAAAATGTTAAAACAACATCCTGGCATACAACTAATTCATTTTAATGATGGCCTGATTGCTTCAATTGCGCTATTCCATTCAAAATATAAACATATTAAGCGTGTTGTCACAATTCATGGTTTGGATATTGTATTTCCATGGCATTACTTTCAGAAGAAAATTCTCCCAAGGTTCAATGAATACGACCATATTATTGCAGTTAGTTCAGCGACTGCAATGGCCGCAATCCAACGTGGCATTGCAAAAAATAAAATCACTGTAATCAAGAATGGCGTTGATTGCGATATTGCTAAGTCCCATACTATTCCATTAGAGCAGTTGCTTCCGTACTATCCTCAATTAGATCCCAACAAAAAATACATGGTTACTTTGGGACGTCCTGTCAAAAGAAAGGGTTTCTCTTGGTTATTGAAGGAAGTCATTCCACATTTGACTGAAGATTTTCAATTACTGATGATAGGACCATTCCAGAAAAAAGCGAGCTTTCTAGAAAAGTTTCTTCGCTTACTTCCTAAAAAAGCATATCATTTAATCACTCTTTTTTTAGGATATCCGTCAGATGAAAGAGAAATCAGGAAACTCTTACAAGATTCAAATATCAAAAATAAGGTACAGCATTTGGGAAAAGTTCCTTTTCCGCATTTGCAGTCCTTACTTTCAAATGCCACAGCTTTCCTTATGCCGAATATCCACGTTCCTGGTGACATGGAAGGCTTTGGTTTGGTTTGTTTAGAGGCCTCCCTTTCAGGCACCTTGGTCGTCGCATCCGCAATTGAAGGAATAACAGATGCTGCACAACATAAGAAGAATGCTATCCTTTTACCTTCATCTGATTCTGATGCCTGGATCAATCAAATTGAAGAAATACTCGCTTTTTCTGATGATTATAAAGAATTAGCCAAATCCTACCAGAAATTTAGCATGGAGAATTATAGTTGGGAAATTATGGGATTATCTTATCTAAAAACTTTTCAGGAACTGACTTATCGAAAATCCCCTCTAAAATTAGTCCATTCAAAAGAACTTTAAAAATGTGGAGCACGATCTTTCTTATCGATTGCTTTTACAGAGATGGCCCGTTTGATAGCTTCATCACCATATCGAGACCGCATCGCATCCATTGCTTGATATAGTCTTACAGCTTCTTCTGTATCTTCAAACAGATTAATCTGCTGTGATCCCTGCACCAAATGACTAAAACGAACCCCAATCAGGCGAACTAACATCCGTTTATCATAAAGCTTTGCAAAAAGCTCCTTGACCTTCTTTAACAACACCGTATCTGATGCCGTATACGAAATAACCATCTGCTTGCTGACCGTATCAAAATTGGCATAACGTAGCTTGACAGTAACACAGCCAGTCAACCGCTCCTGCTTCCGTAACTGAAAAGTCAACCGCTCTGTCATACGGATCAATTCACTATTCAGAAATTTCATATCGATTGTATCCTGAATAAAGGTTTCTTCAGTACCTATACTTTTCTGTTCAGAATATGGAACAATTGGCGAAGGATCAATCCCATTAGCCTTTCGAGAAAGATCAATCCCGTTTTTACCCAACAAATTATGCATCATGGGAACAGGAATTTCACTCAGGATCTTGATCGTACTTACCCCCATCTGTAGCAAAAGCATACTAGTCTTTTCCCCTATTCCGGGCATACGCTGTATCTTTAATGGCGCCAAATAATCTTTCTCAAGACCATGTAAAATTTCCTTGCGACCATCGGGTTTTGCATCATCCGTAGCAACTTTACTAATCAATTTATTCGATGCCAAGGCATAACTGATGGGCAAGCCACTTTCTTTTTTAATCTTACTTTTCAGGTCAATCATAAATTGACTGCAACCGAAAAAACGATCAACACCTGTTAAATCAACATAAAACTCATCTACACTTGCCTTCTCCATCACAGGAACCGTTTCCCGAACTACATCTGTTACTACCCTGGAATAATAACTATAACTATCCATATCCCCTCGGACTACAATCGCATGTGGACAGAGTCTCAATGCTAATTTCATTGGCATTGCACTATGAACTCCAAACTTCCGGGTTTCATAACTACAAGCTGACACGACAGCCCTATCACTCATCCCTCCAACAATCAAGGGTTTCCCAATGAATTTATTGTTCTTCAGACGTTCAACGCTCACAAAAAACGTATCCAAGTCCAAATGAGCCACAAAACGCTTATTATCAAATAAATCCATAGTAATTTTGAATATGAAATTATTCAAAATTACTAAAAATTTTAGTAAAACAAATCTTATTTATTCCATCGTTCAATTTCCTTGATTAAAATTGGAAATGCCGGATAAGCCATACCATGATCATAGCCATCCAATTCAAGTAATTTTATATTCGGATGTCCCACGATCTTAAACATTCTGGCCAAATAAGCATTTTCTTCGTAACGCCCTACCATTTCCAGCTCACGATCTCCTGTTATCAAAGTAATTGGGACATTGTTTTTACGAACCCAATATAAAGGAGCAAATTCATCCACAACGGGTTGGTTTATATCAATCCCTTTTTCTGCCCTAGAGGTAAAATGGCTAATGCATTGTGCACTGAAGGGAACAACTCCAAACAGTTCATCCGCATTAATGCCCTCATCCTTAAGATAGCGAGGATTGAGTGCAAGCATCAGATTAAGATATCCACCTGCCGAATGGCCGGAAAGAACAATTTTTTTATTGCTACCACCATATTCTCCAATATGGTCAAATGTCCAGTGAACTGCTTTAGCGGCATCTTTAATAATATCTTCCACCTTCACTTTTGGAGATAGTCTATAGCCAACCCCAACCACAGCAATTCCCTTATCTTTTAAATAGGAAGGAATTTCCTTTCCTCCTCCAGTCAATCCTCCTCCATGAAACCAAACAACCGTCACAAAATCTTTCTTGTTCTTAGGATAATACACATCGATCTGACAACGCTCCTTGCTATAAGCATCGGCATCCGAAGAAGCATATAAAATATTTTCTTTTAGTTCATAATTGCTATTTTGAGCAAATAACAGGTTTGCGGAAACGCAAAGGATAAATAAGCACAGAAATCTCTTCATTATATCGGTTTTTGTTAAAAAGTAGAATAATCCTAAAAATAAGACAAATAAAATGAATTTTGTATTTTTACGAGGTTTGCAGAAATCAATTCTGTAAACCCATCAAAAACTTACGGAAAAGTACATGAGTGACGAAATCAACGATATAGAAGAAAATAACGACTCAAATCCAAATCAAGACCAACAAAGCAATACTATCCCATTATCGGGACTATATGAAAATTGGTTTCTAGATTACGCTTCCTATGTTATATTAGACCGGGCTGTACCTCATATCAATGATGGTTTCAAGCCAGTACAACGACGCATCCTACACTCCTTAAAGGAAATGGATGATGGTCGATATAACAAGGCTGCCAATGTGATTGGAAATACCATGAAATATCATCCTCATGGGGATGCTTCTATTGGGGATGCGATGGTTCAAATTGGTCAGAAGGATTTATTAATCGACTGTCAAGGTAACTGGGGAGATCCAATTACAGGGGATTCGGCTGCGGCTCCTCGTTATATCGAGGGACGCTTGTCTAAATTTGCCAATGAGGTAGTCTTCAACGCTGATACTACAGTATGGCAGTTGAGCTATGATGGTCGTAATAAAGAACCTATTACCCTTCCTGTGAAATTCCCTTTGTTATTGACACAGGGTGCCGAAGGTATTGCAGTAGGTTTGGCCACCAAGATTATGCCGCATAACTTTATCGAATTAATCGATGGTTCTATCCAAGTATTGAAAGGTGAAAGACCTGCCATATATCCCGACTTTCCAACCGGAGGGATGGCCGATGTAACTGGATATAATGAAGGTCAACGTGGCGGTAAGATCCGTGTTCGCGCAAAAATCGAAGAACGTGATAAAAAAATATTGGCCATAACAGAAATTCCTTTCGGAACAACTACAGGTTCTTTAATCGATAGTATTGTTGCTGCCAATGAAAAAGGTAAAATCAAAATCAAGAAAATTGAAGATAATACCGCTGAATTTGTAGAGATCATCGTGCATCTTGCTCCGGGCATCTCTCCGGATGTAACCATCGATGCTCTGTACGCATTTACAGCTTGCGAATCCTCAATATCTCCAAATACTTGTGTCATCAAGAACAATAAACCTCATTTCATGAGTGTCAATGATATCTTGATCGAAAACACAAAACAAACTAAGAGCTTATTAAAACAAGAACTTGAAATCAGGTTGCACGAGCTAATGGAAAAGATATTCTTCAGTTCATTACTGAAAATCTTTATCCAAGAAGGTATGTACAAACACTCTGACTATGAAAATGCTGGTGATTTTGATACCGTAGTGCAAGTGCTAAACCAACTCTTTGCACCTTTCTTTGATCAGTTCTATCGTCCGATTACTCCCGAAGACTATAAAAGACTAATCGATAAACCAATGAGTAGCATCACTCGCTTTGATGTTAAAAAAGCGGATGAGCAAATGAAAACTTTGGAAGATGAAATCAAAGAGGTAAAAAAGAATTTAAGAACCCTTACAGAATATACCATTAAATGGTTTGAATATATTCGAGCAAAATATAGCAAAGGAAGAGAACGTAAAACTGAATTACGTGTATTCGATAAAGTAGAAGCAACTCAAGTTGCTTTGGCTAACGCCAAACTTTATGTCAACCGCGAGGAAGGTTTCATCGGAACCAATATGCGTAAAGATGAATTCGTAGGTGATTGTTCCGACATCGATGATATTATTGTATTCCGCGGAGATGGCAAGTACTCTGTCGTAAAAGTGCAGGATAAGATATTTGTCGGTAAGGACATTATATATATTGCTGTCTTCAAAAAAGGAGATGAAAGAACGGTATATAATGCCATATATAAAGATGGGGCAACCGGCACCAGTTATATCAAACGTTTCTCAGTCACAGGGGTTACAAGAGATAAGGATTATGATATTGGAAAAGGAACCAAAGGTTCTAAGTTTCTTTATTTCACGGCAAACCCGAATGGTGAAGCCGAAATTGTGAATATTCAACTCAAGCCACATTCTAAGCTTCGTAAGCTAGCCTTTGATATGGACTTTGCTGAAATCGCAATCAAAGGTCGTGCTTCTCAAGGAAATATTGTTAGTAAATACCCGGTTAAGAAGGTTTCCTTCAAAAGCGCAGGAGTATCAACACTTGCAGGTAGAAAAATATGGTATGATGACATCTTAAAACGCCTAAATGCTGATAATAGAGGGAAATTCTTGGGTGAATTCGATGGTGATGATAAAATTCTGATCGTGTTAAATGATGGTTCTTACGAATTATCAAACTTCGACCTGAACAACCACTTCGATGAGAAGATGATCCGAATGGAAAAATACATCCCGGAGCAGATTTACACAGTAATCCATCAAGATATCAAAACCGGTACTTATTACGTGAAACGTTTTAATTTCGATGATAGTCCTGTTGGAAAACGTGTGAAATTTATTGCTGAGGAAAGTAAGTTAATCTTGCTTTCGAACAATGACTCTCCAGTTGTAGCTTTGGATATCTTAAAAGGAAAATCTCAAACTCATGAACATCTGGAGCAAGGATTGACTGAAATCGTGGATGTAAAAGGCATGAAAGCTCAGGGAAATAGATTATCATTCCATACTGTACAAAAAATTAAACTATTATCTGAAGAGAAGGACCTTTCAATATCAGCTACAGCAGAAGAAGTAAAAGTGGAAGCTGAAAGTATAAATGTTGAAGCTGAAAATACAGAAATCAAAACTGAAAAATCCGAAAGCCCGGTTGAGGAAAAGGAAATTAAACCGAACCCTGTTGATGATATACCTTTTGAAATCACAAATCCAGATGATATTCAAATGGATAATAATGGTCAATTAGGTTTATTTGGCGGATCTGATCCAGAAGAAGATTAAAAATATCATTTAAAAGAAAAGCGCTCGTTTATAAAACAAGCGCTTTTCTTTTATTTAGCCATTTTGTAAATTCTATTATCAATTGTGTAGTAGTAATAGACATTAATATAAGCTGACCATTTCTCATCTATCTTTTCTACCTTTTGGTAATTAGATAGATTAAAAATTTGAATTGTATTTAACTTCTCATCCTCTTTATTACGTTTCATTCGCAGTTTCTTTTGATCAGAAAAAACAATATCTACAGAGTCTAATTTCTCAAAAATCATATTTTCACAGCCCCATTTAATATCTTTTTTAATCATCAAAGTATCACCGGGCAATATCGGTTGACTTATGCTATTACAATGCTTGAAATAGGAGATAAAAGTTATCTTATCATTCATTTTATTAATATATCTATAATATGGTCTTTTATTTTTTCGGTCACCATCAAGTATTTTTTGCTTACATGAGGCTAAAAGAATGATTAATATAATTATTGAGAAAACTAAAACCTTCATATTAAATAAACCTTACTACTTCGCCATTTGGTAAATTCTATTATCGATTGAATAGTAGTAATTAATATTAAAATAAATTGACGAGTTATTTATAGCTTCTCTGATTCTGTTGTAATTTGCCCTTTCTTTTATCTCAGGAAGTTTTTTTCCACAGGTAGATACACTACCTAGCATAACTATAAAACAAAAACAAGTCAAAAAATTCACGATATTTTAATTTATTAATACAATTATAATAAATTATCTTTAAAATTATAAATCATTTTAATTAATTAATAAAAAGTTAATATTAACACTGTTTAAGTAAACAAAAACATTTATCTAAAAAAAACAGACTAAAAATAAGCACTAAAATTATTTTCACACCACAAGGAAATTAACCCCTAGCCAAATCCAATAATTTTTATCAACAAAAAAAGGAGCCATTATACCAATGAACTCCTTCTCAAAACAAATGTAATTATATGAAAGATTATGAAATCCAATAAAATAACTTGAAATATGATGATCTCTTACTCCATTCCAATGATTGATAGTATTTATAGAAATTAGATTCTGCTTCAATTGGAATATAGCAAGATAGTCCTGAAAAAGTAAGAATTGGAGTTCCTAAAAACTGTTCAGTATGAACTTTAAATAATACTGTTTTTCCAACTTGTTCTTTAATTTTATCCAAATCTTCTTTTGGAAAATTCTTTGCACAGAAATCCAATAAATCATATGCAGGAACGGTCTTGACTGCAGTAATATCGAGATTCAATCTTTGAATTCCATTTCGGTTTACCCTAACTTTCGGATTGTTATCAATAATTTCTCTCATGCTCTGTGCTAAATTGTCCATCTCTTTTAAATCAATTAATGAAAAACTTGCCGATCTCAATTTGCCCTGTTGGTTATTATAGAACTCAAAATATAATTCGGCTGCTTTTTTTAACCCATTTTTACTATCATTTAAAAATAAATAGGGTACTATTTTATCATAAGGCATCCCAACACTGATTACTTCTGTTGGAGAAGCCAAAACTAATGGAACAACATTCTTTAGTTCATAAAGAACTTCAACCGAGGCCATAGAACATGCATCAAAGATTAAAAAATCCAAATTCTTCGGTAAGGCATTTTTTAGATCTAGGATATCCATAGTTTTCCCTCCATCTTCACCAAAGGATTTCACTTTCCCCATCTTTTCATTTCCAGGGTACCAATTCGTAGCATGCGACCACAGAATTGCTGCATAACTATCGGCTTTTGCAAGGTTTTCCATATCTTCAAAAACCATTTTCATTATTGTAGGATCAGAAGCATTATGGTCCGAATAAGATTTTAATACTTTACTAACAATTTGTGGACTATCATCTTTAACAATCTCATAAATCTTAGGTAACTGACCAAAAACCTTTGCATAAACAATTAACTTACCATCGAATTCTCCAAACCCGGCCTCCATTTGATTGATGTTGTCAAGTGCTTCCGATGCCAGATTATTATTGGCAGACATATAAACCATTACAGTTCTTGCAACAACGGGATCTATATCCTCGTTTTTGGAACAAGAAACAAACAGGAATATTAAGGAAGACAATAGTCTTGCTGTATATAGTTTTCTATTGATAGATCTGCCAAACATAATTTTCACTATTCCAGTTCTTTAAGTAAATAAATCAGCACAGGAAAATGATCTGAATAACCATTTTGAAAAAGATTGCCTGAGAAAGTTCGCAAAGGATATCCCTTATATCTTCCATCTTTAGTAATCAAATACTCAGGATTATATATCTCAGATTTCCAAAATTTTAATGTTTTCCGATCTTGCCCCAATAAGGATTCCGAAACAATAATCTGATCAAATAAACTCCACTTGGCCTGATATCCTAATGAACCTATTCCTTTGATGTAATGCTTATACATGGTATTATATAATTCACCTGTTTTAACATTTTCAATCTTCCCTTTTGCACCTAAAACATCTTTAACACTAACATCAACAGGATCATCATTCAAATCACCCATAATAATAATTTTTGATTTAGGGTTTTTACTATATATTGAGTCTACCGCAGCTTTCACAATACTAGCAGAATGTTCTCGCAATTCTGAAGATTTACCTCCAAATCTGGATGGCCAATGATTCACAAACACATGAACTATTTCATTCGCTATAACTCCTTTGACCAGCAATACATCTCTTGTAACATATTCTGGTTTACTTGCTAGTTTATATCCCAAAACTTTTGAATTTATATAACGAAAGAGTGCCGGATTGTAAAGCAAAGCAACATCTATACCTCTGCGATCTGGGGATTCATAATGGACTATCTCATATTTATTTTCTACAAGAGCGGGTTGTTTTACAAGATCTTCCAATACCTTTCTATTTTCAACCTCGCTTAATCCAATAATAACCGGACCTGCAGGACAATGCTTCCTGCCAATACTATTTAAGACTGAAGCAATCTTTTCTTGTTTTTTACGGTATTTGTCAGGCGTCCAGTTCATGCCTCCTGATGCTGTAAACTCTTCGTCTTGAATGGTAGTATCCCTTTCCGTATCAAACAAATTCTCTACATTATAAAAGGCAATCGGATAAACAGAATAACTTTTCTGCTGTCCATTTGTGTGAAAACAAATGGACAACAAGGCCAATAAGAAATAACTCCTTTTAAGAAAGCTCAAACTCATAATTATTTTTTATCACCTATTAATACAATCACATCTTTTGTTCCGGTATTCCCTCCCAGCAATTCTATATTATCCAAACGAAACCCAATTTTGTTCGATG
>Ga0233377_1000905_pt1 | contig 12057 bp, 7 predicted proteins | sample ElkDunMinimDraft_6_FD_191540 | JGI IMG/M metagenome (GOLD analysis project Ga0233377, IMG submission 191540) | Fecal eukaryotic communites from dung pellets of Tule Elk in California, USA - Elk Dung E36 | ecosystem: Host-associated > Mammals > Digestive system > Large intestine > Fecal | place...
GAGCTGCTCGGCCACACGCACGACGTCGACAAGAAGCTCCTCGCCCCCGTGGCGAAGCATTTCGAGCTCGTCGGGAAGACCATTGGCTGGCCCGTCAATCTCAACAACGAGTACGACGTGCTGGCCATCCAGCACCAGATCCCCGGCGGCATGGTCGGCACGCTCCGGCAGAACCTCGCTCAGCACGGCATGATCGATCGGCTCGACGACGTGCTCTGGGAGACCGCCAGGGTGCGCCGTGAGCTCGGCTATCCCGGGATGGCGACGCCCTTCAGCCAGATCGTCGGGATCCAGGCGGTCCTGAACATCGTCACGGGCGAGCGGTACAAGATCGTGAGTGACGAGGTGATCTGGTACGCGGCCGGCTTCTACGGCGAGATGGTCGCGCCGATCGATCCGAACGTCCTCGACAAGATCATGAGCTCGGAGCGGGCAAAGGTCGTCGCGGCGAAGCCGCCCGAGCAGCCGACGATCGAGGAGCTGCGCAAGCGCCACGGCACCGACGACGACGACGAGGTGCTCCTCCGGGCGCTCGTGCCGGAGGCCGATCTCGAACGGATGCGCGCGGCTGGGCCGATCAAGACGCACTTCCCGCTCCTCTCGTCCCCGGAGCTCGCCCAGGTGAACGATCTGCTCCGCGCGACCAAGCTCCCCGCGGTGAAGCTCCGACTGGGTCAGTTGCAGGTCGAGATGTACCGAGAGGGCTACTGATGACGGCCGCGATCGACGAGACGTCTCGCATTCTCATCGTCAACGACGACGGCATCCAGGCCGAAGGGCTCGCGCTGCTCGAGGAGCAGGCGCGCGCGCTCACCGATGACGTGTGGGTGGTCGCTCCTCAACTCGAGAACTCGGGAGGGAGCCATGCCATCTCGCTCGCCTCCCCCCTCCGCGCACGCAAGCTCGGAGACAAGCGCTTCGCGGTGCACGGGACGCCCGCCGATTGCGTCTTGCTCGCGGTCTGGGAGCTCATGGCCGACAAGCGGCCCTCGCTGGTGCTGTCGGGGATCAATCATGGCGAGAACCTCGCCGACGACATGATGTACTCGGGGACGCTCGGCGCCGCGATCGAAGCTTCGCTCCTCGGCATTCCGGCCGCGGCCCTCAGCCAGCTTCGCGTGCTCGGGCAGCCCCCCGATTTCAGCAGTGCGCGTGAGCACGGCCCCTCCGTGCTGCGCGGCCTGCAGCGATGCCGCTGGGAGCCAGGGATGATCATCAACGTGAACTATCCCCGCCCCGAGGCGGCGACCGGTCGGGTCGCTGTCACGAAGCTCGGGCGGCGCGCGCCGGGGACCTTTCGTCCGGTCGCCGGCCTCGATGGCCGCAATGTCCCCTACTACTGGGTGAAGGTCACTTACGGGAGCGGCGACGACGAGCCCGGCACTGACCTCGAAGCGGTGAGAGCCGGCGACGTGTCGATCACAGCGCTGAGCGTCGACCTGACGTCGGCATCGTTCAACGAAAACCTGCGTCGGGCGTTCGATGAGCCCGTCACGCACGGATGACGCTCGGATCCGAGAAGGAAGGAGACACTCGCATGGCACGTCCCAACAGGAAGGCGATGATCACGTGCGCCGTCACGGGCGCGGTCCACACCCCGACCATGTCGCCCGCCCTGCCGGTGACCCCGGAAGAGATCGCGCGTGCAAGCCTCGAGGCGCACGAGGCAGGAGCGGCGATCATCCACCTTCATGCACGCGACCCGAAGGACGGCCGACCGACCCCCGACCCGGCCGTGTTCATGCAGTTTCTTCCCGTCATCAAGGAGCGGAGCAAGGCCATCATCAACCTCACCACCGGCGGCAGCGTGAAGATGTCGCTCGAGGAGCGCCTGGCCGCGCCGCTCGCGACCAAGCCCGAGCTCTGCTCGCTCAACCTCGGCTCGATGAACATCGTCTTTTCCCAGATGGCCTCGCTCCATAGCGAGTGGAAATACGATTGGGAGCGGGATTTCGTCGTCGGCAGCGAAGACACCGTATTCAAGAATACCTACCGGGACATCGAGCGCATCTTGCGCGACCTCGGCGAGGCTCACGGGACTCGGTTCGAGTTCGAGTGCTACGACGTCGGACATCTGTATTCCCTCGCTCACTTCGTCGAGCTTGGACTCGCCAAGCCGCCGCTCTTCGTTCAGATGATCTTCGGGATCAAGGGCGGCATCGGAGCGGACGCGAGCCACCTCACGCACATGAAAGACACCGCCGACCGGCTCTTCGGATCGGACTACGTCTTCTCGGTGATGGCGGCTGGGCGCCACCAGATCCCGTTCGCGACGATGAGCGCCGCCATGGGCGGGAGCGTCCGCGTCGGACTGGAGGACAGCCTCTACATCGCCCATCGACAGCACGCCGAGTCGAACCGGCAGCAGGTCCAGAAGATCCGCGAGCTCCTCGAAGGGCTCGGGATCGAGATTGCAACGGCGGACGAAGCGCGCGCGATGCTGGCCCTCAAGGGCGCCGATCGCGTCGGGTTCTGACGGATCGTCGCCCTCGACCGGGCCCTACCTCTCGCCGGAGCGGCGAACGGCGTCGAGGATCGCCACCCTCATCGCTTCCGATGCCTCCGCCTGTCGTCCATCGCGAAGGTGCGAAAGATGAAGCGTGCGCATCAGCCGAGGCTCGAGCGGAAGCGCGACGAACTCTCCGGATGCAAGCTCCTCCTCGACGGCCATCCTCGGGAGAATGGCCGAGTAACCGTCGAGGCGGATGATCTCCATCATGAGTGACACGCTGTCGGTGCGGAACACGGGATCGATCTTCAAGCCGCCCTGCTCGAAGTACCGTTCGAGAATGCCCCGCGTGCCGAACTGCGCCGCCGGAAGCATGACACGCAAGCTAGGGAGCTCGCTCCGCGCGATCTCGGACTTCGACCTCACCGCGGGGTTGTCGGCGCGTGTACAGAGCAGGAGCTCCTCGTCGAGGAGCTTGGTGCTGACGATCTTGGGCGAGTTGGGCTGGTGAAGCACGACGGCGAGATCGACCTTCCCGCCCGCCAGCATCTCGTAGACCTGACCGCTGGAAGCCTCGAAGACCGTCATGTGGATGTGGGGGTGGCGCCGTCCGAATTCGAGGAGAACCCGGGGAAGAACGCGCGTGGAAAACGGGCGCGACGCCGCTAGCGCGATCCGATCGCGCGGCGCGCTCTTGAGGCGCTCCACCTCGGCGAGCGCCTCACCCATGCTCGCGAGGAGCTGCTCGGAGTGCGAATAGAAGATCTTTCCGGTCTCGGTCAGCTCGACGCCATGGCCGCGGCGCTCGAGGAGCTTCACGTCGAGGTCGGACTCGAGCTGGCTAATCTGGCGACTGAGCGCCGACTGTGCCACATCCAACGCCGCTTCTGCACTCGTGAAGCTGCCAGTCCGCGCGACATGAAAGAAGTAGAAGAGTCGCTTCGTGTCGAGCAGATTGCTCGCCGCCGCGTGAGTCACCTCGCTACGACTGCGGCTTTGCTTCTTCGCGTGGGGCCGTGCTGCCATCGATCTTCGACCTATCAGAAAGAGCGCGTATCGGGGGCGTCGTCCGCGGACTGAGGTTGGCGGTACCGCCCGACCCTCGGGAAAACGCGGGGCTGCGTATGTCGTTGCGCAGGCCGGCGCCCCGGTCGGCTCCGCGAGCGGCTCCGCGAGCGGACGAGACCAGGTGGTCTTGCACCGCTCGTGACCACCCGGAGTGTCACTGATCCGCCGTTCGGCGACCAGAAGCTCAACGCGCCTGACGACGCCCGCGCCCGGGCGAGAGCGTCTCGAGGACCATCGCCAGCCGACATACAGAAGTATCGACAGTTTATGTTCGTTGACAGTAAACCAGGATAAACTTACTAAGATCCCTATGGATCCGACGACGAACCCGTTCGCACCGGGCGCGGGAACCCAGCCGCCCGAACTGGCAGGCCGGACGAGCATCATGGAGAACGCGACCGTCGCCATACGCCGGATCAAGGCAGGGCGCCCGGCGAAAAGTCAGATGCTTCTCGGTCTGCGCGGCGTCGGAAAGACGGTCTTGTTGAACCGCCTCTCGGATGTGGCTGAAGCCGAAGGGTTTCATTCGATCATGCTCGAGGCGCCCGAGGATCGAACGCTCGTCGAGATGCTCGCCCCGCAGCTTCGCGCTCTGGCGTCGAAGCTCAGCCGAATCGAGCGCGCGCGGGAGCTCGGGAAGCAGGCACTCGCCATCCTTCGATCGTTCACGTCAGCGTTCAAACTGAGCCTCGGCGAGGTGGAGTTTGGGGTCGCCCCGCAAGTGGGGACGGCCGACTCGGGCATTCTCGAATCAGACCTGCCTGAGGTCATCATGTCGATCTCGCGCGCGGCGAAGGAAGCGGGCGCAGGCGTCGCCCTCTTCGTCGACGAAGTTCAGTACCTCAGTGAAGAGGAGATCTCGGCGCTCATCGTCTCCGTTCACAAGATGAGCCAGAAGGGACTCCCGTTCGTCTTCTTCGGTGCAGGCCTCCCTCAACTGGCCCAGCTCGCGGGCGAGGCGAAGTCGTACGCCGAACGTCTCTTCGATTTCCCAGAGGTCGGGCCGCTCTCCCCAGATGCTGCGCACGAAGCGATCGCGGCGCCGATACAGCGCGAGGAGCAGGAGATCACGGAGGACGCCGTCCGTCTCATCATCGACAAGACGCACGCGTATCCATACTTCCTCCAAGAGTGGGGCTCGCACGCATGGAACGTCGCGACGCTTTCCCCGATCACGGTCCTCGATGTCGACGACGCGACGACGAAGGCCCTCGCCGCGCTCGACCATGGGTTCTTTCGCGTTCGCCTCGACCGGCTTACGCCGCGCGAGAAGGATTACGTGCGCGCAATGGCGGAGCTCGGCCCGGGCCCACATCGCTCGGGAGAGATCGCGCAGAAGCTCGCCATCGACGTGACCGCAGCGGGACCGCTTCGAAGTGGTCTGATCAAGAAGGGAATGGTCTACAGCCCCCAACACGGTGACACCGCGTTCACCGTCCCGCTCTTCGACGAGTTCTTGAAACGAGCGATGCCCTCGTGGGCCCCGGCGTCCGAGCCAGTGCGGCGAGCGAAGAAGAAGACCGGCAAGACGCGCCGGCCACGTTCACGACGCTGACCCCGTCTTGGCCGAGGGCAAGACGACGCCCTACAAGGGCGGCCTTCGACTGAGGGCAATCGAGTCCGCCATCGGTCACCCGATCGCGACGCCAAGGTCTCCGACCCGGCTTCCCCTCCCTTCCGACCTTCAGGTCTTCCTGGGAGCCTCTCGGGACCGAGGACCGAGGACCGAGGACCGAGCGACCGAGGACTCAGAACAGGCCGATCGCGAAGTTGATCGCGCCGAGGTCCTCGTACGACTCGCGCGTCACGTTGAAGCCGTAGTCGACCGCGAGCGGGCCGACAGGGGTCTGGACCCGGAGACCGCTACCGACCGCGACGCGCATCGGGAAGGCGCCCTTCTGGAACGGGTAGTTCGGATCGATCCAGAGGTTGCCGATGTCGGTGAACACGACGGTCTCGAACGGGCCGCGGATCGGGATCCGGAGCTCGATGCGCTCGTTGACCATCAGGTTGCCGCCGCGGATCGGCTGCGTCGCCGGCGTGAACTTGTTGGCGTTCGAGACGGTCTGGCCCGGATTGTTCGGGTCGGGCACCGTGTCCGGCAGGTCCTTCGACGCGTAGATGCGGTCGACGTTGTCTTGCGGGATGAAGCTGTTGAGCGTCCAGCCGCGCATCGTGTCGACGCCGCCCATGAAGAAGAGTCGGTCCGGGTACGTCTGCGACCTGTCCGTGAGCTGCATGTTGACGCCGACTCGCGTGAGCGCCGCGATGCGCATGCCTCGCGGAAGGGGGATGTAGCCGCCGAACGTCTGGGTGAGCTTGAAGAAGTGGCTCTCCGGCGGCGCGGTCTTGCCGCGTACGCGCGCCTTGTCGAGGTTCACGTCCGTCGGAAAGGCGTCGACGTGCTCGATGCCCGTGACGAGATACGTGCCGCGCGACGCGTTGAACGCGTTGTCGCGACGGTCCCACGTGGCAAGGATCCGCTGCGAGAACGCGTAGGTCTCGCCGTCGGGGACGAGCAACTGCCGGACGAGGTCGGTGATGTTGCGTCCCTGACGTAGGAGCGACGCCAGGTACTCGTTCGCGCTGCCGGACTGGAAGATGCGGCTGTTGTTGAACTCGAAGCTCTGGAAGAGCGTGATCTGCACGTCCGATGCGGGGCGGTAGTTCACGTTCGGGATGGCGGCGATCTTCGTGAGGTAGAAGTCGCGCTGGAGGTCGTGGACGAGGATCGTGTCGACGCCCCCACGGACCAGCGGGCCGAGGCCGATCTCGGGGAAGACGATGCCTGCCGTGGCGCGAATGCCGAGGCGCGCGATGTCGTTCAGGTTGCGGTAGTTGTTGCGCGCGACCGGATCGATGATGAGCGGCGTCGGGATGTACGCGAGCTGGAGGCGCAGCGTGAGCTGGACGGCGTTGCCCCAGAGGTTGTTGTGGCCATACTCGGCGCGGAGGCGGAAGCCTTCACCCGTCGAGAAGCCCGGACCGACCTCGCTGTACTGCCGCGGACGCTCGACCATCGTGATGATGACGGTCTTGTTCCGCTGCGGGACGTACGGGTTCTCGAGCGCGACGGTCACCGTCGAGAAGGCCCCGAGCGTCGCGATGCGCTCCTCCGTCTTGCGGACGAGGCTCGCGCGGTACGGCTGCCCCTCGACGAGGGCGATGCGCTTGCGGATGACGGCGTCGCGTGTGAACACGTTGCCGCGCAGGACGATGTTGCGGACGTTGACCTGCTCGCCCTCGGCGACGGCGAAGCGGACGCGCGCGCGCGTGTGATCGGGCGACTGCTCGAGCGAGTACTTCACGTCGGCGAACGTGTAGCCCTCCTCCTTGTACGCATCGACGACCCGCCGGCGTGCCTCCTCGAGCTTCACCGTGCTCGCGTACTGACCGAGCTTCACGTCGGCGGCCTTGGCGAGCTCGGCCGGAGACAGCGCCCGCGCGCCCGCGAAGGACACGTCCCAGAGCTGCGTCCGCGGCCCGAGCTTCACGGGGATGCGCAGCCAGACGCGCGGCTCGCACTCCACGCCGTGCGCCGGGTCGGGGACGCAGGTCGTGCCTTGCTCGAGCGGCGGCACGGTGAGCGGGAGCCCGATCGCGTCGTACGTGCAGATGTCCGCGCCTTCGGCCGGGACCGGCAAAGGCGTGCATTCACCGGGCGGGGAGCGCGGATCGCAGCGACGCCGGATCACCTGCACGGGCCCCACCTGCGCCGAGAGGAAGCCCTCGGAACGATAGAGCTCCTGGACGTGCTGGACCGCGCGCTCGTACGTCTCCGGCACGTACGCGGTGTGCGGCTCGAGATCGAGCGGCGCCGGCCTCGCGCCGCCCGTGACGCCGAGCGGCCGGGAGATCATCTGGTCGAGGATCGCCGGCTTCGGCGGGGCGATGAGATCGCTGCCGGGGAGCTCCTCCTCGAGATAACTGTCGATCTCGCTTCCGATCGCGCGCGCCGACCGCGGCCCGCCTTCGGACAGCTTCTTCACGTCGTCCTCGCGCAGGCACGGATACGAGCGGGCAGCGACCTGGACGCGCGCTCCCTCGCGTACGTGGAACACGAGGTAAGCGAGCGACGGCGCCACATCCCGGACGACCGTGGCTGGGGCCACCTGGGCGCCTTCGTCCTTGCCTCGCGTCTCGACCTTGACCTCCGCGTCGAGGAAGCCGTGTTTCACGTAGAAGTCGGTCAGCTTCTGGACGAGGTGGTTCGGCGTTCGGTCGGTCTCCTCCTCGAGATCGAGCACGTCGTCGAGCGTGGAGCGATCGAAGTGGTCGTTGCCCTCGTAGCGCGTCTCGTAGCGGGTGCCGAAATCGACGCGAACGCGGAGCGTGATGATGCCGCGATGGAGGACGACATCATGGGAGACCGCGGCTCGGTGATGGTGGCGTGCGCGGATGCGCGCCTCGAGCGCTGCGTCAGCGGCTGCGAGCAGGCTCTCGTCGGCACGCATGCCGGTCTTCATCGAATAGAAGCGCTCGGCATCCTCGATCTCGTCCTTCGTCGCCCCCGTCGGATAGAGCACGCGGCGCTCGATCTTTCGCGGTGCGCCGACGGAGGCGCTCACGTCGACGATGACGCGATGGGGATCGTTCGTGGGCCGCGTCGTGATCGCGACGCGCGGTGCAGGAAACCCCCGCCGCTGGATGAGCGCGTCGAGGCGCGCCTCGAGCAACGGCAGATCGCTCGCCAGGATCTCGCCCTCCGTCGTCAGGTCGAGCTCGCGGAGGAGCTCGTCGGCGTCGAGCGGAGCTCCGTGCAGGTCGATGCGGACCCCGTCGATCACCTTCCGGGGTGTGACGAAGATCGTGACGCGAACACCCGCGCCATCCATCTTCACCTCGGCTCGAGCGTCGGCGAACCAACCCGTCGCCAGGACCTCCTGCATCGCGCCGCGGAGCTCCGCCTGCGTGAGGAGGTCGCCGGGCTTGAGCACGCCGACCGGGGGCGTCTTCACGTCCGGCCAGAGCGACTGGTGCTGCTCGCTGATCACGACCTCGACACCGAGCACGACGTGATCGAGGTACGGCGCGAGGTCCGGCGAGCTCTCCAGCACCGGCGCGGGGTTTCCGAGCGGCGCCACCGGCGCTGGCGTGAGGACCATCACGTCGTCGTTGACGTCGGCTCGGACCGGCAGGGCCCCGAGAAGGAAGGCGAGCGTGAGCAGGACCCACGCGAGACGCCGCCTCCGGAAACCCATCGGGCGCGCATTCTAGTGTAGTCCCGCCGTGTTCGGGCCCACGAATCGGTGAGCGAGCGCTTCGTACGGACGAGCCGGCTCAGGGCACCGGCTCGTCGAAGTGGACGCACCAGTTGTGGAGAGGATGGCCTGATCGCGACGGCGTCCGGTCGGAGTCACGCAGATTGCCGCGCGCACCGGTCTGCGGGCCGGATCGCGCGCCGCGGACGCCCGTGAAGGCGTAGCGGAGGTGCCGATCGTGGCCGGTCGGCGGCGCGGACAGCGTGACCGCGACCGTATCGGAGCCCGTGACCTCTACCTTGACGATCGACGGGGACGTGGCGCTCGCGTCGGTGTACTCGAAGCCGTAGCTGCCCGGATCGCTGACCAGGTTGGTGTCGAGCACGATCGGCGGCACGGGGACGGCGAGCTTCAAGGTGATGACGGCGCCGTCGCGCGTGACCGAGAGCGGACGGAGCGGCTCCCATCGCTTGCCCTCGAGCACGACGCGCCGGTAGGCCTTCGCGTAGTCCTCGCCCATGTGCCGGTAGCCCTCGCTCGTGAGGTGCACGCCGTCCTTCGAGTAGGCAAGGTGGTATTTCGGTCCGACGAGCACGATCTTGCCGTTGCTCTGCGTGTGCGCCGCGAGCTGCGCGGCGGGGATCGAGCTCGTCTCGGTCCCCTTCATCATGCGCGTCCAGCTCGAGATCTGGGTGTGGAACATCGGCACCGGCTCGGTCTGACCGGTCAGCGCCTTGACGTCGTTCTCGTAGTCGGCCTGCCATTCGAGCAGGTCCAGCTGGTATCGCGTGCTCTTCTCGGCATGGTCCGCCTCGCCGTGCACGTTCGCGACGGCGCGGACGACGTAGGACTTGCCCAGCTTCTTCGCGATGTCGCGCGCGGCCGCGACCTGCGCCATCCCGTTGTCGTACGCCTTCGTGCCCTTCTTCAGACGCGCGTACGGCTTCGCGCCGGAGGCGTGCACGCTGACGAGGATGTCGTGCGACTCGCCATCCTCCCGCGCGACCTCGGCGACGAGGTTGGCGAACGCGCTCGACATCGTCTCGACGACCGCCTTCGAGCCGGGGATGAAGTCGCCCTCCACGAGAGGTACGAAGCTCTCGAGGTCCTCGCCGCCCGCCATGACGCCCGTGTTGAACATGAGGTTCCCGAACGGCTGCGTCAGGCTGAGCGGCGGCGCCCCCGACACCCCGACGGCGAGGCTCTGTCCGGTCACGAGCACGTGGTTGATGTCCCGGCGGACGAAGCCGCTCGGCGCGACGGCGCCGCCGGGCGCGACGGCGCTCTCCGCGGCCTCGGCGGGCCGTGAGGGACGCCCCTCGGGACGCGAGGACGACACGACCGACGGAGGCGGCGAGCTCGCGGTCGGGACGCCCGCAGGCGCACAGGCCCCCGCCACGGAGCAGGTCAGAGCCCCGGCGGCAAGCGCAGTCCAGGAGGCACGCATTGCGAGCATCGTGCCCTCTCGCGTTCGGTCGCGCTACTCTGGGAGGCGCATGCTCGTGGAGGGACCTCAGCGCCGGCTGTTCTTCGCGTGCGTGATCGTCGGCTTCGCGAGCCTGCTGTCGCTCGATCTCCACTTCGCTCCCGCATCGCTCGCCGCGGGCGAGACCGCGGATGCAGCGGCGGTTCCGGACCCCTTGCCCCGTCCGGCCGGGCAAGCCCCCGACGGGGCTTCAGAGATCGCTGCCCGCCTCATCATCCCCGCCCCGGCTCGGGTGCCCACGATCGTCGCGAGGTTCGAGACGGCAGCGAGGGAGCCGATCGACCAGTCGGCGATCCGTGCCCTCGCGACGGCGATGATCGAGGAGCACGACGTGAGCATCGTGCTCGAAGGCCACAGCGACACGCGCGGCGGAGACGACTACAACCACAAGATCAGCCTCGAGCGCGCCGAATGGGTGAAGGCGCGCGTCGTCGAGCTCGGCGTCAGCCCGGACCGGATCGAGACCGTGGGCCTCGGCGCGACGCGCCCGCTGCGCTCCGACGATCCAGACGCGCCGTCGGTCAATCGACGCGTCGAGGTCCGATGGCTCGGCAGCGCTGCGCGAGAGGCCCCTCCACCGGCGCGGGCTCCCGCGCGGACGGCGGCGGCCTCCGCAGCGACGGCTCCCGTCAAGGAGCCTCGTCCGCCGACGACGGAGCTCGCGGACGCGGGAGCTCCTCTCGCCCCGGTTACGCCCGTGAGCACTGCGGGCGCGGTCGCGCCTGCTTCGACGGCGACGCCGGACGCGAGCGTCCGCCTCGACGGCCCCTCTCCGTCCGAGCAGAGCCCGCACACTCCGCCGGGGAACACGAGACCAACGCCTGGAGACGACTAGATGGATGCGATCGTCGGAGTCTGGTTGACCTCGCTGCTCGGAGCCACGGCGTTCTCGGCGGCCGGCTATGTCCTCGGCCAGCGTGGCGTCTTCATCCCGTTCCTAGGACTCGAGGAGCGGGGAGAAGCGCTCTCGGGCTCGGCTCCGAGCTCGAGCCAGGATCCGCACACGATGCCGACGCCGCCGGTCGGTATCCCGCGGAGTGAGCTGCTCCCTCGCGATCGAACGCGCTCGTCGAAGCCTCCGCCGGGCATCGCGGAGACGCCGCTCACGTTGCCCGTCGCCCCCGCTCCGAGCCAGCGGCCGAAGCCCGTGTCCGTCATCCCGCGAGAAGATCCCGAGGAGGAGGGACGGCCGACCCTCGTGCCCGACACCAGGACGCAGGCGGCTGCCGTCGCGGCGGCGGTCGCCACGATCCCTCCTCCACGCGCGCCCTCGATCCGGATCGGCACGATGGAGGACGACTCGTCGAGGGCCGAGCTGATGGCCGTCCGCGAGAAGCTGGCCACGGCCGAGCAGCGCGCACGAGCGACGGAGGCCGTGAAGGTGGAGCTCGAACGGCAGATCGCGTCGCTCCGCGCCGAGCTCCGGAACGAGCTCGTCGCGCGGGCGACCGTGACCGCGCGCGCCGACGAGCTCGGCGACCGCCTGGCGAGCGCGTCCGAGGAGGCGTCGAGCCTCCGGCACAAGGTCTCCCTCCTCGACAAGCAGACGAAGCAGCTCCGCGAGGCGCTCCAGGGTCGCGTGCGCGCGCTGACGACGAGCGAGTGGCATCGCCGCAGGGATCTCGAAGAGACCGAGGAGATGCGCGTCCAGCTGCGCGATGTCTACGAGAGGCTCGAGCGCTCCTCGCTGCCGCCGTCGGGATCGAGCATGCCGCCGGGCTCGACGAGCATGCCGCCCGGATTCGCGAGCTTGCCGCCAGGCTCGGCCAGCTTGCCGCCAGGCTCGGCCAGCTTGCCGCCAGCCTCGAGGAGCATGCCTCCGCGTGAGACGTCGCCCGGCATGCCTGCGGCGT
>Ga0233377_1000906_pt1 | contig 12043 bp, 10 predicted proteins | sample ElkDunMinimDraft_6_FD_191540 | JGI IMG/M metagenome (GOLD analysis project Ga0233377, IMG submission 191540) | Fecal eukaryotic communites from dung pellets of Tule Elk in California, USA - Elk Dung E36 | ecosystem: Host-associated > Mammals > Digestive system > Large intestine > Fecal | place...
AACCAATTTATTTTGCAAATCAACAACAGGTAAGGACACTAAATCGTATTTCTCCATGATTTTAGCAACCTCTTCAGATTCGGCACTGGTTTTCACTGAAATGATGTTTTTATCATTGAACAAGTCAGCAATTTTTGTTTTAGGCTGTGCAAATAGAAGTCGTTTGAGCGACAACACACCCACCAAGATATCGTAATTATCAACGACGTAAATAGTATATACTTGCTCCACATCTTCAGCCTGACGACGCAATTCAACTAAAGCTCTATCAACGGGCCAATCAATTCTAGCTTTAATAAACTCCTTTTGCATCAAACCACCGGCACTATTTTCGTCGTAGTTTAACAAGTCGACGATATCACCGATCGCTTCGTTATCTTGCATTTGAGAGATGACCTCTTGTATCTGCTTATCAGGCAAATCACCAAGGATATCAGCAGCATCATCTGAATCCAAATTTTCTAATTGATCAGCAATTTCCTTTGATGATAAGGAGGCAAGAAAACGATCACGAACATCTTCATCAAGCTCCATTAATACATCGGCTTGCTGATCTTCATCCATTAAATAATAGATAAAACGAGCCTCTTCACTACTTAAGAATTGCAATACTTCAGCAATATCCGCAAAGTGGATATCCAGCAAATTGACCTTTAACCAATCAATATCTTGATTTTGAATTGCGTTACGCGTGCTTTCGATAAATTCTTTGGTTAATTCAAATCTCATCTTTACTGGATTTTAATGTATGCAAATTTAGTTATTCTGATTGTTTTATCCGAACAGACTTAAGGATAAATATTAAAGGATTCCTTATTCACACCTCCAAATAAATAAAGAGAATACTTATATTCGCACAAAATCCACAGCATGTCTAGAATATTAACTGGAACTCAAAGTACAGGAACACCACATTTAGGAAATTTATTAGGTGCGATTATTCCTGCAATAGAAATGTCGAACAAAGCTGATAATGATGCTTACCTTTTTATAGCAGATCTTCATTCTTTTACACAAATAAAAGATCCGAAGGAATTGCGTGAAAACACAATTTCTACAGCGGCTACTTGGTTAAGCTTTGGGCTAGATATCGAAAAAACTGTTTTCTATAGACAAAGTCAAATTCCAGAAGTTACTGAATTAATGTGGTATTTATTGTGTTTATTTCCTTATTCACGTTTAAGTTTAGCGCATGGATTTAAAGACAAAGCTGACCGTTTAAACGATGTGAATGGAGGTTTATTTACCTATCCGATGCTAATGGCAGCTGATATTTTGCTATACGATGCAGAATTTGTACCGGTAGGTAAAGATCAAGAGCAACATTTGGAATTTACTCGTGATGTGGCGTCTAGATTTCACACACAATTTGGTGAAACTTTTGTTATTCCAGAGGGAAAGATTAATGAAGATACGAAAATAATCCCCGGAACAGACGGCCAAAAAATGAGTAAGTCTAGAAATAACTACATAAATATATTCCTAGAAGATAAGCCATTACGCAAGCAAGTGATGTCCATTGAAACGGATAGCAAATCATTAGATGATAAGAAAGATCCTGATACTTGTAATGTATTTGCTCTGTACCGATTATTGGCGAATGAAGAAGAAATTGAAACAATGCGAACAAATTACACTTCTGGTGGATACGGATACGGCCATGCAAAGCAAGCGCTTTTCGATTTAATCATTAGTAAGTTTCAAGTTCAACGTGAAAAATACTGGTATTTAATGAGTAATCAGCACGAGATAATTAGCGCATTAGAGCATGGAGAACAAAAGGCTCGTATGTATGCGCAAACAGTTTTATCTAAGGTTAGAAAAACAATAGGATATTAGTTAGTTACATTTTAATCAAATGTTTATATATTTGCATACTTATAAAACTTAATCATTATACATGAAACTCCTTGGCTCTATAGTTATTGCTACAGCACTAGTGTTATCATCTTGTTCAGATAACTCAAAGAAATCGACAGAAATCACCTTAATTAAAGGTGGAAGAACATATGGAGGAGAATTAACATTTTCTCATTCTGATCCTATTACGGAATTATTTCCTTTAGCGGCTCCACATCAAAATATTACGAATATTACTGCTCAAATTTATGAGAGTTTAGTAAATGTGGATTCAAAAACCTTAAAGGTTATCCCAAATATTGCATCTTCATTCAGTTCAAATGCAGCTGGAAATATTTATACCTTCGAAATTAACAAAGGAATATTTTTCCATGATGACGATTGTTTTGGAGGAAAAGGAAGAGAATTAACTCCTGAGGACGTTAAATATTCGTTGGATTTCGCTTGTTCAGGAAATGCATTAAACAATGATGAAAACGTACTTGCCTCAATGATTAAAGGTGCAGCAACATATAAAGCGAACTCAAAAAATAGTTTGCCTAATGGTGGTGTTTCTGGAATTAAAGTGAAAGGTAATAGTGTTGAAATCGAACTAAACAAACCTTTTATTGGGTTTGAGGCTCTATTAGCTAGACCAAACATTATCATCTTCGCGAAAGAAGCGTATGAAAAATATGGGAAAGACATCAAACAACATCCTATTGGGACTGGTCCATTCAAATTGGAGAAAATGGATAAAGATGGAATTCGTTTAATTCGCAATGAAAATTACTGGCAAAAAGATGAATTTGGTAATCAATTACCTTATTTAAGTGCCATTTCTGTGAAATATTTTTCTGAGAAAAAAGCTGAAATGTTAGCTTTCAGAAATAAAGAAATTGACCTATTAATTGATATACCGGCTGAGGAGATTGAAAATGTACTTGGTACACTTCAAGAAGCTGTAGAAGGAAAAAACTTGAAACACAAAGTTGAATCTTCAACAAGCTTAAACATTGACTACATAGGGTTTAACTCTACAGATGGTGTATTTAGCAACAAAAAAGTTAGAGAAGCAATTTACTTTGCTGTTGATCCTTCTAATTTAATTGAAAAGTGCATTGGAGGTGATGGATATGCGCCAACAAATGGTTTTGTTCCAGAAATTGAAGGTGCCAACAACGCAATAACGATTCCTTCACAAAATCCTGAAAAAGCAAGAAAATTATTAGCTGAAGCAGGCTATCCTAATGGTGCAAATTTTCCAGCTACTGAATTATATGTAAACGCAATTGAAGGTTCAAAAGTTCATGCAGTGATGGTTGGTTTCATTGACATGATTAAGCGTGAATTAAATATCGATTTGCAACTAAAATTGGTAACACTTTCGGAAAGAGAAGCAGCCATTAATAATGGTAATGCGAAAATTTGGAGATCTGGTTGGGTGGCAGATTATCCAAGTCCAACAAGTTTCTTAGAAATGTTTTATGCTACAGCTGATAAATCAAACAAATTTGGATATAACAATGAAGTGTTCAACACAAATTACCAAGCTTCTTTAGTTGAGCGTGATGAACATAAACGTGGATTCCACTTTATTAAAGCACAATCACAAATTTTAGAAGATGCAGTGGTTGTTCCCTTATTAGTTGACAACATGTTGATGATGGTAAATGCCCGTGTAAAAGGCGTTTCCGCAAATCCTATTGAAGAATTAAGCTTCAAAAAGGTATTCATTAAAGAACCTAAAGCTGATTTGGACAAAGAAGATTAAAATACAATAGTATTAAAGGGAAGCATTATTACGATTACGTTAATAATGCTTTCTTTGTCTATAAGCTGATTTAAATTGAGTAACTTTGTTGTCGAAACGGAGTGCAATGTATGGTAAAACAGAAAAGATATCTGTTAGAATTTGATACAGAAATAGATTACGATGTCATTGGTATTTGTAGTCATCACAATGATTATCGTTTAGCTTGGAGTATTAATTCTTCACTTGGTTTTCATTTAGAACAATCTGCGGTACCATACATCATTACAAGTACTAAAAAGGGTGTAGTTACACATCAACCTCATCCAATGTTTGAGTACTATGAAGAAGATAATCGGGTTACTTATTATTTAATTAAGAATAAGGAAGCTGGTAAATTTCTGATTCATGAAAAACCATCCATTGATTTCTTTTTATTTATTCACCAAAATAACATTGTAGATCAAAACGAGGTGATTGATAAATTGAGGAAAGTCAATAGTATTTTAGCCGTTTTTAAATTAGATGTTGACCTTTTACCTTCAACAGAAAATATTTTATTTTAGATATGAAAAAAACCAAAATAGTTGCCACATTAGGACCATCAACTGCAAAGAAAGAAACATTGAAACAAATGTTTTTAGAAGGACTAAACGTTTGTCGTTTAAATTTCTCACACGGTGGATATGAAGCACATTTACAAGCATTAAAATACATTCGAGAATTAAACGAGGAACTTGCCTTAAACGTAGCTGTACTTGCTGACTTACAAGGTCCAAAGATTCGTACGCATGAAATGGAAAACAATGGTGTCTTGTTAGAAAATGGATCCGTTGTTACAATTTCAACAACAAAAGTTCTAGGTACATCAAGTAGATTTTCGATCAATTATGAGCAATTGCCAAAGGATGTAAATCCAGGTGAGCGCATCTTATTGGATGATGGAAAATTGATGCTTGAAGTAATTGATACAGACAAAGAGACAGAGTTTACAGCAAAAGTACTTCACGGAGGAATCTTATCTTCTAAGAAAGGTGTTAACTTCCCAAATACAGCTATTTCCATGCCTTCTCTTACGGAAAAAGACCGTGAGGATTTAGATTTTGCATTGGAGCATGGAGTAGATTGGATTGGATTATCTTTTGTTAGAAATCCACAAGATGTTCGTGAACTTAAAAACATTATCGCTTCAAGAGGTGCAAAAGCAAAAGTGATTGCGAAAATTGAAAAACCTGAAGCTGTAGCTTCGATTGAAGAAATCATTAGAGAATCAGATGCTTTAATGGTTGCTCGTGGAGATCTAGGTGTTGAAGTTCCTTTCCAAAATGTTCCATTGATTCAAAAAATGATCATTAATCGTGCTCGCTTGAATGCAAAACCGGTGATTGTTGCAACACAAATGATGGAATCGATGATTTCTAACATCATGCCTACAAGAGCAGAAGTAAATGACGTTGCAAATGCTGTACTTGATGGAGCTGATGCAGTAATGCTTTCTGGTGAAACATCTGTTGGTGCACACCCTATCGAAGTAATCAAAACAATGTCAAACATTGTGAAGGAAATGGAAACATTTGAAGGAATTTACAATAAAGAAGAGATTCCTGAGAAAAACCAAGCACGCTTTATCACGGATTCAATTTGTTTCAATGCAGTTAGATTAGCTCAACGTACAGAAACAGATGCGATCTTGACAATGTCTTTCTCCGGATATACAGCTTATAAAGTTGCATCACAACGTCCGAAAGCACCAATTTATGTGTTTACGAGTAACCGCGATATTTTGACACAAATCAACTTGATTTGGGGTGTAAAAGGTTTCTATTACGACAAACGTATTTCTACAGACAACACAATTTCTGATATCAAGAACATTCTAAAAGAAAAAGGGTTAGTGAAAGATGGAGAATTAGTGATCAATATTGCTTCTATTCCATTAGAAGATTATGGTAAATCAAATATGATTAAATTGAGTTACATTGATTAATTCAATACACAAAAATATAGTGAAGGCTGTTCCAATGGGACAGCCTTTTTAGTTAAAACTTTTACATATCTTTTACAATACGCTCATAAGAAGCTTTTACACCTCGAATGAGTGAAGAACTAAATCCTTGATGTTCCATTTCATTTAAACCAGCGATGGTACAACCCTTTGGCGTCGTTACTTTATCGATTTCTTGTTCTGGATGCGTGCCATTTTCAAGCAACATCTTCCCTGCCCCCATAATTGTTTGAGCAGCGATTAGCGTAGCCGTTTTTGCATCGAAACCAATATCAATTCCACCTTGAATATTGGCACGAATAAATCGTAGTGCAAATGCAGTTCCGCAAGCCCCTAAAACAGTTGCTGCATCCATCAAGGCTTCATCAATAATAACAGATTTACCAATTGTATTGAATAAATTTTGAACAAATTGTATTTGTTCACTCGATGCATTCCTACTTGCAATTGACGTCATACTTTCACCGATACAAGCTGCTGTATTTGGCATAGCTCGAAACAATGAAGCATTCGTTGAAAACAGTTCCTGCAAGTCATTTAACCATACGCCTGTGATTACACTAACCAAAACTTGTTTATCGTAAACGATATAAGAGTTGATTTCACGTGCCAAATCTTGGATCTGAAAGGGCTTTACCGCTAAAATGACATAATCAGCGTTAGACACTGCTATTCTATTATCAGAAACAACATTTACACCCATTTCTTTGAAACTGCTTAAAGTTTCAACATTTCTTTTGGAAATAGTTAATTGACCAGCGTCAATAAACTTGGAGTTAAGCAGGCCATTAGCGATTGCTCCACCAATATTTCCACCACCAATAATTGCAATTTTCTTTTTCATTGTACTTGAGATTTAGTCATAAAAAAATCCGACTCTGAGAACAGAATCGGATTTAAAGTTTTTATAAATTTTTGTGTCGACTTATTTCCACACACCCATTTTAGAGAACTTTTCGATTCTATTATTAATGCGTGTATTGGGGTCGATTGCTTTTAATTCTTTTAGGTACGCAGAGATAGATGACTTCACTGTAGCGAAAATCTCATCATGATTTCTATGTGCACCATTGATAGGCTCTGGAATAACATCGTCAACCAAACCATTTTTCTTCATATCGGAAGAAGTCAATTTCAATGCATCAGCAGCACGTTCTTTATATTCCCAGCTTCTCCACAAAATAGAAGAACAAGATTCTGGAGAAATTACAGAATACCACGTATTTTCTAACATTACAACTTTATCACCAACACCGATACCCAATGCACCACCAGATGCACCTTCACCAATGATGATACAAATTACAGGAACTTTCAAACGCATCATCTCGAAGATATTGCGAGCAATCGCCTCTCCTTGTCCACGTTCTTCTGCTTCTAATCCTGGAAATGCTCCCGGTGTGTCGATTAATGTTACGATTGGTTTATTGAACTTTTCAGCCAACTTCATCAAACGCAAGGCTTTTCTATACCCTTCAGGATTAGGCATACCAAAGTTACGGTATTGACGCATCTTAGTGTTAACACCTTTTTGCTGACCAATAAACATCACCGTTTCACCATCAAGCAAACCAAAACCACCTACCATCGCTTTGTCATCTTTCACACCACGATCACCGTGAATTTCTTGAAAAGAGTCACCTGCAATTGCGTTAATATAAGCTAATGTATATGGACGATCTGGATGTCTTGACAATTGAACTCGTTGCCATGGAGTTAAACCAGAAAAAATATTCTTTGTTGTTTCAACTAATTTCTTTTCCAATTCACCAACCTTGTCAGTCATGTCTACACCAGTGTTTTCCCCTATTTCTTTCGTATTGGAAATTAATTCTTCCAATTCTTTAATCGGCTCTTCGAAATCTAAATATGTTGTCATTTTTAAAAAATTTCAGACGACCAAGTTACGAAAAAATGTCAGTTGAGAACAAGAATTCCTTGAAAAATGAATTGTTATGACGGTTCTAACGTTAAATCACAACAAGTCGTTTGCCAAATTTGCTAGCTCAGAACGTTCACCTTTTTCCAATTTAATGTGCGCAAATAACTGTTGACCTTGCAAACGATCAATTAAATAAGCTAACCCGTTACTAGATTCATCTAAGTACGGCGTGTCGATTTGATTTACATCTCCAGTAAAAACAATCTTGGTATTCTCCCCTGCACGTGTAATGATAGTTTTTACTTCGTGAGGTGTTAAATTTTGTGCTTCATCAATTATGAAAATGATGTTAGAAAAGCTTCTTCCACGAATAAAAGCAAGCGGTGTAATCACGATCTTCCCCTGCTCTTCCATTTCCAGAATTGCTTTGTACTTCTTCTCATTTTCACCAAACTGTGACTTGATGAACTTCAAATTATCCCAAAGCGGTTCCATGTATGGTCCAACTTTATCATTGGCATCACCTGGTAAAAAACCTATGTCTTTATTGGAAAGCGGGACAATTGGTCGCGCCAAAATAATCTGCTGATATTGCTTACTTTGCTCCAAAGCTGAAGCTAATGCCAACAATGTTTTACCAGTTCCCGCAACCCCTTGCAGGGCAACTAATTTTATTTTATCATTCAAAAGTGCATTTAGTGCAAAAGCTTGCTCTGCATTTTTTGGTTTAACGCCATATACAAATTCCTTTTCGATTCTTTCAACTTGATCTGTCCATTGATTGTAAACTGCCAAAGAAGAAGATTTACCATTTTTGAGAATATAATAGCCGTTATTTACCTTTTTACTACCAAGAATACCATCTTCATCTATCTTACCTTTAGTGAAAATTTGTCGAATCACTTCGGAGTCGATATTCTCTACAGTATAGGCACTTGGAATATCTGCATCAACCGCACTAACCTTACCGGTTTCATAGTCTTCAGCCATTAACCCTAAAGCCTTGGCCTTTATTCGCAAATTGATATCTTTTGTCACTAAAACAACTTCGGACTTTAATTCCATTTCTTTTACACAAAGTGCAGCATTTAAAATCTTGTGATCGTTTTTCCCCATGGAATACACCTCTTCGGCATCTAGCATAACAGGATGATTCTCTAGTACAATTCTAAAATTTCCAAGATGATCACCTAATGAAATCCAATTTTGGAGACTGCCGTGTCCAGAAAGTTTATCAATAAACCGAATGACTTCACGAGCGGAGAAATTTTTGGTATCGTTTCCTATTTTGAATTTATCTAATTCTTCTAAAACCGTGATTGGAATGGCAACATTGTTTTTTCCAAAGTTAACGATAGATTGATAGTCATGTAATAACACCGAAGTGTCTAGTACGAAGGTTCTTTTCTGTTTAGCCATGGGTTAAGTGTTTTCCTTAAAGCTAAACAAAACTTAGAGTGAATATCAAAAAAAGAGAGATACTTATCTACAATAAATTGTTGGAAAACAAAAAGATAAGAAATAAAAAAACCCCAACTTAACTGTTGAGGTTTCAATTTTAATGTTTGTGATTTGGATCACTGTGATCGTGTCCATGATGAACATCTTTCTGAGTCGCTTCACCTACATTCATAATTTCGATATCAAATACTAAGTCTGAATATGGAGGAATAGCGCCTGGACGACCATTAGAACCATAAGCTTGGTAGTAAGGAATAAACAATTTTGCTTTTCCGCCATTTTTTAACATTCCAATTCCTTCTTCAAATCCAGGAATCATACGTTGAACTTGGTATTGAAAATCCATTGGTTGACCTCTATCGTAAGATGAATCGAATTGTCCACCATCTCGTCTGAAAGTACCTCTGTAATGCAAGGAAACAGGTGCGGATTTAGTGATAGCAACACCCTCACCTTCTTTTTCAATCACATAAACCAATCCGGATTCTGATTGCTTCGCATTTGGAAACTTTTTTAATACCTCTTGGTACATAAACACTTTATAATCTTCTTCAGACATATTTGCGATTTTTTCTAATTCTGCAGCTTCTTTTTTGTAATCAGCAGCAATCGCATTGTAAACAGTATTGAACGTTTTCGTAGCATCAAATTTCTTAGCAACCTTTCCAACTCTAACAATTTTCACAGTATTCATCAAGTCATCTTGCGCAATTGTATTAACTACATCCATTCCTTTCACAACATGGCCAAAAATCGTATGTTTTCCATCCAACCAAGGAGTTTCTTTATGTGTAATAAAAAACTGGCTTCCATTGGTAGCAGATCCAGAATTTGCCATTGACAAAAGACCTCCCTTGTTGTGCTTTAAATCTGCTCTAGTTTCATCATAGAATTTATATCCTGGCCCACCTAAACCTGTCCCCATTGGATCACCACCTTGAATCATGAAATCAGCGATTACTCTATGGAACTTTAAACCATCGTAAAGAGGTTTTTCAATTTTGATTGAATCTTGGAAAACGAATTTCCCTTCAGCCAAACCAACAAAGTTTGCAACTGTCATTGGTGTTTTCTCATGCTCCAATTTCACCAAAACTTCACCTTTGGTAGTATTAAATTGCGCATAAATACCATCTTCTAATTTTTCCTTTTTTGCTTTTTGTGCATATACAGAAGAACCAACTGTAACCGCCAAAAGCATCAAAAACGCTGTTTTTAGTTTTCTCATTTTAAAATTACTTTATAGACAAAAATACATTTAATTATTTACCAACATTCATTCAATTGAAGTATACTTCATTAGAATAGAATATTTCAAGAATCTTGCCAACTATCCAAAATCAATACAAATCTTTACCCATTTCTTCTATCAATACCCCACATCATTTTATTTCGTATGGTATCTAAGAAGTCATGACCTTCCAATTTAATCACGTTAATCATGAAATCAGCTTTTTTGATTAGGACTTCTTCACGTTGCTTGATATTAACTGAATTCCCATCCAAACTGAGTAAGTAATTTCTGCTACGACCTTCAACACTTAATTTAATAGTGGTAGTATCAGGAACTACAATTGGACGAACATTTAAGTTATGCGGTGCAATTGGCGTTACAACATGTAAATTACATTGCGGATCGATGATTGGTCCACCACATGCAAGATTATAAGCTGTGGATCCAGTTGGAGTTGAAATAATCAATCCATCGGCCCAATATGAGTTCATGTAATTATCATCTAAAGTAGCGTGTACAGTCAACATGGCTGAAGAATCTTTACGTGAAACCGTCACTTCATTTAAAGCGATGTTAGCATCTCCAAAATGATTGGAAGCTGTCTCAACACGTAATAATGAACGCTGTTGGTACTCAAACTTTTTATCTTGCAGTTTTTCAAACGCTTCACCCATTGCTTCTTTGGAAATATTTGCAAGAAATCCAAGTCTTCCCGTATTTATACCAACAATTGGCACTTGGGAATCGCGCACATAATTGACACTTTTGATAAAAGTTCCATCGCCACCCAAACTGATAACCAAATCAATTCCTTGTTTAAAATCAAGGTAAGTATCAAACGATTGAATGGATGAATCGAGTGGAATTTTCTTAACTAGTTCCTTCCTAAAATTGCTTTCCAATATAGCGTTCCATCCCATTTTTTTCACATGAGATAACAATTCTACAACGTATGGAAGATTACTTTTTTTTAATTTTTGGCAATATAGGGCAACATTCATCTTTAGTCTATTTCTTTATTCTTTTCTTCTGGAAATTAGATATTCATAAAGTTCATAAGTGCATCGAAACGATTGCGCAGATCATCTTCAAAATCACTTTTGTGATAAGAAGCTTTGATCACATAATCATATCGTGTAAAAGTACGTAAAATTCTCTCTAAGTCGATTTCATTTATCTTCAGTGTAACTTCAATTTTGGTAGAATCAGGAAGCGATAAAACATACGCACTTAGAATTTTTGCGTTATTACTTTCTACAATTTGAGCAATTTGAGCAAGCGAATAATCAACCTTATTCATTTCAAGAACGATGATACCACCCTGTTCTTTAATCCCAGCGGTATTGCTAATCAATTGAATTAAACGGTGAATGCTTGTACAGCCCAGATATTTCTCATTTTGGTCGAGTATTGGCACAATTGAAATTCGAAATTCACCAACTTTTGAAATTACTTCGTAAATATGATCACTGGACCAAACAAAAGGTCGTGGTAAATGATCGAACAAAACATCCAATTGCTCATGTTCGTCGATACGATCCAGAATATCATCTTCTGAAACGACTCCTACAAAGTTTCCATTCTTCAAAACAGGTAAGTGCGACACCTTAAATTCATCCATCCAATGCAAAGCTTTCTCGCCAGTATCCAGATGCGTTAAAGGAGGTATTTCTTCCGTTATTAGTTCAATTGCCCTCATAATAGCACCAAAATAATTAAATACTTTGAACCCATACACGGAATTCTGAAAAAAATGAAGATCACACCGATTTCGACTTGCAAACAAGCAATTTTTCATCCGAAAACAGTAATTTAGCTACTTAATCCAAGATTCAAAATCCAAACCCAATGAGTTTCAATGCGCCCTTA
>Ga0233377_1000907_pt1 | contig 12025 bp, 9 predicted proteins | sample ElkDunMinimDraft_6_FD_191540 | JGI IMG/M metagenome (GOLD analysis project Ga0233377, IMG submission 191540) | Fecal eukaryotic communites from dung pellets of Tule Elk in California, USA - Elk Dung E36 | ecosystem: Host-associated > Mammals > Digestive system > Large intestine > Fecal | place...
GCGCAAACGGGCTTGCCCGCCTCGACGGCTCCGCGCCCGATGGCTCCGCGGTCGACGGCCCCTCGTGCGAGGCTGACCGCGATGACCCTGGGGGAAAGCAGAAGGCCCCGGTGATGTACCGGGGCCTTCTCTTGGTTGCGGGGACAGGATTTGAACCTGCGACCTCTGGGTTATGAGCCCAGCGAGCTACCGAACTGCTCCACCCCGCGTTACAAGTACCGAGCTTAGCACGCGCGGGAGGGCGTGCTCGGCCCGGACGGAAACGGGGAAGGGCCCGCCGAGGTGAATCCCCCGGCGGGCCCTTCCTGGTGTGCTGCTCAGCCCTCCGACGCGGCGATCGCGCGCTCGATGGCCTCGAGCATCCGGGCATCCGCGGCCCCGGCCGCCGCGAGGTCGCCGCGCGCGTACGCCGCCTGACGCTCCTGCAAGGCGGACTGGTAGTCGGCGAGCGCCTGCTCCAGTTCGGTGAGGTCACCCGGTTCGGTCGTCGGCTCGTCGGTGCCGGGCTCCTCGGTGCCCGGGTCGGTCGGGGTCGTGGGCACGTCGCCGTCGCCGGCGTTCGCGCCGGAGTCGCCGCCGAAGAGCCTGTCGAGCGCGGCATCCAGCGTGTCCTCGAAGGCGATGTCGTCACCGAACGCGACGAGCACCTTGCGCAACAGCGGGTACTGCGTGCCGCCCGAGGACTGCACGTACACGGGTTGCACGTAGAGCAGGCCGCCGCCCACGGGGAGGGTCAGCAGGTTGCCGAGCTGCACTTGCGAGCCACCCTGGCTCAGCAGGTTGAGTTCGCGACCGACGATCGGGTCGGAGTCGAACTGGTTCTGCACCTGACCGGGCGCGGGCACCGTGTTGTCCTTCGGCAGGCGCAACAGCGTGAGCTTGCCGTAGTCGTCGCCGACATCCGAGTTCACGGCCAGGTATCCGGTGAGGATGTTCTGGCTGTCACCCGACGTGCGCGGGATGAATGTGGAGTACAGCGTGAAGGCGGGCGCCTCCGAGCCGGGCACCTGCATCGTCAGGTAGTAGGGCGGCTGTGCGACATCGAGCGCTTCCGTCGGGTCGGCCGGCGTCGTCCAGGCGTCGGTTCGCGAGTAGAAGTCGATCGGGTTGGTGATGTGATACGTCGCGAGCACCGACCGCTGCACCTTGAACAGGTCGGCCGGGTAGCGCACGTGGGCGAGCAGTTCTTCGCTCATCTCGCTTCGGGGCGTGATCGAGCCGGGGTAGATGTGCTCCCAGGTCTTGAGCACGGGATCCTCTTCGTCCCACGCGTAGAGGGTCACCGTGCCGTCGTAGGCGTCGACGGTCGCCTTGACCGAGTTGCGGATGTAGTTGATGTCGTCGATCGCGAACGGCCTCGCGGGGGTGTTGGAGTCCACGATCGCGTTCGAGAGGGAATGCAAGCGCGAGTACGGGTAGCCCGCGGTCGTCGTGTAGGCGTCGACGATCCAGACCACCCGGCCGTCGACGACCGCCGGGTAGGCGTCGCTGTCGGGCGTGAGGTACGGCGCGACCTTGCGCACCCTGTCGATCGGGTGGCGGTCGTAGAGGATCTGCGACGAGTCGTTCACCTGCTCCGAGAGCACGATCTCCTCGGCCTGGAACTTGATCGCGTAGACCAGGCGCGTGAAGAGGCTGCTGAGCTGCGGCCCGCCGTTGCCGGCGAACGTCGTGTAGGTGTTGCCTCCCGAGTCGGATTCCGACGACGGGTAGTCGATCTCGATGTCCCGGTCGGAGCCCTCCGGTCCGCCGACGATCGAGTACTGGGGCGAGTTCTCCCCGAAGTAGACGCGCGGCTCGTACTCCCCGAGGAGGCCCGTCGACGGGATCCCCGACTCGAGGAACTGCGGCTGACCCTGGGCGTCGCGCTGGTTGCCGTACGCGGCGACGACGCCGTAGCCGTGGGTGTAGACGAGCGCGTTGTTGTACCACTCGTCGTCGGGGTCCTGGTTGAGCTCGCGCACCGCGATGACGGTGTCCTGCGTGCGGCCCTCGATCGTGTACCGGTCGACGTCGAGGTTCCTCGGGAAGCGGTAGTACTGCCGGATGCGCTCGAGCTGGGCGAACGTGGGCGAGACGAGAGCGGGATCCAGGATGCGGATGTTCGCCGTCGTCGCGGCGTCGTCGCGCAGGGCCCCGGGCTCGGCGACGGATTGGGCGTTGTACGCCTGCACCTCGATCTCCGAGATGCCGTAGGCCTCGCGCGTGGCGGCGATGTTGCGCTCGATGAACGGCGCCTCGAGCTGGCCGGCGCTCGGTTGCACCTGCAGCCTGTCGACGATCGCGGGGTAGATCGAGCCGACGACGAGGCCCGACACCACGAGCAGCGCGGTGCCGATGAGCGGCAAGCGCCAGCGGCCGATGATCGCGGTCACGAGGAAGAGCACGACGACGAGCGCGGCGATCCCGGCGAGGATCGTGCGCCCGGGGATCGTGGCGTTGACGTCGGCGAACCCGGCACCCGTGAAGATGTCCTTCTGACTGGTCAGGGTGACATACCTGTCGAACCAGATGCTCGCACCCTGCAGGGCGATGTAGATCGCGGCCGTGATGGCGATCTGGATGCGTGCGCGCCGGGTGACCCGCACCTCGCGGCCGCTGATCTGGATGGCGCCGTAGACGTACATCGTCGCGAGCGCGGCGAGGCCGGCGATCAGCACGACGGCGGAGGCGTAGGCGAGGATGCCGCGGTAGAGCGGCAGTTCGTAGATGTAGAACCCGATGTCGAGGCCGAACTCGGGGTCGACCTGCCCGAACGGCGTGCGGTTCAGGAACTGCAGCACGGTGTCCCAGCGGGTCGCGGTCGAGACGCCCATGAACAGGCCGAGCACGATCGGGATGCTGATCATCGCGATGCGGCGCAGCGGCTCGATGGCCTGCTGGTAGCGGTCGAGCTGCGAGTTGAGTTTCGCGTACACCGGGCGCGAGCGATAGGCGAGCGTGAGGCTCAGCCACACGAGGAGGGCCATCGCGACGAAGCCGATCGCGAACATCGTCGCTTGCGCGGCCCAGCGGGTGGTCAGCACCCCGAGGAATCCGAGCTGGTCGAACCAGAGGATGTCACTGTAGAACCCGGAGAACACGAAGAACCCGATCACCAGGACGGCGACGATGGCGGCCGTGATGGCTATCGCGGCACGGGTGCGGCTGCGGGCGGGGGGTGCGGCGGGCGCGGGGCGGGTCGTCGACAACGGCGGCTCCTTCTATCGACGGCCCAGCTTACGGGCAGTCCGCTGCGAGATCGCCCGAGGCTGTCATCCTTCGCAGCGCGCGAGCTGCGAGACCTCGCCGTCGGCGACGGCCTCGACCGCTTCGATCGCCTCGTCGAGAGTCGCGACGGCGAACACCTCGATCCCCGCGGGGATGCGCCCGACGACGGCCCGGCAATTGGCGACGGGGGCGAGGAACCAGTCGGCACCCGCGGCCTGGGCCCCGTACATCTTCTGCACGATGCCCCCGATCGGTCCCACGCGACCGTCGGCGCCGATCGTGCCGGTGCCGGCGATGTGAGCGCCGTCGGTGAGCTCACCGGGTGTGAGCTTGTCGTAGATGCCGAGGGCGAACATCATGCCCGCGCTCGGGCCGCCGACGTTCTGCAGCTGGATGCGCACGTCGAGCGGGAACTCGAAGTTCTCCCTCGGGTAGATGCCGATCACCGCGGACCCGTCGGTCTCGGATGCTGCGGGGGCCAGTTCGACAGTCGCGGCATCCCCGTCGCGGCGGATGCCGAGCACGACGGTCGTGCCCACGCCCGCATCGGCGAGCGCCGCGCGCAGGGCGTCGACGTCGGGCAACGGCGTGCCGTCGACCGTGAGCAGCTCATCGCCCTCCTCGAGCACGCCCTCGGCGGGGGACCCTTCGACGACCGCCTCGACCGTGAGCACGCTCGAGTACGCGATTCCCAGCTCGGTCAGGGCGGCGGCGACGGCATCCTGCTGCGACGTGCTCATCGCGACGAAACTCTGCTCGTCGGCCTCCTCTTGCGTCTGCCCCGGGGGGTACACGGCGTCGATCGGCACCACGGTGCGGCTCGGGTCGAACCAGGACCGCGCGACGTCGAGCCAGTTCAGCGGGTTCTCGCGGGATCCGTTCACATAGACGGTGAGCAGGTCGAGCCGCCCCGACGTGGGGTAGGTCGTCTCTCCCGGGATCTCGATGAGCGGCACCTTCTCGCCCGCCGAGTTCTCGACCTCGCCGAGGGTGTCGAAGACGGGTCCGGGCCGCTCGACGACGTAGGGCGACGGGGCGGTTGCGAAGAGCACGGTGCCGGCGACGGCGCCGACGAGGAGCCCGATGCCGAGGTAGTTGCGCCACGGCGTCTTCGGCGTCCGCGGCGAGCGACGGGGGTGCGCGCGGCCGGGCCGATCGGGAAACGACACCCCTTCGTCCCTTCCCTCGTCGCGGCGACCCGTCGTGTTCGCTTGCGGCGCAGAGCGGGCCGGGCCAAGCCCGGATGCTCGGGCTAGCGTAGTCGTCATGGCCGATAAGACTCCCGACGAGTTCGACCGGGACGACCAAGGCGACGCCGCGGAGGATTTCCGCGAGATGCTGCGCGAGTTCCTGTCGGGCGGCGGCGATCTCGACCCTGCGCAGCTCGCGAGCGCCGCGGGCCTGCCCGACGACCCCGCGATGGTGCAGCGCCTCCTGCAGCAGTTGCAGCAAGCGCTGCAGAACAGCGGCGACGGGATCAACTGGGGTCTCGCGACCGAGCAGGCACGAGCGCTCGCCGGGCGTTCCGCGGTTCCCGCGACCCCGGCCGAACGCGCCGGCATGGAGCAGGCCCTCCACGTCGGCGAACTGTGGCTCGACGAGGTCACCTCGATCAGCAGCCTCACGACTCAGCCGGGCCTGCTCACCCGGGTCGGCTGGGCCGAAGCGACGATGCCGGTCTGGACCCAGCTCGCCGAGCCGGTCGCCAACTCGATCGCGGATGCGCTCACCCAGGTTCTCGAAGAGCATGCCCACGGAGAACTCGAGGGAATGCTCGGCGGCGCGGGCGAACTCATGCGCAACATCGGCGGCACCCTCTTCGCGATGCAACTGGGCCAGGTCGTCGGGCAGCTCGCGGCGGAGACCGTGTCGGGGGGCGACATCGGCATCCCCCTCCTCGACGGCGAGATCCGCCAGGCCGCTCTCGTGCCGCAGAACGTCGACGCGTTCGGGGCGGGACTCGACATCCCGATCGACGAGGTGCGCATCTACCTCGCGGTGCGCGAGCTCGCGCACGCGCGGCTGTTCCGGCACGCCAAGTGGCTCCGGCTCCACCTGCTCACCCAGATCACCGACTTCGCCCGCGGCATCCGCATCGACACCGCGCGACTCGAAGAACTCGCCGCCGACTTCGACCCGCAGAACCCCGAAGAGCTGCGCGCGGCGATGACGTCGGGGGCCCTCATCCCGCCCAAGACCGACGAGCAGCTCGCGGCGCTCGCGCGCCTCGAGACGATGCTCGCGCTCATCGAAGGCTGGGTGGATGTCGTGACGGTCTCGGCCACGACGCGCTTGCCGCACGCCGTCGCGATCGCCGAGACGGTCAAGCGCCGCCGCGCCGCGGGAGGGCCGGCGGAGTCGGCCTTCTCGACCCTCGTCGGGCTCGAACTGCGTCCCCGGCGACTGCGCGAGGCCGCCGCGATGTGGCAAGCCGTCCACGACGCCGTCGGGAGCGACGCTCGCGACGAACTGTGGTCGCACCCGGATGTCGTGCCCGTCGACAGCGACATCGACGACCCCGCCTCGCTCGTCGCCCGGCTCTCGGCGGGAACGCCCGAGCCCGACGACGTCGACCGCGCGCTCGAAGATCTGCTCGCCGACGACACCGGCGAGCGCCCCTCCGAGCCGGGAGCCTGACAGCCCGGCGATCGCGTCCTGTGGATGCCCCGCCGTCGAGGTGAGCGCTCTGCGGCATCCTGACGGCATGGTGTTGCGGCTCGCCCCCGATCTCCCGCTGCTGTGGCGCACCCCGACGAGCGTGCAGTTCGGGTCGGATGCGCCCGCGGCGGTGCTCGAGGACGTCTCCGAAGGCGAGGACCGGCTCCTCGCGACCCTCGCGGCTGGCGTGTCCGAGACCGGTTTCGCGATGCTCGCGCGCTCGCTCGAGGTCTCCGACGAGAGGTCGCACGCGCTCATCGAAGCCCTCCGGCCCGTGCTCGCGTCCCCTCCGCCCGACCCGCTCCCCCGCGCCGCCGTGCTCGGCGACTCACCGCTCGCGCGCGCCGTCGCGGCGCTCCTGGCTTCGTCGGGAGCGCTCGGAATGCCCGACGAGGCGGCGCTCGTCGTGCTCGTCGCCGATTGGGTGCTCGCGCCCGCCGACTACGTTCCGTGGCTCAACCGCGACGTGCCGCACCTGCCCGTCGTCGTGACCGAACGGGCCGTGAGCGCCGGGCCGTTCACCGAACCGGGGTCAGGTCCGTGCCTGTACTGCGTGCACCTGACGCGCACCGACGACGATCCCTCGTGGCCGGCGATCGCGACCCAGCTGCTCGGCCGGCCGGGGCGCGAACTCGGGGCGCTCGAACGCACCGAAGCCGCGGCCTTCATCGCGCGCCGGGTGCTCGCCCGGCTCACCGCGGGCGAGGGGTCCGCCGTGTCGTGGCGACTGGACTCCGCGGGTCGCGTCAGTTCCCGCGAGTGGGCTCGGCATCCCGACTGCCGATGCGCAGCTCCTGCAGGAAGCGACTGGGCTGCCGCTCCCGGTCGCGCTGGCCTCGTCGCGCCCACGACAGGCTGAGCCGCCGGCGCGCGCGCGTGATCCCCACATAGAGCAGCCTGCGCTCCTCGTCGATCGCCGCCGCGCCGCGCGCGTGCACGACGGGCAGGAGTCCTTCCGCGAGCCCGGCGAGGTGCACCGAGTCCCACTCGAGGCCTTTCGCGGCGTGCAAGGTCGCGAGCACGACGGCGCGCATCGGCAGGTCGCCCTTGGACTGCTCGCGATCGTCGAGTTCCGCGGCGAACCGCGCGAGCGTCACATCCTCCGGAGTCGCTTCCGCGAACCGCACGACCGCGTCGAGGCCCGCCCAGTCCTGCGGGCCGAGCCGGGAATGCGCGCGATCGACGGTCCATCCGGCGGCGCGCGCGGTGTCGGCGATGAAGCCGCGCACCGGATCCTCGGGAAAGCGCTGAGCCTGAACGGCGAGCGCCGAGGTGAGTTTGCGCACCGCGGGGATCTCGAAGAACGGCGTCCCCGAGAGCGATCGGGTGACGATCCCCCGCGCGGTGAACGCCTCCTCGAATCCCCGGGCTTGTTCGTTGACGCGATGCAGCACGGCGATCTGCGCAGGGTCTGCGCCCGCCGCGAGCTCCGCCGCGACGGCGTCCGCGATGCCCGCGGCTTCCGCCGAGTCGTCGGCGTAGGCGACGGGCTCGGCCACCGCTCCTCGCACGGCCGTCGCGGCCCGGAGGTCGAGAGCCCCTGGCTTTCCGCGCATGAGTCGATTGGCGAGGTCGAGCACTTGCGGGGCCGACCTGTAGTTGCGTTCGAGTCGCACGATCTCGGCACCGGGATGGTCGCGCCCGAAGCCGAGCAGGTACTCGCTCGACGCGCCGGCGAACGTGTAGATCGTCTGGTTGGCGTCGCCGACGACGCACAGGTCGCTGCGGTCGCCGAGCCACAGCTTCAGGAGGCGATGCTGCAGCGGCGAGACGTCCTGGAACTCGTCGACGACGAAGAACCGGTACTGCGCCCGCACACGGTCGCGGGCGATCGGCTCGGAGTCGAGCATCCCGCACGCGACGAGCAGCACGTCCTCGAAGTCGATGCGACGCCGCTCGTCTTTGATCTCCTCGTAGTGACGCTGGATGTCGGCGATCGCGTCGGCGTCGAGCCCGCGTGGCAGGGGCCGGTGACGTGCTGCCGCGAGGTATCCCTCGATGCTCAGCTCCGAGGTCTTGCGCCATTCGATCTCGCCCGCGACATCCCGCACGGCGCCCGGCCCGAGCCGCACCTTCGCGCGCTCGCCCGCTTCGGCGATGTAGCGCGCCTTGTTGTCGAGCAGCCGCGGAGCAGAACCGCCGACGAGGTCGGGCCAGAAGTGGCCGAGTTGCGCGAGAGCTTCGGCGTGGAAGGTGCGCACGACAGCACCGCCCGCGCCGAGCACGCGCAGCCGATGCCGCAGCTCACCGGCGGCTTTCGCCGTGAAGGTGAGCGCGAGCAGCGTCCCGGGCGAGTACACCCCTTCGTGGATGCCGTGGGCGATCCGGTGGGTGATCGCGCGGGTCTTGCCGGTTCCCGCACCCGCGAGGATGCACACCGGGCCCAGGAGCGTCTCGGCGGCGTGGCGCTGTTCGGCGTCGAGCCCCGCGAGCACGTCGGACGCTGTGCCGGGCTGGGTCACGCCGGGCTCCCGTCGTCGATCGCGCCGCCGAACCAGTGCTCGATGATGGCGCGCGCGATCGAGGTGCGGCCGGGCAGCGCGATCTCACGGCTCGTGACCGCGGCCGCGAGCTCGTCGCGGGTGAACCAGCGCAACGCGCGGATCTCGTCGCCGTCGGGGTGGGCCGTGGTCTCCGCGCCCGCCGCGACCCGGGCCTGGAACCCGACCATGAGGGATGCGGGGAAGGGCCACGGCTGGCTGCCGAGGTAGCGCGGATCCTCGACGCGCACCCCCGCCTCCTCGAAGACCTCGCGGATGACGGCGGCCTCGAGCGACTCACCCGGTTCGACGAACCCGGCGAGGAGGGAGAACCGGTTCGCGTCCCACGACGCGTTGGAGCCCAAGAGCAGCCGATCGTCGTCGTCGAGCACCGCGACGATGATCGCGGCGTCGGTGCGCGGGAAGTACTCCTGCTCGTTCTGCTCGTCGCGTCGAACCCAGCCCGCGTGCGTGGGCACCGTCTCGACTCCCGCGCGCGGGGAGAACCGGTAGACGGAGTGCCAGTTGAGAATCGCGAGCGCCTGGGTGAACAGTCCCGCGTCGCGCTCGTCGAGACTCGACCCGATGCGGCGCAGGTCGCCCCACTCGGCAGGCCCGATCCACCGCGCGGGCCCCGTCGGGAACTCGTCGAGTTCGTCGAACCCGTCGCGCGAGTCGACGGCGAGCGCGACGATCGGGGTGCCGGCGGGCAGATCGGGCGCGTCGGTCGTCGTGCGTCCCAGGTACACGGCGAGCGCAGCGTGCGGCACGATCGACGGCGGAAGGATGGCGAGCGTCGTCGGGGTGGCGAGAAGCGCCCGGCCTTCGTGCAGCACGATCGCGCGAGTGCGGGCGTCGTCGAGCAGCGCGTCGATGCCTCCCGCCCGACCGAGGTGGTCGCGATCGAGAGTCGCCCGCGAAAGCGGCAGCCGAGCTGAGAACGGGGTGGGTGCGGGAGTGTCGGACATCCGGACTCCTCCTGTGCCGACCTACCCTGTGGACATGGCCAGATCCCATCTCACTCTAGCGGCGCTCGCGACGTCCGCCGTGGCGGGCCTGGACATCGTCGGCGCCCAGCAGTTCGGCTCCCCCGGCGGTGACTTCGACGCCGCGATCCTCACCGGCCGCGACGGCCGCCACTGGATCGTGCGCGTACCCCGCAGCGAGCGCGCCGAACAAGAGCAGTCCGCCGACCTTCTCGCGTTGCGCGCCATGAGCGCGGGGGTTCGCGCCCGTCTCCCGTTCACCGTCTCGACCTTCGCGGGCCAGGTGCCCGTCGACGGCACGCGCGCGGTCGTGTCGGAGTTCGTCTACGGCTCGAAGGTTCCGCTCGCCTCGATCGGCATCGAACTCGCGGCCTCGATCGGGGCTGCCGTCGCCGCCATCCATGCGCTGCCGCCGAACGTCGTGATCGACGCGGGCCTGCCCTCGAGCTCTCCCGTCGAATCGCTCCGGGCCGTCGTCGCCGTCATGGATCGCGCCGCCGCGACGGGGCTCGTGCCCGCGGCGCTGCTCAGCCGCTGGGAGCGGGCGAGCGAAGAGCCGACCCTGTGGCAGTTCACCCCGACCGTCATCAACGGCTCGCTCGGCTCGGACTCCTTCCTCTCGGCGAACGGCGTGGTCACCGGGCTCGTCGGCTGGCACGGGTTGCGGGTGGGCGACCCCGCGACCGACCTGCAGTGGCTCACGGCTGCCGCGCCCGACATCCTCGACGCCGCCCACGCGGCCTACTCGCGGGCGCGCGGGACCGCCGACCGCCGGTTGCGCGAGCGCTCGTCGCTGCTGTCGGAGCTCGAGGTCGCGCGTTGGCTGCTGCACGGTGTCGAGGTGTCGTCGACGGAGATCATCGACGACGCGGTGCAGATGCTGTCGGCCCTCGTCGACGAGGTCCAGCTCGATCTCATGAACCCGGTCGGCGGGCCCGCCGTGCCGCTCGGTGTCGACGAGGTCGAGCAGTTGCTCGAGCGCACCCCCCGCATCCCCTGACCGGGCCCGCCGTTCAGGCGAGCGCAGGCGGCTGCGAGACGAACCTCGCCACCCAGGGGGTCGCGGGTGCGGCAGCGAGCTCGCCGAGAGTGCCACGCTGCACGACCCGGCCACGTTCGAGGACGAGCACGTGCTCGGCGAGCGCGGCGACGTCGTCTCGGTCATGGGTGACGACGATGCCGGGGCCGCCGAACTCCCGCAGATGACGTGCGAGCCGCACGCGCACCTCGTCCCTGACCTCGACGTCGAGCGAGGCCATGGGTTCGTCCAGAAGCAGCGCCGCCGGTTCCGCCGCGAGCGCACGCGCGAGGGCGACGCGTTGAGCCTGGCCACCCGAGAGGGCGGAAGGATGCCGGTCCGCGAGCTCGATGAGGTCGAAGCGCGCGAGCCACGGTTCGGTGCTCGCGCGCGCCCGCTTCCACCCGCCCTCTCTCATGCGCGCGCTGAAGGCGACGTTGTCGCGCACGCTCAAGTGGGGGAACAGCACGAGATCCTGGAACACCATCCCGAGACCGCGGCGTTCCGCGGGCACACCGGTCAGGTCTCGCTCGTCGACCCGGATCGTGCCCGAGGCCTCGACGAGCCCCGCGACCGCGGCGAGGATGCTCGACTTGCCGGCACCGTTGGGGCCGACGATCGCGAGCACGCCGCCGCGCGGCACCTCGAAGGCCGCGACGATGTCGAAGGCCGCGCGCGGCACGACGACATCCGCGACGAAACCGCTCACCGCACGACCCCCGGCAGCCACCTGTCGCGCAAGGCCAGCAGCACGACGAGCGAGACCGCGAGCAGCAGCAGGGCGAGCACGATCGCCGTGCCGGGGTCGGAGTTCATCGCGAGGTAGGAGGCGATCGGCAGCGTGCGCGTCACCCCCGGGAACGATCCCGCGAAGGTGATCGTCGCGCCGAACTCGCCGAGCGCGCGCGTGAAGCACAGCACGGCGCCCGCGGCGATGCCGGGGGCGACGAGCGGGAGGGTGACGAACCGGAACGTCTGGGCGGGCGTCGCCCCGAGGGTCGCCGCCGCGAGTTCGCTCGTGCGATCGGCGGATCGCAGCGCCCCTTCGACGGCGAACACGAGGAACGGCATCGCGACGAAGGTCTGGGCCAGCACGACGGCCCCCGTCGTGAACGGGATCGTGATCCCCGCCTCGACGAGCCACTGCCCGAGAACGCCTCGCCGCCCGAACAGCAGCAGCAACGCGATCCCCCCGACGACGGGCGGCAGCACGAGCGGCACGGTGATCGCCGCGCGCAGCAACCGCCGGGGCACGACGTGCCAGTGCTCCGAGTGCGACACGAGCACCGCGAGCGGGATTCCCACGACGAGGCACAGCGCCGTCGAGATGGTCGCCGTGCCGAGAGACAGGCCGAGCGCCTGCATCACGGGGCCGCTCACGAGCAGACCCGGCAGCTCGGCCCACGGTGCACGGAGCACGAGTGCCAGGAGGGGCAGCACGAGCAGCGCGAGCCCCGCGACGGCGAGGATCACGACGACCGGAGCGGTCCGCCTACGCAGCACCGAAGCCAGCTCCCCGTAGCGCCGCGCGACCCGCGGGTGAGAGTACGAGGTCGACGAACGCGTCGGCTGCGGCCGGGTTGCGAGCCTCCGCGAGCCGCACGATCGGGTAGCGGTTCCGCGCGTCGCCCGCCCCGGGCACCTCGATCCCCTCGACGGCCCCTGCCGCCGCG
>Ga0233377_1000908_pt1 | contig 12021 bp, 12 predicted proteins | sample ElkDunMinimDraft_6_FD_191540 | JGI IMG/M metagenome (GOLD analysis project Ga0233377, IMG submission 191540) | Fecal eukaryotic communites from dung pellets of Tule Elk in California, USA - Elk Dung E36 | ecosystem: Host-associated > Mammals > Digestive system > Large intestine > Fecal | place...
CATCGGACCGGTTACGATCCCCAGCATCGGCGTCGAGGGAGGATTCTAGATGTGCGTCTCTGTCTCGGGCTCGAGGGCTCTTCTCCTTGCGCTGGCGATCGGTGCGTCGGTGCTCGGCGCGGGATGCGGCTCGGCCGCCACCGCGCCTCCGAAGCCGCCGCCGTGCGACGACGAGTGCAAGGACGGCATCGCTATCAAGGCGCTCCGCGAGACGACGAAGCTCGCGTTCAACCTCACGTTCCAGGGCAAGCCGGTCGGCACACATGACCTCACGACGCCTTGCCCGCAGGGCGGCGCGGCGCGCGTCTTCGGGACCGCGACCTCGAACGCGCTCCAGGGCGCAACCGAGGTGAAGCTGACGTACGTGCTCGCGGAGTGCGGCTACCTCTTCAAGGACGACGACGCCGACGACAACTACTCGATGACGTTCAGCGGACTCATCACCCAGGAAGGCATCCTCGCCGTCCAGCCGACCGCCACGTCGGCGATCATCATGAAGAGCGATCTCGTGAAGATGTCCGGCACCGTCTACGACCCGCCGCTCGAGTATGCCGCCGAGTGCCCCGTGGAGCTCGGCCAGAACGGCAACAAGCTGACCGGCAAGATCTGCGAGCGCGAAGCGCACTCGGATCTCTGACGCCGACGCTACTTCGCGGCCGGGAGCACGCCGCGCCGGAGCGTGACCTCGATCGACGAAGCCTTGTCCTTCGTGCGGAACACGCGATGCGTCGCCGCGCGGAAGTCCGCCTCCGTCGCCTTGTGGATGTCGACGAACGTTTGCGGATTCCGATCGACGAGCGGGAACCACGAGCTCTGGACCTGGACCATGAGCCGATGCCCCGGGCGGAACGTGTGAAAGACATCCGGCAGCGTGAGCTTCACGAGCGTGGGCTCGTCCGGCTTGAACGGCTCGGGGCGCTCGAAGCTGGCGCGGAACTTCCCACGCATCACCTCCGCGCGGACGAGCTGCTGGTACCCCGCGAGGTGCACGTTCGTCGGGTTCGGCTCCGGATCGGCCGCGTCGGCAGGCCAGACGTCGATCACCTTCACGATGAAGTCGGCATCGGTTCCCGTCGTCGAAACCCAGAGCGACGCCTCGATCGGCCCCGCGAGCGTGACATCGGTGTCGAGATCGCCCGTCGAGTACACGAGCACGTCGGGGCGCCGCGCCGCGAAGCGCTGGTCGTCGCTCATGTAGTCTGCAACGATCGCCTCGCCGGGCTTTCCCCGGTACGGGACGGGCTTCTTCGGATCGCTCGGGTAGGCGTCGTCGCCGTCCGAGGCGGACGGCGCGGCGGTGTCGAGCTTCCCCTCTCCGTGGAAGAAGAGCGTCGCCTTCTTCGCGTCCGCGGGTGGCCACGTGGCCTCCTTGCGCCAGGTGTTCGTGCCGGTCTCGAACATCCAGGCCTCGGGCGTCGCCGGCCCGCTCTTGCCCTTCAGGTGTCGCTGGAAGAACGGCAGCTCGATGTGCTCGCGGTAGAAGTGCGAGGTCTTCTGTCCGAACGGGATGTCGCCGTGACGATCGCCGTCGGTGCGCGCCCAGCCACCGTGGCGCCACGGGCCCATCACGAGAACGTTCTCGGAACGGGGGCTCTGCTTCTCGAACGCGCGGTACGTCTCGAGCGCTCCCCACAGGTCCTCGCCGTCGAACCAGCCGCCCACGGTCATGACCGCGGGCTTCGCGTCGCGGTAGAACGGCCGCGGATCGCGCGTCTTCCAGAACTCGTCGCGCGTCGGATGGGCCATGAGGTCGTTCCAGAACGCGATCTTGTCCTTCATGTACCGCGCGTTCGCGTTCGACACGGGCCCGAGCGCGAGGAAGAAGTCGTAGACGTCCTGGCCTTCGTGCTCGCTCTTCCACTCGGATTTCTTGGTCGGCTCCGGACGTGGCTTGCCGAAGCTGCCGTAGAAGTCGAACGCGTCGGCGAGGAAGAGCGCGCCGTTGTGGTGGAAGTCGTCCCCGAGGAACCACTCGGTCACCGGCGCCTGCGGCGAGACGGCCTTCAACGCCGGATGCGCGTCGACCCCGGACTGCGCCGCGTAGAAGCCCGGATAGGAGATCCCCCACACGCCGACCCTGCCGCTGTTGTTCGGCACGTTCTTCACGAGCCAGTCGATCGTGTCGAACGCGTCGGTGCTCTCGTCCACGGCGCTCTTGCCGCCGGTGGCCGCGCGGTTGGGCCGGACGTCGACGAAGGTGCCCTCGGACATCATCCGCCCGCGCACGTCCTGGTGCGCGAAGATGTAGCCCTCCTTGATGAAGTGGCTCGACGGGGCGAACCGCCGGAGGTGGCGCGCGTTCTTTTCGCTCGGGTACGTGTCGATGCCGTACGGCTGCACGCTGTACGGCGTGCGCGTGAGCATGATCGGGTAGGAGCGCGTCGTGTCCTTCGGGGCATACACCGTCGTGAAGAGGTGGACGCCGTCGCGCATAGCGACCTTGTGCTCGTACTTCGTGTAGTGCTCACGGATCGCACGGACGATGTCGGCGTCCGATTCGACGGACCCGCGGACGAGCGGCTCGTCGACGGAAGCAGGGCGCGGGGTGCTCGACTTCGTGGTCGGAGGTCGCGACGAGGGCGCGGCCGAGGCCCCGCAGGCGAGCGTCGCTGCGACCGACGCGAGGACGAACGGGACGAACGGGACGAGCGAAGGCGAGCGCGGCATGCGGTGCAGCGGTCATACCGCAGGCGCGGGCGGGATGGTGCGCTGCCGACGCCCTCGCGCCCGCGAAGTCGACGGCCGCGCTCGTGTCTGCTACCCACGAGCTCGATGAGGCTTGCTGCCCGGACGTCCTTGGCCGTCGCGCCGCTCGCGCTCGCTGCGGCGCTGCTTGTCCGGAGCGCGCTCGCGCAGAACCCCGACGAAGCGCCGGCGCCCTGCCGCGCGCAGGTGCAGAACGCGCTCCAGCAGCTCGCTCCGGCGTTCGGGAAGGCGCGAAAGGTCGCCGCCAAGGCGCCGGGCTCGATCGAGGCCGCGATCTGGGGCTATGCGCCTCCCCGCTTCCATCCGGTGAACGAGGGGACGCTTCCGCCCGCGAAGCCTGGGAGCAAGTGCCCTCCCGACATGGCGCTCGTGGCAGGCCGCGTCTGCGTCGACCGCTACGAGGGCTCCATCGTGATCCGGGAGGCCGACGGCACCGTGACGCCACACTCGCCGTACGTCGCGCCGCCTTCGGACAAGGTCGCGCTCGCGAAGAGCGTCGCCGGCGTCGTGCCGCAGGCGTACATCAGCGCGAAGCAGGCCGAGGCCGCGTGCCGTGCCTCCGGCAAGCGTCTTTGCCAGCCGGTCGAGTGGCGCGCCGCGTGCGGAGGGAGCGAGGGGACCGCCTTCCCGTACGGCCCCACCCGAGTTCGCAACAGGTGCCACGACTCCGGCGTGAGCCCCATGATGACGTTCCACGCAGCGACGATGAAACGTGGCTGGGGTCGCACGGAGCTGAACGATCCCCGGAACAACCAGCTCGAAGGCACGGTCGCGAAGACGGGCGCATTCCCCGAGTGCGTCAGCGACGAGGGCGTCTACGACATGGTCGGCAACCTCCACGAGTGGACCGCCGACACGAACGGCACGTTCCAGGGCGGCTACTGGCTCGACACCTCACAGCACGGCGATGGCTGCGCCTACCGCACGATCGCCCATGGCTACGAGTACAGCGACTACTCGACGGGCTTCCGCTGCTGCGCGGCCCCCGCGGCCACCGAGCGCTGAAGCGCGCGAAAGCGCCGCACGTCGGAGAGCGCCTCCTTCGCGTCACGCGGGAGGCGCTTGACCGCGAGCTCGAGCCTCAGCGCATCCCCGTGCGACTTGCACTTGCGGACGGCCTCGACCTTCAGCGGCCCACGCCCGCGCGTGTAGCGAGCGCCCTTGCCGGCGTCGTGCTTCGCGATGCGCTCGGCGACGTCCCGCGCGACGCCACAGTAGAGCGACCCGTCGCTGCAGCGCGCGACGTAGACGAACCAGGGATCGGTCGCTCGGCCCATCGCTCTTCCCGGCATCGAGCCTAATGCGAGCGCGCGGCGGAGGCCAAGGCCGTGCGAAGATGGCGCGCATGGATCCGCGCATCTCGAGCTGGAGCGTCGCGACATGAGCTGCGCACACGCCTATGTCCCGACCGAGGGCGGCGAAGGCATCTTCTCGGTCGATGCGTCGAGCCTGACGTTCGGTCGCGGCGCTCTCGGCGAGCTCGGGCCACTCGCCGCCGGGCTCGGCTGCCGGCGTGTGGCGGTCTTCACCGATGCTCGCGTGAAGACGCTCGAGCCGTTCGAGCGCGCGCTGACGTCGCTGTCCCGCGCAGGGATCGACACGGCGGTCTTCGACGAGGTGCAGGTCGAGCCGACGGACGCCTCTTTCCGCGCCGCCGCGAGGTTCGCGAAGGACGCCGCGCGTCGACGGGTACGTCTCCATCGGCGGCGGCTCCGTGATCGACACGTGCAAGGCCGCGAGCCTCTACGCCACCTATCCTGCCGACCTCCTCACGTACGTGAACGCGCCCATCGGCGCCGGAGCGCCCGTGCCCGGCCTGCTTCCTCCGCACGTCGCGTGTCCGACCACGAGCGGTACCGGCAGCGAGCTCACGGGCATCGCCGTGTGCGATCTGCTCGATCGCGGCTTCAAGACGGGGATCGCATCGCGCCGGCTCCGCCCCGCGCTCGCCATCGTCGATCCGGACGTGACGCGCAGCTTGCCGGCGGGCGTCGTCGCGGCGAGCGGCTTCGACGTGCTTTGCCACGCGCTCGAGTCCTTCACCGCATGGCCGTTCACGGCGCGCAGGTCTCCCGCGAGCCCCGCCGATCGTCCGATGAGCCAGGGCCGCAATCCGTGGAGCGACCTCGGCAGCCTCGAGGCGCTCCGTCTCTGCGGACGCTTCCTCGAGCGTGCCGTCTGCGACGCGACCGACGACGAGGCACGCGAGGGGATGCTCTGGGCGGCGACGCTCGCGGGCCTTGCGTTCGGCAACGCTGGCGTTCACCTCCCGCACGCGATGGCGTACGCGGTCGCCGGCATCGCCTTTCAACGGAGCCATGGGCCGGCCCCGTCCGGACCAGGCCGCTTCACGATGCACGGGTATGCCTCCGACCAGCCGCTCGTCCCGCACGGCATCTCCGTCGTCGCCAGCGCACCGGCGGCGTTCCGCTTCAGCGCGAGCGCATGTCCGGAGCGCCATCTCCAGGCCGCCGCGGCGCTCGGCTCGACGGAAGAGAGCGCGACCGCAGCGGATGCGGGAGCGATCGTCGCGCGATGCCTGGAGCGCTTGATGCGCGCGACCTCCGTGCCCATGGACCTCGGGGCGATGGGCTACACCTCCGCGGACGCACCCGCTCTCGTGAGCGGCACGATCGTTCAGCGGCGCCTCCTCGACAACGCGCCCCGGCCGATCGACGAGGTGGACCTCGACGTCGTGTTCCGGGACGCGATCGGAACGCGCGAAGCGGGCGCCGGGAGAGCGTCATGAGCACCGCCCCCCTGCCGTCGCGCGCCGACTTCCTCCACACGTTGCCGATCCAGACACGCTGGAACGACAACGACGTCTACGGGCACGTCAACAACGTCGTCTATTACGCGTACTTCGACACCGTCATCAATCGCTGGCTCATCGGCGCCGGTGGGCTCGATCCGGCGGCGAGCGACGTCATCGGGCTCTGCGTGGAGTCCCAGTGCCGCTATCTCGCGCCGGCCGCATACCCCGACGATCTGCTCGCAGGGCTGCGCGTCACGAAGATCGGCCGGTCGAGCGTGCGCTACGAGATCGGCATCTTCCGATCGTCGGCGGACAGCCGCGACGAGCTCCTCGCGCTCGGATATTTCGTCCACGTCTTCGTCGACCGCGCCGGGCGCCGACCGACGCCGATCCCCGATCGGATCCGGACCGCGCTCGAGCGCCTGCTCGTCGCGGGTTGAGGTCAGAACGGCTCACTTCGGCTGGAGGCTGGAGGTGAGCCCATCGCCGGACGTCGGGCGGGTGGCGGCCGACCCCTCGCTCGAGCATCGAGGGCTTGCCCGAAGGATCGATGTCGCCCACCATGTGTGGGATGGGGAGTCGCAAGGCCAGGCCGGCCAAGGCGAAGGCGCCTTCGCCCGATGAGCCGCCCAAGGCCGACACCGATGCGGCGACAACGGAGGAGCACGGGTCACGACCGTCATCGACGATGACCCGCGAGGTGGAGGCGATCACTTCCGCGGAGCTCATCGCTAGCACGCTCGCGACCGGCTCCGTCCCGAAGCTCTCGGCTCCTCAGCCCGCGCCGACGGAGCCCCGGATCGCAGACGAGCTCGCGCAGACCATCGAAGCTCCGTCCGCGCCACGTACCATCATCATGGAGGCCGCCGAGCTGGAGCTCGCCCATGTTGGCTTCGGGATGACCACGGAGGCGGAGCTGGCGAAGGCGGCGAACGTCTCGCTCGACGCCTTCCATGCGCACTTCGCCGACAAGATGGCGCTGCTCCGCGCGCTCAACGAGCGCTTCTGCGCGCAGGCGATCACCGTCACGAACGAGGCGACGAGGAGCGGCATCTGGGACAACTCTTCCCCGCGCGAGGTCATCGAGGTCGCCGTCCGATCGATCCTGGATGTCGTCATCGGTCGCGGGGCGCTCGTGAAGGCCGTGCTCTCGTCGGGCGACGAGGCGCTCCTCGAGGGCTTCCGGAGCGTCGGGAGGAACATCACGACGCGCATCGTGCGCGTCATCGACGAGATGTCGGCCACGGACAAGCCGGGAGAACGGGACGTCGCGTTCGTCTTCCTCCTCGCCGTATCGCTGGCGCACCACACGATCATGATCGGGCCCGAGTGGAGCGGGGTCGACTTCGACCGCAACGAGCTCTACGAGCGCGCCGTCTGCGCCGTCCGCGGATACCTCGAGAGCCGCCCGCGATCGTCCTGAGGTCAGCGTTCGCTCGCGGACGCTCGCCGTGCTAGAGGCGGGCGCGTCATGGGCCGCACCGTCGATCGTTCCTTCGCCCGCATGGTCGCGTACAAGCGCATCGTCACCGGCAGCCTGTCGATGGCGTGTGGCGTCGGTCTGATCATCCTGCTCGTATCGAGGGGAAACGCTCCGCCGATCGCCGCCCTCGCGCTCCTCATCTTCTTCGGCGGCGGCGCATGGACCCTGCGAGACGGACTCAGGCTCCGCCGCGAGCTCCTGCGAAGCTGAGCCACCAGTCACGGTAGTTTCGCCGAGCTCGTGTCCCTCACGGATGCGGGCGCGCCGAGAGCCGCCGCACGGCGGCCTCCGTCGTCGACGCGAGGCGACCGCGAAGCCCGCGCACCCCAGGCTCCGCTCGGATCGCCTCTCGAACGGCGTCGTCGAAGGACTGCAGGCGCTCGTGGCCCGTGAGCGTCCAGAAGCGCTCGTCGCGCGCGAGGAGGTCGCTCGTGAGGCCAAGCACGAGCTCGCGCGCAAGCCGGTAGTCCGCACTCGTCACCAGCGCCAGCCACATGGCCGACAGGCGGGGCGTGAGCACCGGGACGTCCAGGCTCGGGATCCGGCGCCCATCGAGCGCGGCCACGCGCATGAGGAGGTCGCGCGCGCTCAGCATCTCCGGGCCGGGGATGTCGAACGACGCGCTCGTCTCGACACGGATGCGCCGCGCGTCGAGGAGCGCCTGCACGACGTCCGCGAGCGCGACCGGCCGGCTCCGCGAGGCGAGCCAGCGCGGCAGGATCATGAATGGCAGGCGAAGCGCGAGGTCGCGCACGATCTGGAAGGACGCGCTGCCCGCGCCGATGATCATGGAGGCTCGCAGCTCGATGGTGGGCACCCGGCCGGCGCGCAAGATCTCGCCGACCTCGAGCCGGCTCGCGAGGTGTGGAGAGCATGTCCCCGCCGGAGCAACGCCGCCGAGGTAGACGATCCGGCGGACTCCAGCATCAGCAGCTGCACGGGCGAGCTCTCTCGCGGCAGCGCGCTCTGCCGAGCGAAAGTCTCGCTCACCTCTGCTGCCCATGCTGTGCACGAGGTAGTAGACGCAGTCGATCCCTTCGAGCGCTGGCGGCAGCATCGCCGGACGCGTGACGTCGCACGTGACCCACTCCAGATCCGGGCGGGCGGGTGGCGGAGCAGGTCTCCGTGAGCCCGCCCGCACGCGCTCGTGCTCGGCGAGCAGCGCAGGGACGAGGGCCCTCCCAACGAATCCGGTTGCGCCGAGCACGAGGACCACGCCTCCCTGCGAGCAAGTTGCGAGCCGCGATGCTCCGACGAGCTTGGACTGCCGCGCGCGGCGCATTGCAGTGCCGTGGACAGCGACCGATCCAGGGGCTCCGCTCGGTCGAGAAATGGCCGTCCTCCGCCGTGTGCTGCAAGCGTGGCTCGCGCGTCCAGCGGGAGCGGGTTACGGTTGAGCATGCGCGTCGCGATCGCTGCCGCCCTCGCTGTGTGTGCATCTGCCGCCGTCGTCTTCGCGTGCTCCGACGAGACGCCCGCGACGCCCGGGCCGATCGACGGCGGCGGTGCCGGCGCAGACACGGGCAGTCCGAACGAAAGCCCATCGCAAGACGCCGGCGGAAACCGCGCGCCGACGGGCTGTTTGCTCAAGACGACGGACTACACGATCGGAGCGAAGGCCGAGAACGTCCCGCGCACGGACATCCAGAACGCCGTCGACTGGACCGACGTCGACGGCGCGCGCTCGGAGGACGGCAAGTTCGCGACGGTGACCCTGAACGACGGCGAGGAGTCCGCCGTGCTCCGCGTCAGCGAGTTCGGTTTTCAGATCCCGGACACAGCCGAGACATGGGGGATCGAGGTGGAGCTGAAGCGCCGCGCGCCGGACGGCGGCGTCGAGGACGCGCGCATCGAGGTGGAGATCGAGGGGAAGCCGAGCCGGTTCAAGTTCATGGAGACGCCGTGGCCGACGAGCATCGTCGGGACCCACGCCTACGGTCAGGCCGTCGACACCTGGGGCGTCGACCTCTACCCCGCCGACGTCAACAAGCCCACGTTCGCCGCGAAGCTCACCGTCAAGCGCACCGATGACGCTGTCGGGCCCGTCACCGCGATCGTCGACTCACTCAAGATCGCGGTGCACTTCTGCCCGGACCCGATCAAGCAGTGACGAGCAGCACCATCACGACGTGAGCGAACAAGAAGATGCTCGCGAGGATGACGATCGCGTGGAAGACCTCGTGGTACCCGAACACCTTCGGGAACGGATCGGGGCGCTTCAGCGCATAGACCACCGCGCCGATGCTGTAGGTCACGCCGCTCGCGACGAGCAGCCCGATCGCCGATGATCCGACGAACGCCACGCGATCCATCACCTGACCGACGACGGTCCATCCGAGCGCGACGCAGAGCAGCGCCGTCATCCACTTGGGGGCGTTCGGCCAGATGAGCGACTTGAGCACGCCGACGAGCGAGCCGATCCAGATCGCGGCGAGCGCACCGTGCCCCCCTGCCGTGGAGGGAACGAGCGCGAAGAGCGGCGTGTAGCCACCACCGATGAGGAGGAAGATGCCCGCGTGATCGAGGCGGCGCATGCGCTTGCGGGCGTTCGGCGACCAATCGACCCGGTGATAGAGCGCGCTCGTCCCGAACAGGTTCACGAGCGATGCGCTGAAGACGAACGCTGCAGCCGTCGGCGCGCCAGGCCCGGCACGCATGACGAGCGCCGCGCACGCCGCGATCGCGCAGAAGAACGAGATCTGATGGGACACCCCACGAAGCAGCGGCTTCGCGGATGACGCGAGAAACGCAGTACCGGTTGCCATCGAAAGCCCCTCGGTCGATCCGGAGAAGAGGAGACGCCCTGTACTCGGATCCGAAGGCGCCGTCGACTGGCACGTTGCCGCCCTTGGCCGGGCTCACGACGCAGCGAGTCGAGGACTTCGTTCGAGGGAGCGTGGACGCGGACGGACGGCGCCCGCGCAGAGCTCGGCGGCTTATGCTGTGCCGCCGATGGATTGGCAATGCCTCGGGCATGCGTCGTGGCTCGCGGAGGTGAGCGGGCTCCGGCTCCTGTTCGATCCCCTACTCGAAGACAGCCATCACGGCGGCGTGTTCGAGGTCTTTCCGCCGCGCACGATCGACGCGGAGGCGCTCCGGCCGGACTTCATCTTCGTCTCCCATCGCCATCCGGATCACTTCGATCTGCCGAGCCTGCGCCACCTCGCCGCGATCGATCCGGAGTCGGTCGTCGTGACGTCCGATCCGCTCGTCGCGTCGTCGGCCCGACGCATCGGCTTCCGGACGGTGCGCATCGTCGCGCCCGAGACCACGATCGATCTCGACGGACCACGCCTCATCACGTCGCCGTCGGTGGGCGCGGGAGATCCCGAGTGGGGCGTCGTCGTCGCCAGCGAGGAAGGCGTCGTCTATGACCAGATCGATACGTCCGCCGGTTCGCCGGCGGACGTCAGAGCGTTCTTCGCGCGCGTCGCCTCTGCCCTCGGCCGGGCGCCGGACGCGGGCCCCGGGTCGCTCGTGAGCCTCGCGCTCGTCCGATGGCAGCCTCTCCTCGAGGTGGACGCGATGCTCGCCGGCACCATCGGCTTTCCGTTCGCACTCTACGCAGACGAGCTGAAACGGTGCGCCGCGCTCGAGGCCCGCGTGATCTGCCCTGCCTCGGCGGGGACCCGACACGCGGGGCCGTTCGCGTTCATGAACCGCCTCGTCCATCCCGTCACCGAGGCGCAGTTCCTCCAGGACGTCCAGGCATCCTCGCCGTCCACACGGGCCGTGCGCCACGTCACGGGCGCAACCTATCGCGTGCGAGACGGCGACGTCGCCATCGACGCGGACGGCGCCGTCCGCGCCGGCATCGTGACCCACGTCGCGACGCCGAGCGATCCCCGCTCGTTCCGCCCGTTCGAGATTCCCCCGATCACCGATCCCAATCTCGATGCACGTCCCGAGCACGAGCTGCGTTCCGTCGCCGATGCCTGGGTCCGTGACTCGCTCGTGCCCTCGCTCGAACGTGCCGCGAGAGGCCACCGCCTCCGATGGGTCCTCGAGGTGGTGTTGCCGTCGACCACGGACGTGTTCACGATCGACACGACGCGGCCGGCAACGCTCAGACGCGAAGACGATGCGGCGTGGGACGTCCGCTGCGCCGTCGCGGGATCACTCCTCGTCGACGTCATCCAGGCGCGGCGGCACTGGGGAGACCTCCTGCTCGGCGGGATGCTCCGAGCTTGCAGTCGAGCTCGACAGGTCGATGTGCGTGGGCTCCGCCGCATCCCACTCCAGCCCCTGTTCGTCTACGAGGCGATCTCGTACGAGGAGAGCATCCGGCGGGTGCTCGATCGCATGTGAGCCGCGATTCCATGGAACAAGCTCCCCCGCTCGCGCGTCCCAGCAGAGATGACAGTGCCCGCGAGCCCACCTATTTCTCGTCCCCGCGAGCTCCTCGCCGGAGCGTCGATGCTCGGAGCCGCGGGCATCGTCGTGAAGGAGGCCCTTCCGTTCCACTACGGCACGCCGTTCCTCGTCTTGCTGGCGGCCGCGCTGACCGCGAGCGGCGTCGGGCTCACGCGGCGGTCCCTCGTACCTCAGATCGTCTCGCGCGGCGCGGCATGGATCATGCTGTTGCCCGCGATGTTGGTGACGGCGTTCTTCCTCGCGGACGGACAAACGCCGCCGGTCGAGGTCGCAGCGCTCGGCATCACCACCGGCGCGGCGCTCCTGCTCGCGCGGCCGATGCTGCACACCCGCGAGGCGCGCGAGCAGTTCGCGCCGAAGGCCTTCCGCCGCTGGTTTCTCGGCGGGTCGACCGCCATCGCCGCGACGGGCTTCGTCGCCGGGGGCGTCGCGCTCACGTCGTTCGCCCTCGACGGCCCGACCGCGCCGGCTGTGGCCTTCGCCGCTCTCGCCGCCTCGCTCTTCGCATCGGCGATCGGGGTCGTGAGAATGCGCTCGTGGGGAATCTTCCTCGGCGCCGTGACGTCCGCGGCGCTGCTCGTCAGCGCGCTCTTCGTCGACAAGGAGGAGGCGATCCTGCTGTCGCTCGCTGCGGCGCCCACGCTGCTGATGCACCTCTTGCCCGTGCTCGCCGCGCGCTGGAGAAGCGGGAACGACACCTCGA
>Ga0233377_1000909_pt1 | contig 12021 bp, 10 predicted proteins | sample ElkDunMinimDraft_6_FD_191540 | JGI IMG/M metagenome (GOLD analysis project Ga0233377, IMG submission 191540) | Fecal eukaryotic communites from dung pellets of Tule Elk in California, USA - Elk Dung E36 | ecosystem: Host-associated > Mammals > Digestive system > Large intestine > Fecal | place...
TGAATATCCCGCTGGCGCTTTTACTGTAACTTGATAGCCATAGAATTGATGCTTTAAATTGATTTTGAGCTTTAGGTTTGGAGTCAGCTTTATAGTTTCTTTCCAATACATAAAAGATGCTCCGCCGTCAATTCCATTTGATAATGTCGCAGTATTCAAATTGTTAGTGCTGGGATTTGCTAAACTAGTAATAGCATCATTTGAATTGATATTTGTTGTATTATATTGTGAATAGCATACAAATGTGTACGTTTCACCAGTCACAAGGCTTAATGTTTGAGATTCACTAGTTGCGTTACCTCTTATAAAGGTTTTTTCATCAGCAAGAATTCCATCCTGTCTATAGGCTAGTAATCTATATCTCCATTGTGTCGATATGGGTCTGTTGATATCCCCTGTCTTGATGTACTTTTTTTTATCTGGATTTCCGAAAGTTACTGTATAATCTATCTTATCAATTGATTGAACGTTAGTATAAGAATTTGATGGAGTAATAGTGGCTAATTTTCCAATAGGAATATGATCCTCCATTTCTTCAACAGAGATATTGGCGATACCAACTTGAGTGATTTCTCCTTTTGAGTTTATACTTTCATTTTCTTTACAAGAACTGAGAAATAAAACGGTCGCAAATTGCAGGTAGAATAGTCTTTTTTTATTGATTAGCATTGTACTAGTTTTGAAATTCATAATCTCTATTTATAATTTCTTCAGATTCCCATGAATGTATTAGAGAAGCAGGATCGTTGTGATCAATTAAATTATAATTTGAAGTAGCACATAAATTATCCTCAATAATTAAGGTGTGAGGAAAAATTATTGGTTTTAAATAAATATGTTTGGTTGGCATGCCGTAAAACTACCAAAATATTTAATTATAAGAATAACTGTTTTGTAATAATTGTTAAAATGTTTTAAATACGTAAATTATTTTCTACACATACCTTTGTAACTATGAATTTTAGTTTTATGAAAATTTCTGAATGAACCTTAGTGTTTCACATTTAAACTCTTTATTAATTCGTTCAAAAATTGCTCTAAGAGTGAATACTTAAGATATGTTGCGGGTCGAATTTCACAAAGCTAGATTATATTGTAATAGAACCACAAAGCTCAAATGATAAATTATGTCTGTTTTAAAACTGACATCAAATATATTGCAACAACACTTAATTGGAGATGGTTTGGAAACTTTACGTTCTTTTAACTAAGAAAGATTTCTTAATTTTTTTATTTTAATATTTTAAGAAGTATTCTGCTATAATTTGATAGCAAGTTGAATCTATATATTTTACTAATTGATATATAGTTCTGATTCTAAAGAATTAATTTCATCTAATAAGATTAAGTTGTCAAAAGAATCAAGTGATTCGAAAACGCTGTTAATAACATTAATAGAATGAAGTTGAATATCTGGTTTTGTATAAGTTGATTTATTTTGCATACCAAAAAAATAATTAACTATTGTGAAATAATATTATCATTGTTTTATTATTTCATGTAAAGTAAATTTTTGTCTACAAATTTAATTTATTGATTAATTCAATCCGCACTTGATACCAAGATTGAGATATAAAAGACAATGTGTATCGATCGTAGTGACGGTTTAAAACCAAGAGAATAATTATAAAAACTAATCTTTTTGAGGAAGATCATTTATGCTCATATAGGCATACGTAATTTCTGTTTTGCCGTGTGGTGTTGGTGTTCCATTTGCGTCTAAATTCACAAAAACTAATTTGTCGATTGAAAGAATAGTTTTTCTTGTAATTTTATTACGAACCTGACAGGTTAGCGTAATTGAGGTTCTACCAAATTCTGTGGCTGTGATTCCCAGTTCAATTATATCCCCTTGCTTCGCAGAGCTTACAAAGTTAATTTCAGAGATGAATTTTGTTACTACATGAGGATTTCCCAGTTGGACAATAGCGTATATTACTGCTTCTTCATCGATCCAACGCAATAGCGTACCACCGAAAAGAGATCCATTTGGATTTAAATCTTCTGGTTTTATCCATTTTCTAGTGTGAAAATTCATAGTAGATAGTATTAAGTAGGATTATTAAAAAATAAAGGGACAAAATACTTTGTCCCTTTATTACTATATTTTAAGCGTGAATAGCTCTATTTGCTGTAGCTGCTAGGGCAGCTTCTTTAAGTGCTTCGGTATAAGTAGGGTGGGCGTGACAGATGCGTGCGATATCTTCTGCAGAAGCTCTGTACTCCATAGCTACAACCGCTTCAGCGATCATATCTGCTGCGCGAGGACCAATCATATGAACCCCTAATACTTCATCCGTCTCCGCATCAGCCAATACTTTCACAAAACCATCTGTATCTCCAGATGCTTTAGCACGACCAGAAGCTTTGAATGAGAATGAACCTGATTTGTATTTCTTACCTGATTCTTTCAATTGTTCTTCAGTCAAACCAACTGAAGCAACTTCTGGCCAAGTATAAACGACGCCTGGAATTAAGTTGTAGTCGATATGTGGTTTTTGACCAGCAATACGTTCAGCCACGTAGATACCTTCATCCTCAGCTTTGTGCGCAAGCATAGCGCCTTTTACGACGTCACCGATAGCATAAACACCTTCAACAGTAGTTTCTAAGTGATCATTAACTGTAATTTTGTTTCCTCTTTCTTCTGGAGTAATGCCGATATTCTCTAAACCTAAGTCTTTGGTATAAGCTACGCGTCCTACAGATACAATACAGTAATCTCCTTCAAAAGATACCGCTTGACCTTTAGCGTCTTCAGCTGTAACTGTTACTGTTTTACCTTTTGCAGAAGCTCCAGTTACTTTGTGACCCAAGAAGAATTCCATGCCCAATGATTTTTTCAAGACACGTTGTAATTCTTTACCTAAACCACCATCCATTGTACTGATAATTGATTTTGCATATTCAATTACCGAAACTTTAGCACCAAGACGTGAGTAAACTGAGCCCAACTCAAGACCAATAACACCACCACCGATAACGATTAAGTGTTTTGGTACTTCTGTCAAGTTTAATGCTTCAGTAGAAGTGATAATACGTTTTTTATCAATTGGCAAGAATGGTAAAATTGTAGGTTTTGAGCCTGTAGCGATGATTACATTTTTACCAGTGATTTCTTCTGTAGTACCGTCTTTTTTCGTGATTTTGATTGTGTTTTTATTCACGAAAGAACCTGTACCTTCGTAAGAATCAATTTTGTTCTTTTTGAAAAGGTATGAAATACCAGCTGTATTTTGAGCGATCACATCGTTTTTACGATCGATCATTTTTTTAACATCAATTTTTAAGTCTTTCACAGAAATACCGTGATCTGCAAAGGCATGAGCAGCATTGTGATAGTGCTCTGAAGTGTCTAATAAAGCTTTGGATGGAATACAGCCTACATTCAAACATGTACCACCAAAAGTGCTGTATTTTTCTATTACCGCTGTCTTTAACCCCAATTGAGCACAACGGATAGCGGCTACATAACCGCCTGGACCACTACCAATTACTATTACGTCGTATTGCATAATTGCTATTTTATAATTTTTGTTGCAAAGTTAAGCTTTCTCGTTCACTATTACCAAATTATGTTAGCATAAAAAAAGGCACTTTAAGTGCCTTTTTTAGTGTTATAATGTTGCTTGAACTGAAATTATTATTCAGCAACGATTTTACCTTTCATCATACCGAAATGACCAGGGAAGCTACAAATATATTCGTAAACACCTTTCTCAAGAGTTACAGTGATTTTATCCTCTTCAGCTGGCCCTAATAATTTTGTATGTGCAACGATTGATGATAACGATGATTTAGGGATATATTCATTATCAGAAGCTGCTGCCGCTTCACCACCAAAAGTAGCGATATCTACACCTGGTTTTAGAATTACTAAGTTGTGTCCCATTGACTCCTTAGGTAATGAACCAACATTTTTTAATGTCAATTCAAGAGGTTCACCAGCTTTTACACGGATCAACTCTGTGTCAAATTTCATTTGATCATTTCCTTCTACAGTCCAAGTATTTGATGAAGTTACGTTTTCAATGCCTTCTACCGTTTCAGTAACGCTAGGCGTTGTTTCTTCTGTTGTCGAAGCAGTATCCGTATCATTTTTCTTATTGTCACCACCACATGAAGCGATAGTTAAAGCTACTGCAATTGCAGGTATTAAAAAGTATTTTTTCATAATCTTAACTAAGTTTTCTCTTGCCAAATTTACAAATTATCTGCATTTACTAAAATTTCTTAACTATTTATTATCTGTAACTTACAAGCTTTGACAATTTTATTATAAAGTTCAATAGGATTAAATGGCTTACCAATTACATCATCTGCGCCGACTTCGAAGGCTGCCTTTTGCTCATGTTCCATCACAGAAGCAGAAATAGTAATAATCGGTATAGTACTACGTTTATGGTCTAAATTGTTCCGTATTTCTGTAATCGCCTCAAATCCACTCATTACGGGCATATGCGTATCCATAAGAACCAAATCAAAGTGTTCTGCGTCCAAAGCTTCTAAAGCAAATCTTCCATTTTTTACTATTTTAACTTCACATTCCCATGTACGTAGCATGTGTGCTAGCATAAAACTATTTAAATCATTATCTTCCGCTACTAGTACTTTCAGTTGTGACAGCTTTTGAAGTTCAGTATACTGTAAATTTTCCTTTTTCTTCTCCAACGCTTCTTCTTTTACTTCTTCCATCTTAACAATAAATGAGAAGGTAGATCCTTCACCATAATTACTTTCTGCATGTACTTCTCCCTGGAGCAACTTAGCTAATCTTTTCACAATAGCAAGACCTAATCCTGTTCCACCAAATTTCTTCGTAATTCGATCATCACCTTGCTCAAATTCTTGAAAAATTTTCTCTACAGACGTTGATTTTATGCCAATTCCTGTATCTTTTATTGCAAATTTAATTTCATGAACACTATTCGAAGCGGAAAGTGATTCGATACAGAATTCAATAGATCCTTTTTCAGTGAATTTAAGAGAATTTGATATGAAATTTGAAAGAATTTGTTGGAGTCTCAAGGAATCAAAACTTACAATTTTTGGAATCTTTTCGTCAATTTTAATGTCAATTTTTAATCCTTTATTTTCAGCTTTGATTTTGAAAATATTGGCAGTTTCTTCGATTAAATCTTTTAAATTGAAATTTTCAAATTCAATCTTTAGCATACCTGAATCAATTTTGGAAATATCCAAAATGTCATTAATTATCATTAATAAAGAGTTTGACGCGGTATCCAATCTTTTTACCCAATCAATTTGTTCTGGATTTAGGGAAGAACTTTTTAACATATGAATAATCCCCATGATGCCATTGATTGGTGTGCGAATCTCATGACTCATGTTTGCTAAAAAAATTTCCTTTGATTTTCGAGCGTGTTCGGCCTCTTTGTTAGCCTCGATAAGAGCAGATTTAGATTGTTCTAATTCTGCATTCTTTTGTATAATTTCTTCTTGAATTTGTACCTGTTTTATGAAAGCATTAACCTTAGCTATAGTAATTTCAGGATTCAATGGTTTGTGTAAATAATCAACAGCACCACTTTGAAGACCCTTTATTAAAAATTTGTCCTCTTTAGATATTGCTGTTACCATGATGGCGATAATATGACTCGTCTTAGGATTAGCTTTCAATAAGGATACAAACTCAAATCCATTAATTTCAGGCATTTGCACATCAACTAATGCTATGGAAATATCATTTTTCCAGCACAACTTCAGTGCCTCGTTAGGATCAGTTGTGCTTATCATATTGATATTCTCAATATCACTCAGCAGAGCTCTCAAACTAATGATGTTTTCTTCCTTATCATCAAGTATCAGAAGATTAATGTTTTTCATGGTTCATTAATTTAAATTTTTGAAAAATGAAAGAATTTCATCATCCTTCCAAACTGTAGGATTTTTTGTTTCACGAATTCCCGCCAAAGGCATAGTACGAATAATAGATTGGGCTGGATCCTGAATTATTATTTTACCCCCATAGTTTTCAATAATCCTTAATCCCTTTGCGCCATCACTATTGGCACCCGAAAACAAAAAAGCCGTGCATCTATCTGCATATACTTGTGCAGCTGTCTCAAACAAGACATCAATAGATGGTCTTGAATAGTTTATATGTTCTGAACAATCCAATGAAAATGTATTGTTAGGTTCAATCAATAAATGATAACCAGCTGGTGCGAAATAGACATGATTTTTGCAAATATCCATCTTGTCTATTACAGGTATTATGTTTTTATTTAATTTTCGTGATAGACTTTTCTCAATTTTTGTGTCATAGTGTCTATTTCTATGAAGTACTATACAAATAGCTGCTTCAAAATTGAAAGGTAACTGCTCTAATAATCCTGCAATCAGCGTATATGATCCAGCTGAACCACCAATTATAATTATATCTGACGCAATAGCCATTATTTTATTTTTTGGTAGATATTGTATTGTTTGTCTATTACTTTAAAATTCTTTTTAATGTCGTGTGCATATAAGCTTTCTTTAGATCCTAAACATAGAAAACCAAACAAACTCAATGATTCATAAAATAAATTGAGTACTCGCTCTTGTAATTCTTTGTCAAAATAGATCATCACATTTCTACACATAATGAGTTGAAATTCATTAAATGCTCCATCTGAGACAAGATTATGGGTAGAAAACAGAACTTTACTTCGGTATTCTTTATTAATGATGGCAGCATCATACATCGCTGTATAATGGCTTGAGAAGTCTGTAAATGGCTTTGTTTGTAAATAATTCTCTGTGTAAGATTTGATTTTATTCAGAGAATACACTCCCTTACGCGCAATCTCCAATGCTCGTGGACTAATATCAGTTCCATAGATGAAGCTGCGTTCTAAAATGCCCATTTCGTTTAAAAGTATTGTTGTCGAATAAGCTTCTTCACCAGTTGAGCTTCCTGCACTCCATATACGGATTTGCGGATAGGTTTTTAGATACGGAATCACATTCTTTTTTAAGGATACATAAAATTGTGGATCACGAAACATTTCAGTTACGTTAACGACAAGCTCTTGTATGAAGTAATTATGAAAATCTTTTACATTCACAATTGCGTTTTTAAGATCAACCACATCCATTTTTTCAACCTGTAAAAAGCGCTCAATTCTTCTTTTAAGTGAAGATTTGGAATATCCTGATAAATCTATTTCCGTAACATTTTTCAGTAGATAAATGATGGATTCAAGATCATCATATTCAATTAAGGTACTGTTATTTATCCCAACCATACTTGTAACAATGATGTCAATTTATCAATATCTATAGGCTTACTTACATAATCATTCGCGCCAATCTGAATTGATTTTTCTCTGTCACCTTTCATCGCTTTGGCTGTGACAGCGAGTATCGGCAAATTCTTATATTTTAATTCATTTCGAATAATTTGGATTGCTTCATAGCCATCCATTTCAGGCATCATAATATCCATTAACACGATATCTACACCATGATTTGGATTTTTCAATATATCAACTGCTTCTTTTCCGTTATTGGCAATCTCGATATTCATATCATAGTTTTGTAGACTAGTGGATAATGCGAATACATTACGCATATCATCATCCGCGATCAACACACGCTTACCATTTAAATTATTGGTCTGCGTAATAGTTGGTACTATTGCTGCAGGTTGATTCGCGTTGGTATTAAGCTTATTCAAAAACAAATTTACTTCGTCTATAAGTCTATCGCTTGATTTGTCTGATTTGAGAATAGTCGCTCTGGCATCTTTAAGAATTTTATCATATTGTTCTCTAGGTAATTCGTATGCCGTATTGATTATGATTGGAATTTGCGATAATGAACTATCTTCTTTGATTTTTTCAATTAGATCCAAGCCATTACCATCAGGTAAGCTTAAATCTAGTATAATACAATCAATATTTTTCTCTTCATTTAATTTTGCCCAGGCTGAGTTTAATGAGAATGTTTGAATTACATTAATATTGTGACCAGCAAAAGAATTTTTAATATAATCGCTTTGAAGCTCTTGATCCTCTACTAAGAGAATTTTTTTAACAGATTTACTCAGATTAATATTAATATTCTCAAATGTACTCTGTATAGTATCTTCTGTCACAGGTTTGTGCATGAAGCCTATAGCGCCACGTTCCAAAAAGTCTTTTTTAGAGAATGTAGCAGCAGACATCATGTGAATAGGAATATGTTTTGTGCTATCCGTATCTTTTAAAATACGTAGCACCTCCCAACCATCTGCAATAGGTAGCATTACATCCAATATAATCGCACTTGGTAAATGTTTTTTTGCTAATTCTATACCCTTGGCTCCATCATGTGCTAATAGAACTTCATAACCATAGTCTTCCGCAAATCCTTTCAGAATATCAGCAAAATTTATATCGTCTTCAATAATCAATATTGTCTTGCGATCTGTTACAGGAGTTTGAGCTTCTTTTTCCTCCTCATTAACAACTTTAATATCTTCCTTTGGTAAGATGATAGGTTTTGGCGTAGGAGCTAAACTTCTTGTTTCTTTCTTATCTGACAATTCTGCTCTCTGAACTGGGATGATTAGTGAGAATTTACTTCCAACTCCAATCTCACTTTCCAGTGCTATTCGACCGCCTAAAAGGCTAGCAATTTCTTTACTAATGGATAGCCCAAGACCTGTTCCACCATACTTACGACTCGTTGATCCATCTTCTTGTCTAAATGCTTCGAAAATTAAATCTTGCTTTTCTTTGGAGATTCCTTTGCCTGAGTCAATTACATCAAAGCAAAGGTTATTGGATTGTAAAGAGACTTTTAGCTGAACTGTACCATTTGACTCAGTGAATTTAAATGCATTAGATAGGAAGTTTTTAATAACTTGTTGTAGTCTATATTCATCTGAAAGAAATTCTTCAGGAACCTCATTGTCAATGATAGTTTGGAATTTTATATTCTTGTCTTTCGCAATCGCCTTGAACAATTCTTCAATATCTTTGACAAATTCGCTAGATGAGATTTTCTCCACATTTAAATCAACATGTCCTGCTTCTATTTTTGCAAGATCTAGTAACTCGTTAATCAATTCTAATAAGTCAGCGCCAGCATCATGAATTACTTTTGCATACTTAACTTGTTCTTGATTTAAGTTTTGTTTTTTGTTGTCTTGAAGAAGTTTTGCTAAAATCAAAATACTATTTAGTGGCGTACGTAACTCATGACTCATGTTAGCCATGAATTCTGATTTATATTTACTTGCCAATTCTACTTCTTGTATTTTTTGCTCTACGAGATTTTGTGTTCGGTTCAAGTCTTGATTTCTAGACTCAAGTTCTTCTGCTTTTTTGTTTAATTCTAAGTTTGTCTGTGTTAGTTCTTCCTGTTGTACACGTAATTCTTCTTCCGAAGATTCTAATAAGTTTGTTTTATGTACTAATTCTTCATTAGTGATGCGTAATTCTTCTTGTTGAGCTTCTAGTTCTTCTGTTTGCCTTTGCGTTTCATCCAATAATTCTTGAACCAACAAGTGACTTTGTCCAAATTTAATTCGAGTTGCGATTGTTCTGCTAATACGATTAAAATAGTCTTGTAGTCTATCCTTTAATTGTGCATCATAATCTGCCAGTGCTATTTCAATCAATCCCAATGTAACACCATCGTGTACTAAAGGGCAATATAAAATAGAGTATGATGAGTCTTTGATAAGTGTACTTTGAATGTTGAGGTGATCTTTAGGTTGATTTTCTAATACAACAATATCCTTATCTTCTGTGATTTTACCAAGGAAACCATCGCCTGAAATAAAATCTCTGATTGCTAAATTTCTATTTACGCCGTGATCAGCGCACAGTATAAATACTGGAGAGTCAGGTTTACGTACATAGATGGCAATGGCTGGAGTTTGTAAATGTTTATTTAATATGTTAATGACTACATGACATATTTCGCGCTCATCATCAAGACCACTGATTGCTTCAGATATTAGGGCACTTTTCTCTAATATCCAATTTGTGTTCTCAATTTTTACTTTTGCTTCAACAAATTCATTATTTATTGATGTAAGATTATCTGTTGTTTCCTTTAGCTTTTGTAACGTTTGAATTACTTTATAAAATGTGAATATAATGAAGATGATAATTAGTGTGATTAAAACAACTATTACAATCTTGGCTATATTAAAAGATTGTTCGTTATTCTCCATTTCAGCCACCCTATGCTCAACAACATCTTTAATGAATGTGTTTATAACAGATAGTGTTTTCTGATCTTGTGTAGTCCAGTAAGCAATTAATTCATCTTTGTCCGTGTAAATTGGATTTAATGATGATTTTATTAAATCTTTTATGTGGAGTTTTAATGGAATAACATATTCATTACCATCCTTTGCTTCTTCTAATTTAGCAGTCTCTGTCTCTAACTCCGATGCTATATTTCGAATGATTTGTTTTTGCGAATTAGGATTTCGAGCATAATCCATATTAGCATGAATCAACTCTTTTATGTGGGTATTGATTGATGTTGATATATATAATTTTTCTTGTGAATTACTAAGAATTTCTTCGTTCTTAGTCGTGAATACATTGATGCTGTAAAATAAATAAGTAGCTCCAAATAACATAATTAGCAGAGATATTATACTACTCGAAATGAGCTGACTTTTCATTCTGTTATTTTTATTCATAATACGTTAATAAGTCGATTTTATACCATATTTATTATCAATAAAATAATATAAATGGTACTAATATGTTTTTCAATAAAATTAAGTAAACGTTGTGCAATATAAGTACAATGCAATAATAATTTAGATTTTTATAAAAATATAAAGAAAAACAGGATTTTTTATCGAAAAAATCGATAAAATAAAATTAATTAATATCTTTAGAAAAGTGATTATTGATTTAAATACATAATATTTATGAATCCTGAAATTAGTGTTATACTTACAATCGTAGGTGCAGTTATAGCTTTATCCATCTTATTGTATTTACTACCTGTCAATTTGTGGTTTACGGCTCAACTTTCTAATGTACGTATCAGCCTTCTTAATCTTGTATTAATGCGTCTGCGTAAAGTTCCACCTTCATTGGTCACTAATGCGATGATTACATCCACTAAAGCAGGTCTAAGAATAACGACCAATGATATCGAAACGCATTATCTCGCAGGAGGTAACGTGAATAAAGTTATAAAAGCACTCATCTCTGCTGACAAAGCAAATATTCCATTAGATTTTAAATTGGCAACAGCGATAGACCTTGCAGGTCGTGATGTGTTTGATGCAGTGCAGCTGTCTGTTAATCCTCAAGTGATTAATACACCTCCAGTTGCTGCTGTGGCAAAGGACGGTATTCAGTTGATCGCAAAGGCGCGTGTAACAGTTCGTGCTAATATCAATCAGTTGGTCGGCGGTGCAGGTGAAGAAACAATTTTAGCTCGTGTAGGTGAAGGTATCGTTACGACTATTGGTTCTTCGGTTGATCATAAACAAGTATTAGAAAACCCAGATCGTATATCCAAAACAGTTTTATCAAAAGGTTTAGACTCTGGTACCGCCTTTGAAATCCTTTCTATCGATATCGCAGATATTGATATTGGTGAAAACGTAGGTGCAAAATTGCAAACAGATCAGGCGGAAGCTGACTTGAAGGTAGCGAATGCTCGTGCAGAAGAACGTCGTGCAATGGCGGTCGCGACAGAACAAGAGATGCGTGCTAAGGCTCAAGATGCAAAAGCGAAAGTGATAGAAGCGGAAGCGCAAGTTCCTATGGCATTAGCGGAAGCATTTAGAAATGGTAATTTGGGTATTATGGATTACTATAGAATGCAAAATATCCAAGCGGATACGGATATGCGAACTTCTATATCCAATCCTAAGAGTTCGGATAAGAAATAATTGGTAAAAAAACAAAACCTTGACGATGGGCGCCAAGGTTTGCTACTAACCAATTATAAACCTAAATTATGAAAAGACTTTTTTATGAACAATTCAGAATATTATTCCTGACTTGTTGATACAAAGGTACTACAAGAATCAACACGAGTCAG
>Ga0233377_1000912_pt1 | contig 12008 bp, 10 predicted proteins | sample ElkDunMinimDraft_6_FD_191540 | JGI IMG/M metagenome (GOLD analysis project Ga0233377, IMG submission 191540) | Fecal eukaryotic communites from dung pellets of Tule Elk in California, USA - Elk Dung E36 | ecosystem: Host-associated > Mammals > Digestive system > Large intestine > Fecal | place...
CGGCGTGCCGGTGGCGTCGTAGCAGCGCACCCCGATGATCTGCGCGGCCGTCGGCACGGGCCATCCGCTCACCTTGCAGCGCGCGGGTACGGACGGGTCGATCGCGGTGACCTGGATGTTTCCCGCGTAACCCGCCGAGCCGAGCCCTGGCAGGGTGACCCCCCACGCTCCCGGGGACGACGACGGAGCGACGGTGTTCACGGCGGCCGGCCCCGAGGAGTTGAACTGCGAGACCACCGCGGAGCCGTCCCAGTGCACGTACCCGAACGCCTGGTGCGCGGGAAGGTACTGGGGGTTGTCCCCGAAGGAGAGGGAGAACCAGGAGTTGATCGGACCCGCGCCGTGCCGGTGGCACCGCACCGCCACGATCTCGTCGGCGCCCGACTGCCACCAGCCCTCGACCTGACACCAGTCGGCGGAAGAGGAGATCGCCGTGACGTGGGCGACTCCCCCCGAGGCCCTTCCGATCTGCGGGAACCTCACGAACACCTGACCGGGACCGCCCAAGGTGGCCTCGACCTTGAGCCCATCCGTCCACGAGCCCGCCTGTCGCTGGGAATCCACCACGGCGCCGCTTCTGACGACGGCGAACCCCCAGCGGGGAGGGTCGGCCGCGGTGAGCGCGGTGGCCGCCGTGGCGGTCGCGGTGAGCCCGGTCGCGGCCAGGGCCACGACGCAGAACATTCGTACGATCACTGCCCATGACCGACGCATGACATCCTTCACCACGTTGAAGAGACGGGGATCAGCCCCTTGATAACCCGCCCACCGAGCGGTTGAGAAGGCCCAAATCGACCGGAGGACGCGCTACCTGCCGCCTGCCGGTCGCCGTACGCGGTGGCACGCCGCCGTGGCGTTCGTCGGTCGTCGGTCGTCGGTCGTCGGTCGTCGAGGATGTGCGCGGCAGCCGGTAGCGGGCCGGCCGGCGATTGTTCATTTGACCGTTCACGAAAAGAGAGGCCCCGTTTCAGGGGCATGACTCCCGCTTCCGGGAGATATCACGCGCCGGAGTCGAACCGGCGGGCGACACCGCTAGGGGAGCTCGGCGTCAACCTCTTACTTGCGGACGGGCTTATGTAACTAATATAACTAACCAGATGCCATTAAATTGGAAGCTGGTCATCGACAGCACGAACGCACCCGCTCTCGCGGACTTCTGGGCTGCGGCCTTGGACTACGAGCTGGAAGACCCCGGCACTCTCATCGAACAGTTGCTGGCCGCCGGCCACATCGACGAGGATTCGATCGCCGAGCATCACGGCCGCAAGATCTTCCGCGGCTACGCCGCGATCCGCCATCCCGATGATCCGTTCGACAAGACCAGTGGCATCGGCCACGGGCGGCGGCTGCTCTTCCAGGACGTGCCCGAGAGCAAGTCCGGCAAGAACCGCCTGCACCTCGACGTCCACAGCGAGCCCGGTGGCCTCGACGAGCTGGTGACCCGGTTGGAGAACCTGGGGGCAACCCGCGTCCGCGAGGTCGATCAGGGACCTGCCGGACACTGGTGGATCATGCAGGACCCCGAGGGCAACGAGTTCTGCGTGGCGTAGAGCGACCCGCCGATCGGCGAACGCCCGCGTCGACACCACGCGTTCGCGGGAGTGAGCGCACGGGGCCTTGCAGACAGCGATGGACTCACCGACCGGCACTATTTTCGATGGTTTCCACTTATGTTATGGAGTTAAATTCAAATCACCTTTTAGGCGTTTTAAGCCATCCTGGTGAGTGGAATCCCCGTCATCCGCGTACGTGACGAGCGCGCTTGACGAAGACATGGCGTTCCCATGGGGCGGCCGGGAGCCCGCGGCACCTTCCGTGGGGCGAATACCACGACATCAGGGGCAAATGCTCACCTTTCCCTGGATAGCGTCGAAGAGGCGCCGCCACGGCTCCGATCCGATGCCCCCTGAGCACCCTCCCGACGTATGACATCCCGATCGGATCAGGAGTCTCCGAGTCCAACACCTCGTCCCGCATCAGGAGGGCCATCGTGAATTCCTGGGAGACCAAACGCCGTCTACTCGAAGCGATCAACGCCCATGATCTGCACCGGGTGCTCGACTGCTACAGCCCCGACGCCGTCCTCGTCTCACCGACAGGCACGCTGGAGGGACACGAGCAGATCGCCTGGCTCTACGAGCAGTACTTCAAGGGCTTTTCCGAGTTCAAGAAGACGATCTGGCTGGTGGCCCCCTGCGAGGATCCCGTGGTCGCGGAATGGACGCTCACCGGCACCCACACGGGGCCCTTCCTGCTGCCCGACGGGCGTGAGGTGGAGGGGACCGGCCGTCGCATCATCATCCGCGGCGCGTGCATGGCCTACGTGGCCAATTCAAAGATCATTACGCAACGGGACTACTTCGACCAGCTGGAGCTGTACAGCCAGCTCGGCTTCGGCCTGGACGATCTCAGGCACCCCGACCTCCGCGCCGGGGCGCCTGACCTCGGCCACCCCGGCACATAAGGTCAGGCCGGCCGGGGAGCGGCCCCCGGGAGAGCGGGGCTCAGGCTCGGCGGTGTCACCAGGTTCGTGGCGAGCACGCGCGGCCCTCGGGAGAGCAGGGCTCAGCGGGTCTCGGCCAGACCTCAAGGAGCCCCGACCGACTCTCAGGGAGCCTTGGCCGGACCGGGGAGGCCGGACCTCCAAAGCCGGCCACCCGGCCCTGCCCCGTGTCTTTAGGTAAGGCTGTGCTAACTTCAACAGCGATGCAGTCGCAAGCGCCATGAATGAAGGAGCACCCCGGTGCCGACGTCCCTCTCCAAAACCGTGTTCGCACTGGCCACCACGGGCGCTCTCCTCCTCGGACTGGCCGCGTGCGGCGGCGAGGCCGCGGACACCGGCAAGGCCGCGGACCAGGCGGCCGAGAAGAAGATCACCGTCTACAGCGGGCGCAACGAGGCCCTGGTCAAGCCCCTGTTGGAGAAGTTCACCGCGCAGAGCGGCATCGCCGTCGAGGCCCGCTACGCCAGCACCTCGGCCATGGCCACCCAGCTCCTCGAAGAGGGGGAGAAGTCACCGGCGGACGTCTTCTTCGCCCAGGACGCCGGCGCCCTCGGCGCCGTGGCCAAGAAGGGCATGTTCGCGCCGCTCCCCGCGACCGCGCTCGACAAGGTGCCCGCCACCTACCGCGCCAAGAGCGGCGAGTGGGTCGGCGTCACCGCCCGCTCGCGGGTGCTGGTCTACAACACCGACCTGGTCCCCGCCGACCAGCTGCCCGCCTCGGTGTTCGACCTCACCGCTCCGGCGTGGAAGGGCAAGGTCGGGGTGGCCCCGACCAACGCGTCTTTCCAGGCGTTCGTCACCGCCGTGACCGTGCAGCACGGCGAGGCCAAGGCGAAGGAGTTCCTCGCCGGGCTCAAGGCCAACGACCCGCAGATCCGGGAGGGCAACGGCCCGATCCTGGAGGAGGTCGACTCCGGCAAGCTCGCCGTCGGCCTGATCAACCACTACTACGTGGGCGAGCTGGCCAAGGAGCGGGGCAAGAAGCCCGACGAGCTCGCCGCCAAGCTGCACTTCTTCCCCGGCGGTGACAGCGGCGCCCTGGTCAACGTGGCGGGCGTCGGCGTGCTGAAGAAGGCCGCCGGCAATCCCGACGCGCAGGCCTTCGTCGACTACCTGCTCGGCGCCGAGGCACAGAAGTACTTCGCCGAGGAGACCTTCGAGTACCCGGTCCTGACCGACGCCGCCCCGCCCGCCGGGGTGCCCACCCTGGACGAGCTGAAGGTCCCCTCGGTCGACCTGAACGACCTCGACCAGCTTGAGGCGACGATCGCGCTCATCAAGGAATCGGGACTGGTCCCCTGAGAACGTCCCTGCCCTCCGCGAGGCGGCCGGGGCGCGACGGATCCTCGTCGCGTCCCGGCCGTCCGCGTCGCCCGGTAGAGCGCGCGAAGCGGCCCCGGCCGGCCAGGCCCCTGGTGCTGACGTTGTCGGTGCTGGCCGTGGCGGTCGCCCTCATCCCGCTCGCCTACCTCGCCATCCGGACCGCCGAGGCGGGTGGCGCCCGGATCGCCGAGGAGCTGCTCACCGCGCGGGTCGCGGCGCTGGCGGCGAACACGCTCGCGCTGGCGGCCGTGGTGACCTCCGCCTGCCTGGTGCTCGGGGTCGGCTCGGCCTTCCTGCTGGTACGCACCGACCTGCCGGGCCGCCGCGTCTTCGCCGTCCTCGCCGTGCTGCCCCTCGCGGTGCCGACCTACATCGCCGCCTTCGCCTGGGTGTCGGCGGTGGACGGCTTCGAGGGCTTCTGGGCGGCGGCCCTGGTGCTGACGCTCTGCTCCTACCCCTACGTCCTGCTGCCGACCGCCGCGGCCCTCGCCGGTGCCGACCCGGCGCAGGAGGAGGTGTCGCGGTCGCTGGGCCACAACGGCTGGCACACCTTCACCCGGGTGACGCTGCGCCAGATCCGCCCCGCGATCGCCGGCGGCGGGCTGCTGGTGGCGCTGTACGTGCTGTCGGACTTCGGCGCGGCCTCGATCCTGCGCGCCGACACCTTCACCCGCGCCATCTTCCTCGCCTTCGACCTCGGCTTCGACCGTACCGGCGCGCTGGTGCTGTCGACCGTCCTCGTGGCGCTGACCGTGCTCATCCTGACCGGGGAGAGCGCGACCCGGCGGCGCGGGGCCCGCTATGCCCGGCTGAGCGGCACCCGCCGCCCGCCTTCCAGGGCCGCTCTGGGCGGGGCACGCCTGCCCGCCGCGGCCGCCCTGCTCGCCGTCGCGGTCCTCGCGCTCGGCGTCACCGCCTACAGCCTCGCCCGGCGGATGGCCGAGGGCGTCTCCCGTCCGGGAACCTGGCCGGATGTGCTGGCCGCGGCGGGCAACTCCCTCCTGCTCGCCCTCGCGGGAACGGCGCTGACCATGCTGCTCGCGTTGCCGCTGGGGGTGTTGAACGCCCGGGTTCCGGGGCGTCTGTCCGCGACGCTGGAGCGGCTCAGCTACCTCAGCCACGCCCTGCCGGGGGTGGTGATCGGTCTCTCCCTGGTGTTCTTCGGGATCAACGTCGCCTTTCCGCTCTACCAGACGACCTGGCTGCTCGCCCTCGCCTACGCCGCGCTCTTCCTGCCCCTGGGCGTCGCGGCCGTCGCCACCGCGACGGCCCAGGCTCCGCCCGTCCTCGAAGAGGTCGCCCGCTCCCTGGGCCGAGGGCCGCTCGGGGTGCTGGGCACGGTGACCCTGCCGCTCACCCTGCCGGGTATCGGCGCCGGCGCGGCGCTCGTCTTCCTCACCTGCATGAAGGAACTACCGGCGACGCTGCTGCTCCGCCCGACCGGTGTCGACACCCTCGCCACCGAGCTGTGGTCGAACACGGCGGTCGCCGCCTACGCGGGCGCGGCGCCCTACGCGGTGTTGCTCGTGTTGTTGTCATCGGTGCCCACCTGGCTGCTCGCCGCGCGTACCGGGATTCTCAGCAAGGAGGTTCAGCGGTGAGCCGGTTGGAACTACGCGGGCTCGCCCGGCGCTACGGATCCGTCGCCGCCCTCGACGGGGTCGACCTCACCGTGCCGAGCGGCACCCTCACCGCCGTCCTCGGCCCCTCCGGCTGCGGCAAGACGACCCTGCTGCGCTGTGTGGCGGGCTTCGAACGCATCGACGCGGGCGAGATCACCGTCGACAGGCGGGTCGTCGCCGGTCCAGCCGCTCACACGCCGCCCCAGCGGCGCCAGATCGTGATCGTGCCGCAGGAGGGCGCGCTCTTCCCCCACCTGTCGGTCCGCGAGAACGTGGGGTACGGGCTGAGCCGGGCCGAGCGGCGTGGCGGCAGGATCGACGAGGCGCTGAGCCTGGTCGGCCTGGCCGGATACGGCGATCGGATGCCGCACCAGATGTCCGGGGGACAGCAGCAACGGGTGGCGGTCGCCCGCGCCATGGCGCCGCGTCCCTCCCTCATCCTGCTCGACGAGCCGTTCAGCGCGCTCGACGCCGGACTCCGCGCCGAGTTGAGGCACGACGTGCGAGCCGCGCTGCGCGCGGACCGCGCGACCGGGATCCTGGTCACCCACGACCAGGGCGAGGCACTGTCGACGGCCGACCAGATCGCGGTGATGCGCGAGGGCGTCATCGTGCAGAGCGGCTCCCCCACCGACATCTACCACCGGCCCGCCGACGCCTGGGTGGCCGCCTTCGTCGGCGACGCGATCCTGCTGTCCGCACAGGACGAGCCGGGCCACCACGGTGATCCCGCGGTGTTGCGCACCGCGCTCGGCCCGGTCGTGGTGACCGAACTCCCCCCGGGAGACGGGGCGCTCACCGTGCTGGTCCGTCCGGAACAGATCCGGATCACCACGCCACCGGCGCCGCAGGCCGTGATCGCGACCGTGGTCGGCGACGACTTCCACGGCCACGACGCGCTCGTCACCCTGAGCCTGTCCGACGGCACGCAGGTCACCGCGCGGGTGACGGCCCCGGTCGAGCCGATGATCATCGGCGACAAGGTCGGTGTCCAGGTGGAGGGCAGCGGCCTGGCCTGGCGCGACCGGCCGGGCGTCGGGTGACGCGGGAGGAGGCCGCGCCGGCACCCGGTCCTCTTCTACCGGGGTGAACGCGACGGCACCGGCCGCGGCCCCGCTCCTCGCGCGGACCCGCGATGCCATGGTCACGGTCCTCGCGGGGACCCGCGATCAGGTCACGCCGAACGCAGGTCTCCGTCGAAGACCTTGTCCAGGAAGCCCTCCAGGTTGACGGCGGTCCTCACGATCCGCTCCTCCAGGGTGAGCGTCTCCTCGAACCGCACCCCGGCCTCCGTCTGCCTCATGCCCCGCATGTAGAGGGAGCAGGCGAGGTCGGTGCAGATGTAGGTGCCGACCGTGTTGCCCTGACGGCCCGCGGCGCCGACCCTGGGCGCGACGAACAGGGCGACCCCGCTGCCGGAGTGGGGGGTCACGCAGATCGAGCACACGGTGCTCTTGGTGAAACTCCTGCGTGCCTCCTGCGCGACGCGCAGGGTGACGCCGACGAGCTCGCCTCGCCGCTCGACGACCACGTAGCCCCGGTCGGGGGCGCCGGGATCGCGCCAGCCGAGGAAGTCGAGGTCGGCCCAGGGGAGCTCGGGCAGGTTCCTGGGCAGGTTGATCCTGCTCGCCTCCCCCTTGGAGCAGTTGACGAACGCCCTGCGTATCTCTTTCTCTCCGAACGGATTCATGATTCACCTACCGTTACAACGATCATTGGAAAGTCTCCCCGCGCCCCGGCCTTCCCCGCGCCCGGCACCTCCGCCGGACCCGCGAGCGGCCGGATCATGCGCGACCATGACAGGCTAGGCGAGGCCACGGACTTGTCGGATCAGGACAGACCTGGACGGGGCCGGGACGCTCTAGGACCTTCGGGCAGCGGCCAGTGTCTCAGCCCGCCCTGCAGGGCGTCGAGGGATTTTTTCCTCGGCCCGGCGGCGGAAAGCCGATACAGAAGAGGCGGCGGCCGGCCCCCGCGGAGACCGGCCGCCGCTTTTCGGCCCCTGCCGGACGGCAGCCGTCAACGCGCTGAGCCCCGGTAATCCAGCGCCACCGGAAACAGCATTCGACATAGGCTGAGGTCCTGAGAACCTGGAAGCCTCCAGGGCGCTGTCAGGGCGGGATGGATGCGAACAATCCTCTTGCAAGCCGAAGGCTCCGGCGCCGAACCAACCGTTGTCGAGCTTTCTCCGGGCCATGAGGTCACTTTTGGTCGCGGAACGGCGAGCGCCCCTGTCGACTTTCCGCTGGATCATCCGGAGGTCTCCAGGCGGGCCGGGGTCATCCATGCCATGGAGGATTATTGGCTGCTCACCAACCTCAGCCATAATTCCACCCTGGTCGTGGAGAATCCCGAAGGTGGAGGGGAGTTTCTCAAGGTGGCGCCGCGGCGGGTCGCGGCGCCCGTCCCTTTTGAATTCGCCCGCGTGCTTCTTCCGGTGGCGGGCGGTTCCTGTTCGTTTCTGGTGTTCGCCTCGCAGCACAGTTTCATCGACCCCGACACACCCGAGAGCCTCGCGGTCGGCGAGCCGACGATCTCCAGCTTCTCCCTGGACGAGACGGCGAAATACTTCCTCGTGCTGGTCGCGCTCTGCGAGCCGCGCCTTCGCGACGGCGCGTCCTCGGTCATCCCGACGGTGCCCGAGGTGCTGGAGCTGCTGCGTGAGGTTCCCGGCTGCGCGGGACTGACCCGGTCCGCGGTCAACTTCCACATCGACTATCTGGCACGTAAGAAACTGCGCGTCAAACTGTCACCCGGCTCCCGCAAGGCCGACTGGCAACGCGCCGCGCTGGTCTCCGTCGCGCTGCGCTTCGATCTGGTGCGGGAGGAGCACCTGCGGCGACTGAGCGCGTGACCAAGGCTCACGCCCTCCCGCGATCACGGCCGGTATTCGGCCCGGTGCTTCCGCACCCGTTCGACGAACGACCGGAACCGTTCGGGAACCCCGTTCTCCTCGCGGATCACCTCGTCGGAGGAGCGGAACGCCGCCGCTCCCAGGAGACCCGGGTCTCCCGGCACCCCGGCCATCAGGGGAAGACGTACGCACAGGTAACGGCCGACGGCGGGGATGGTGTCCTCCGGTGACAGGGGCGGGGTGAGGATGACGCCGCGGCGCTCGGCGGGCAGGTAGTACTGCAGCACCGACGGCGTCCAGCGCGCGAGGCCGTACTCGTCCTTGGTCACGTCGTGCAGATCGGCGTCGAAGTCGCTCTCCGTCTTCAGGATCGCGGCGACCAGTGCCGGGCTCAGGCCCGGCTCGTCGCACATCGTGCCGGCTTCGACGATCAGGGCACGGTACTCCCGGGGGATGTCGGAATCGGAACGCAGCCAGCGCGCGAACGGGTCGGTCACGGACGCGTCGACCATCCCGCCCCCCGAGACACCGGCCAGCACCAGAAGGACCGCTGCCATCACTCCTGCCTGCCGGGTGCCCGCTCGCCTCGGCGGGGCCTTGGTGGTGCCGGCCAGCACCCGTGCCCGGTAGAGCTGGCGTGCCGCGCTGGGCCGGAGCTTCGCGTCAGGGGCCAGGCAGTCACTCACCCAGGAGCGCCAGGCATCGGGAAGCGAGGCCGGAAGCGTGAGGGGACGCTCGCCGGCCGCGTACTCGGCGGCGGCGACGTAGCGCGCGCGGGCGGTCGGGGCACCGAAGGGAAAATGGCCGGTGAACAGCTGGCACGTCATCACGCCCAGCGCCCAGAGGTCGGCCGAGACGCGCACGGCGTGTCCCCGTTCGGTCACGGGCTCGCCCCAGCGTTCGGGAGGGACGTGGTCCATGGAGCCCATCGGGGGGAGATAACCGTGGGTCCCGTCTATCTCGGTGGTCAGGCCGAAGTCGGCGAGGCGTATCGAACCGTCGGCCATCACGAGCACGTTGTTGGGCTTGAGGTCTCCATGCACCCATTTCTCCGCGTGCATGTACGCTATTCCCTCGCAGATCTCGGTGACCAGCCTCGGCGCGTCGGGAACAGGTGCCCCCTCTCGGATCAGATCGGCCAGCGACCGTTCCGCCAGTTCCATCACCAGAACACACGCGCCATCGAGCTCGGGGTTTTCCGGGTCGTCTATAACAAGTGTTTCGTATAGCCGAATCAGCCGGGGGTGCTGGAGCCTGCTGTGCAGGCGTATTTCCCGCTGCGTCATTTCCTTGAGATATTTCAGCTGCCGCCGGGTGACCGTTCCCGTGGGCAGAAACTTCAACGCCGAGCGCGTCGCCTCCTCCCCGTCACGAAACCCCTGATAGACGCTCGCCCAACTCCCCGTGGCGACGGGCCTGCCGACCTGCCATTCACCGACGCGATAGCCTCGGGGAACGCCGACCGCCCATCCCTCGTTGTCCACCGCTCTCTCACACCCCTTTCCATCCGGTGATGAGAATCATCAGAACACAGTTCCTTGAGTCGTTCATCAGATTTACTTCGCGTAAATCGATCTCTTTTACCGGCATTCACCGCCGGACTTTCCGCGACGATCATGACGGGCGGTCCATGGAGATCACCCCTCGCGTCACCGGTGTCGAGGACCGATGATGAACGGGTGTCCGCTACCTCCCCCTCCCCCGACCTGACCGCACCGGCCACTCCCTTCGCCGGGCGGCCCGTCGGCGCGGTCGCGGTCGCGACGCTCGCCGTGCTGCTGATCGCGAGCCCGCGCTACGGCTACCACCGAGACGAGCTGTACTTCCGGATGCTGGGCGAACAGCCCGCCCTCGGGTACTTCGACACCCCGCCGCTCACCCCGCTGATCGCGCGGGCGTCGGTCGCCGTGTTCGGCGACACCGTGGTCGCTCTGCGCGTCGTTCCCGCCCTCATCGCGTCGCTCGTCGTCGTCCTGGTCGCCCTTCTGGCCAGGGAGCTCGGCGGCGACCGGAAGGCGCAGATCGTCGCCGCGGCGGGGATCGCGACCACGACCCTGTTCCTGATCGGCGGGCACTCCCTGCTCACCATGGGGGTGGATCTGCCGCTCTGGGTCGCGGCGGCGCTGTTCGCCGTACGGGCGCTACGGGGTGAGGGGCGCTGGTGGCTCGCCATGGGCGCCGTCGTGGGGGTGGCGACGTACAACCGGCAGCTGATCGTGTTGTTCCTCATCAGCCTGGGTGTGGGCGTGCTGCTGGCGGGACCGCGCGACATCCTGCGGGACCGCAGGCTCTGGCTCGGCGCGCTGCTCGCGCTCGTGATCGCCGCGCCCAACCTGGTCTACCAGGCGACCCACGACTGGCCGCAGCTGGTGATGGCCGGGGCACTGGAGGCCGACGAGGGCGCCGGCAACCGTCTCGCCTTCCTCCCGATGCAGTTTCTGCTGCTCGGCCCGCCCCAGGCGGTCCTCCAGGTGGTCGGCGCCGTACGGCTGTGGCGGGAACCCCGCCTGCGCTGCCTCGCCCTCGCCTACCTGCTGGCCTGCGCGCTGACGCTCTACTCCGGCGGGCGCCCCGACTATGTGGCGGGCCTGCTCGTGCTGCTCTTCGCGGCGGGGTGCGGCCCGGTCACCCGGTGGATGTCGTTGGACAGGGGGCGGCGCTCGACGGTCGTCGGCGCCCTCGCGGTCAACGCGGTCGGCTCCGTCGTCACCGCGCTGCCGGTGATCCCCGCCTCGGCCCTGGAGGGCACCCCGGTCGCCGTGCTCAACGAGGTGGCGCGCGAGTCGATCGGATGGCCGGAACTCGCCGCGCGGGTCGCGGCGGTGGTCGACGGGCTCACCCCCGAGGAGCGCGCGCGGACCGTGCTCCTCACCGACAACTACGGCGAGGCCGGCGCGCTGCACCGCTACGCCGGGGAGTACGGCCTTCCCGAGGTCCACAGCGGGCACAACGAGCTCTACTGGCGCGGCCCGCCGCCCGCCTCCGCCAGGATCGCCGTGGTCGTGACCGACTCCCCCGGCGTCTACGCCCGCGCGTTCACCGCCTGCGAGGAGCGCGGCAGGATCGACAACGGCGTCGGCCTGTCCAACGAGGAGCAGAACCTGCCCATCCTCGTCTGCCGCGACCCGCTGCGCCCCTGGTCACAGCTCTGGCCCGAGGCGCGGCACCACAGCTGACCCCCGGCGGCGAGGCCGGCCGACTCCTCTTACCCGCCCGGGTCCTTTGGGGGACCTACCGGGCGGGCAGGGTGAGGTCGCGTTCGGCGAGCGCGGCGCGCAGACTGCGGATGCCCTTGGGACCCATGCCGTGCAGCCGCAGGAGCTCCCGCTCGGTCGCGGTGGCCACCTGGGCGAGCGTCGTGTAGCCGGCCCCGGTCAGTGCCCGGCGCGCAGGGGCACCGAGATCACCCGGTAGATCGTTCTCACCCTGCTCGTGATTCGTCATGATGCCTCCCTGTGGCAAGGGGTGTGGTAGCCGGAGTCTCGCATTTCCGTATGACAGAAACCGGTGACGGATACCCTCGGCGCCATGATCGTCTGGCTGAACGGAACCCGCGGGGCGGGCAAGACCGAGAACGCCCCTTAACGACATCCCCACGGATAAATCCGGGGGATTTCCCAGCTCAGACTGCACCTGATCCACCGTCCCGGAAGGAGGCGATCTGATGTCTGACGTCGTCGGCACTGGCACGGTCGCGTTCGGCCGT
>Ga0233377_1000913_pt1 | contig 12005 bp, 10 predicted proteins | sample ElkDunMinimDraft_6_FD_191540 | JGI IMG/M metagenome (GOLD analysis project Ga0233377, IMG submission 191540) | Fecal eukaryotic communites from dung pellets of Tule Elk in California, USA - Elk Dung E36 | ecosystem: Host-associated > Mammals > Digestive system > Large intestine > Fecal | place...
GGCCTCGCCGGGATCGGCTCGCTCCTCCTCGCGCGCGCGGTGTTCGACGAGCCGCTCCGTCGGTTCCTCGGGCTCGGCGGGACGCGTCGCTCGGTCGACATCCAGAAGACGATCACGATCGATGCGCCGCTCGATCAGGTGTTCGCGTACTTCTCGAACATCGAGCGCTTCCCGGAGTTCATGGACCACGCGAAGAAGATCACATCGACGGGCGACGGGCGCTCGCACTGGAAGGTCCGCGGACCGCTCGGTACGTCCGTCGAGTGGGATGCCGAGGTGACGAGCTTCAAGCCGAACCATCACGTCGCGTGGAAGAGCGTCGACCGAGCGCTCGTGAAGCAGGCAGGCATCATCCGCTTCGAGCCGGCGCTCGAAGGCCGCGGCACGCGCGTCGACGTCCATCTCTGCTACAACCCGATCGCCGGCTACGTCGGCCACGGGATCGCATCGCTCTTCAAGGTCGACGCGAAGACATCGCTCGACGACGACCTCCTCCGGCTCAAGTCACTGCTCGAGGAGGGCAAGGCGACCGCACACGGCGCGCAGGTCAGGCGCGAAGAGCTCGAGCCCGGACCGTCGCCCGCGATCGTCCCGCCCGAAGCGAGGCCGACCGTGCAGGAGCAACCGACGGAGGTGCAGGGCGACCAGCCCCGGTGACCTCGGCTCGTTCAGCTGCACGCTCGATCGAGCACGATCCGCATCCTTGCTCGCCCCTCGCGGACGCGCGCGATCGCTTCGTTCACGGACGCCATCGGCATCCGCTCGACAATCGGTGCGATCCCGCGCTCCGCCGCGAACGAGAGCATCCGGCGCATCGTCTTCGTGCTCCCGATGACGCTCCCGGTGATGCGCTTCTGCTCGTCGAGCAGCGGGTCGACCGCGACGGTGAGCGGCCCGCCCGGGATGCCGACGAGGCAAAGCGTGCCTTCCAGATCGAGCACGCTCATCCACGCGGTCCAGTCGAGCACCGCGTGCGTGGTGACGAGCAGCAGGTCCACGGCATCGCGCGGCAGTGCGCGGCGCGCATCGACGAGCTCCTCCGCGCCGAGCGAGCGCGCGAGCTCCTTCTTCGACGTGTCCGGATCGAACGCGATCACGGAAGCGCCCAGCGCAGACGCAAAGCGGACCGCCAGGTGTCCGAGGCCGCCCAGCCCGACCACGCCGACGCGCCAGCCCTCCCCCACGCGCATCCGCTCGAGCGGAGAGAACACGGTGAGGCCGGCACACAAGAGAGGAGCAGCGGTCGCCGGATCGAGCGCCGGCGGGAGCTCGAAGCAGAAGTCGGCTTCGCAGCGCACCCGGTCGGCGAAGCCCCCCTGACGTCCGACGCACGTCCTCACCTTGCCGCCGGTGCAGAGGTGCTCCCGCTCGGAGCGACACGCCGCGCAGCCTCCGCACGCGCCAGCCTGCCAGCCGAGACCGACCAGGGCGCCTTCTGAAATTTTCGTGCGCGGCCCCGACCGCACCACGCGTCCGACGATCTCGTGCCCCGGCACCAGCGGACGGGCCACGACGCCCCAGTCCCCGTCCAGCAAGTGCACGTCACTATGGCAAACGGAGCAGTGATCGACGGCGATCTCGACCTCCGTGTCCGCGAGCGATCCTGGGTCAGGGAGCTCGATCGGCTCGAGCAGCTTCCCGGGGGCGATCTGTCCGAAGGCGCGCAATCGCTGGGAGATCATGGCCTACCCCATGCCTCGACAGAAGCGGGCGCGCAACATGGCGTGCTCGCAGGTTGGTGCTATATGCCCGCGCCCCGAGCATCCCATGCACATCAAGACCTCCCGCAAGTCCGGCCGCCGCATCATCGAATCGAAGGATCTCGTCGAGGAGTTCGCGGCGAAGGAGCTCTCACGCCGGCAGATGGTCCAGGCCGTCATGCTGGGGACGGTCGGGACCTGGCTCGGCGCGTCCGGCCTCGCAGGCTGCACGACGAAGACGGTGGTCGGCCCCGGCGGCGCGAGCAGCGGGACGCCCGGAGCGGAGGGTGATGGCGAGGACACCGCGGCTTCCACGCAGCACCTCGTGGGCATGGGCTACGACGAGACGGATCGAGATGCGGCGCTCCGGGCAGCGCTCGCGGAAACGATCGGCCTCGGCATGATCTCGGCAGGGCAGTCGGTCTACCTCCGCGTCAACAGCAACTCCGGAGACGTCTATCCCTACTCCACCTCGCCGGACACGCTCCTCGCGATCGGCGGGATGCTTCGGGACATCGGGGTCACCGACATCCGCATCGGCGACCGCTCGTTCTGGGGCGACACGAACACCGCCGGCAACCTGACGAAGAACGGCATCGCGGCGGCCGCGAAGAAGCTCGGGTCGAGCGCGGTGGCCTACGACGACAACGTCGACTGGGTGACGCTCCCCAAGGGCTCGACGCCGAACTGGGTCGACACCGTCCGCCTGCCCGAGCCGGTCACGACGGCCGACCACCAGATCATCCTCTCGTGCGTGAAGACGCACTTCATCTCGCAGTTCACGATGGCGCTCAAGATCGGGCTCGGGCTCGTCCACGCCGACGACCGCAAGCGCGACGGCAACTTGAAGGTCCACGACACGAAGGTGCTCTACAAGCAGATCGCCCAGATCAACAAGGCGATCACGCCCTCGCTCGTCGTGATGGACGGCTACAAGGCGATCATTTCCGGCGGCCCGACCAAGAACGATCGCCCCGCCGGCGCGCCCGCGTCGTGGAAGGGCGGCATCATCGGGGAGCCGAAGGTGTTCATCGTCAGCACCGATCGCATCGCGGCAGACGTCGCGGGCATCGCCGTCCTGCAGACGCTGAGCCCCGAGTACGAGGAGATCCACGCGACGAAGCCGTTCGAGAGCCCGCAGATCAAGGCGGCCATCGCGGCAGGCGATCTCGGGATCTCGGATCCTTCCGAGCTCGATCTCTCCGGCCCGACCGTGCCCGAGCTCGAGACGTACCTCGCGAAGATCACGGGCTGAGCTCGCGGAGAGAACAACTCGACCGCAAGGACGTCCCTCTCGGCCGAGGCACCCGATCGGAGCTGGGTCATCGCTCGTAGGCGGTAGCCACGTCCGGCAAGCCTGCTGCCTGTGGGTCGGGGGCCATCACGCGCGATGGCCTCTGGAGAGACGTCTTCATGCCGCTGCTCGTTCGCCCGGCGCTCGCCGCGTGCTCGTTTCGTTCGCTCGTCGAGCTACTTCCCGAAGTTGCCGCCGCCGAGCTGGAGGCCCCTGGAGTGACCGATCCGCATCGACCCTAAAGGCAGTGCGGCTTGATCGCCTTCCTCGACCCCTCGAAGTAGAACGGCGGATTGCAGTCGCGCGCAGGGGTCGGAGCCACCCTCGGCGGAGCGGCACGAACCGGAGACACGACGCGGCCATGACGTGCCGGCGGGGGCGCGGTGGCGCTCGGCGGCGGAGGCTGGACGGCTGCGGCCTGCACCGATGGCGGCGCGGGAGGCTCCGGGACCACGGTGGCCACGCTCTGCGCGATGGAGGGGGCCGGCGGAGGCGGCAGCTCATCTCGCTCGGCGCGCACGACCGTCGTCGCGGACGCTCGAGTGGGCGGCTGCACGATGACCATCCCGGTCAGGAGCGCGATCACGATGAGCAACGCCGCCACCACACCCCACGGCAGCAGCGTACGGGCGTCGAACGTGATCCGATCGAGCCGCGAGGCGAGCGCCGTAGGAGTCGTAAGGCTGAATTCCCTCCGCGCGGCGCTCGGGACGGGGCTCCGACGCGGGTTCGCGTCCATCGTGACCGCGTTCAGCCGCACTCGCGCGCCCGAGCTCCTCACCTCGGCGTCGAACAGCCGCGCTGACTCGCTCGTCCGGTGTGCGCGGGAGCTCTCCTCGTTCGCGGCGAGGATCCGGTGCCGCTTCTCGATGTACTCGGCGCCCGCGAGCTTCACCCAGGCGGCGACCTCCGTCGCGGGCGCGTTCGACGCGACCTCGGCGAGCGCCGCCGCCATGTCTGCCGCGGTGCCATAGCGAGCTTCCTGCTGCGTCGCCATCGCCCGCATGATGATCGGCTCGAGCAGGTAGACCTGCGCCCAGCGATCCGCCGCGATCGCGCCGCGCTCCGCCTCGAGCGCCTCGGTCGGAGTCGGTGTCAATCCGAGAGCCACCGAACGGACGAAGTCCGCGTCGTTCTTGCCGTCGTAGAAGCGTCGATTGACGAGGAGCTCCCAGAGGAGCACGCCCGCCGCGTAGATGTCCGCGGTCCGCGTCACGCGCTCCGCCCGGATCTGCTCGGGCGACATGTACGCGAGCTTGCCCTTCAAGAAGCCTTCGCGCGTGTGGTGCATGCTCGTGCTGGCCTTCGCGATCCCGAAGTCGACGAGACGCGGCACGCCGTCGACGCTGACGAGCACGTTCTGCGGGGAGACATCGCGATGCACGATCTCGAGCGGCTCGCCGAAGTCGCCGGTCGCCTCGTGAGCGGCGTGGAGCCCAGCGAGCACGCCGCACATCACCGTCAGGACGATCGGGAGTGGGATCGGCTCCTGTGAGGCGAGGGCGAGCTTGAAGAGGTAGCTCAGAGGGACACCGTGCACGTACTCCTGGACGAGGATGACCTCCTCGCCGTCGAGGATGACATCGAGCACGGGGACGACGTTGGTGTGATGGATCCGCGACGCGATCCGCGCCTCGTCGTGGAACATCACGACGAACTCGGGGTCGTCGACGTAGTGGGGATGCAGGCGCTTCGCCGCGACGAGCCGGGTGACGCCCTCGACGGCCATGAGCCGGGCCGCGTGCACCGTCGCCATGCCCCCACGCGCGATCGGCTGATGAAGGAGATACCGCCCCACGCGAATGGGGTAGAGCTCCTCGACCGCGCTGCCGTAGTTCACGCGAGCGGTGTCGGGATCGTCTATCGATCGTGCGGCTTTCGTCATTCGAACAGCTCGATCTCGCTCGGCATCGGATCGAAGATCCTCCACCCCCCATCCGTGCAAGAGCACATCCCGAGCCAGCCAACGCTCGCGCCAAGTGGGCGACTCCATGCCGCCTCGACTCGCATCTCCTGCTGGGCTTGCGGGTGGCCGCCTGCAGCAAGAGGTGCGGGCAGCCCCCCGCGATGGTCGGCGATGCTCGCTCCTCAGCGAGGTGCGTCTTCGATGAGCACGTCGGCGACGGGCTCGACGATGCGGTCGAGGAAAGTGGTCCCGTCGAGATGATCGATCTCGTGCTGGATGCAGCTCGCCTCGATGCCCTCGGCCGTGATCACGAGGTGCTTGCCCGTGCCCGGCACGAACCCGCTCACGATCACCTCCATCGCGCGTACCACGTCACCCGCAAGACGCGGCACGCTCGCGCAGCGCTCGCGCACGACCAGGTTCCCGCGACGCGAGAGGATCCGCGGATTCGCGAGCACGACCAGGCCCGCACACGAGCTCGCCTCCGGATGCCCCGCCACGCTCATCGCGAACATGCGAACGTTCTCCCCGATCTGCGGGGCAGCGATGCCGAGGTATCGCGGATAGGCGCGCAGCGTCGCGACGAGGAGGTTCGCGAGACCGACCACTGCGCCCGAGGTCGGGTTCACCTCGAGGCACGGCCGCGCGAGCAGCGCATGTGGATGCTCGAGCACCTGCCGGACGAGCAGACGCGTGTGTGTGCCGCTCTGCGTCTGACCGGGCCCGCCTCTCACCGCGAGCGCGGGGACGTCGTTCGTCGGCGGATGCTTACGTGCCACCATCCAACACCTCCTGGGGTTCGTGGAGGCGCTCGGGCAGCACAGGTCGGGCCAGCGCTCGGTGATCCGCGCTCGGCGGAGACGTCCGCCGCTACTGCCCGCCCGTCACGGGCCCCGGAACCGGCGGCCTCTCTCCACCGCTCGAACGAGCGACGGCCCCTCGACGATCGAGCTCGTTCGTCACGATCGTCACAACGTCGTCGGCGTGCAGACTCACCGGGCCAATCGATATCCGCTGCGCGCCGATCGCATCGAGACGCGCGCGGATGTCGTCCGGGATCCCGAGGTGATCGCCGATCACGAACAGCGCGTGGAAGTCTCCGAGCCCGCGTGTCTCCCGGACGTCGGGTGCGTTCTCGTCGAGGATGAACGGCCTCGCGTCATCGACGTCGGCGAGCACGCGCTCGAAGCCACCGCGGGCGACAGCGAAGCCCGGCCTCACGGTCACCCAGGAGGTCGTCCCCTCGTCGTCGCGGCTAGCGAGGACCTTCTTGATCCTCACCGCGAGGCTGCGCTCGTCCGGCCGGAGGAACTGCACGCCCGCGCCGTCGACACGCACGACCCGTGGCGCCAGCGGCCCGCCGAGGAGGACGAGGTAGACGACCACACCGCGGCGGATCCCGTGAGACGAGAGCATCGCCGCACGGAGGCAGCGCACGAGCACGTCGAGCCGCCCGCTCGTCCCCGGTAGATCGTCGAGGATGAACTCATCCGTCGAGCTCGCCTTCTGGCCAATGATCGCGAAGTTTCGAACCACGGCGGCAGCATAGGCCGCTGACCGCCACTCCGCGACCGTTCGAGATCACGGCGCCGCCGCCCCATGCAAGACCTGCAGCGCGCGCTCTCGGCGGGCTCATCCTGCACGAGGATGAAGCGCGTTCCGCTCGCTCTCTTGCTGACCGTCGCCGCGATCGCGTGGCTGCCGTCCCTTCATCTGTTCCACGTCCCGGACCACGAGGCGATCGCGTCGAGGCTGGCCGCCGGGCAGATCGCGAGGCCGGTGCCACCCGCCGGGACGATGCGCGCGGTCAATCCCGAGTGGGACTTCATGCGTCGCACGTACGTCGTCCTCGCGCTCGCGAACCGCGCGCTCGCGCACCCGACCGAACACGCACGCTCGCTCGCAGCGATCGACGCGATCGTCGACTCGACCCTCACGCTGGCACGGGACAACGGGGACGAGCACTTCATGCTCGCTTACGCGAAGCGGGGGCCGTTCGCCGATCCGGACGCCCAAAGCCTCTTCATCGACGGCGAGATCGTCATGATGATCGCGGCCCGCGACCTCGTGGAGCCTCGCGCCGAGACTCGCGACGAAGCCCGGGTTCGCGCCAGGCGGATCGAGCGAGCCATGCGCGCGAGCCCGAGCCTCTCCGGTGAGAGCTACCCGGACGAGTGCTGGACATTCTGCAACACGACCGCCCTCGCCGGGCTCGTGCTGCTCGATCGAGCCAGCGGTTCGCACGACCACGCCCAGCTCGCAAAGGACTGGGTCGCTCATGCGAAGACGAACCTGGTAGAGCCGAGGACGGGCCTGCTCGTCTCGAGCTACACGTGGAACGGACAGGTGCTCGACGGCCCCGAGGGATCGTCGCTCTGGATGAGCGCGCACAACCTCCTCGTCGTCGACGAGGACTTCGCGCGCGACCAGTATGAGCGGGCACGGCGCGAGCTCGGAGCATCCTTCCTCGGCTTCGGCTGGGCGCGCGAGTGGCCAGCGGGAACCCCGCAGCGGGCGGACGTCGACTCCGGGCCGATCGTCCCGCTGCTCGACGCCAGCGCCGGCTCGAGCGGACTCGCCATCCTGGGCGCGAGCGCGTTCGGTGACCGCCGCTTTCGCAACGAGCTGCTCGCATCGCTCGAGCTCACCGGCTTTCGCGAGAAGACGACCGGACGCCATCGCGCCAGCAACGACGTCGGTGACGCGGTCGTCCTCTACGCGCTGTCGTTCGGGCCGCTCTGGGATCACGCAAGACGACCTCCGGACCATGCAGCGCTCGTGGACGTGCGAGGCCTCCGATGAAGCGGCCCGCGGTCCTCTTCGGTTTCGCGGCGCTCCTGTTCGCCACACACGCAGCGGCGGGGCTCGCTGGATGGGCGGAGCACACGAGCGCGATCGCCGGCATGCCGACCTCACCAGCGTCCTTCGTCCTCGGCCCTGCGTTCGTCCTCCTGCATCTCGTCGTCGTCGTCCTCGCTCCAGTCCTGACGATCGCGGCGATGCTCGACGCGCTGCTCGTCCTCCGGCGACAGATCGAGCGCGGTCAGGACGAGCGCGGCCGCCGCGGGCGAGAGCGAGAGCGAGTCGACGCCGGCCGAAGATGCGCATGATGGGCATACGCCTAGCTCGACCGGCCAATCCCACTCACGACGACGCTGCCGGATTGCCTGTGGCCTTCGCGATGGCGTCGGCCTCGGCGGCGCGCTCCTCGGCCCGCTTCTTCTGCGCCGGGTCCTCGAGGAGCCCGGCGGCCTTCTTGAAGCGGGCCGCGACGTCGGCCAGGTACGCGCCTGCGCCCTCTCCGTCGGGCGGCGAGAGCGATCGCAGATGAGCCGCGTCGTAAGCCGCCATACCCGCGATCCTCGGCGGCGCTTCGCTCGCGAGCGCGTCGAGCGCGTCGGTGTCGGTCAGGTGGAGCGCCGCCGGTGACGGGGCCGCCATCATCTCCTTCGCGCCGTTCGGCCCCTTCGCGAGCGCGAGGGCGACCGCGAGGACGAGCCGCGCGTCCTCGCTCTCCTGCTCGGCCGCCGCAGCATGCGCTGCCTCGACGAAGTCCACGCGCCTCCAGTACCGCCGTCCCATCTCGAGCCGAGCACGCGCCGAGGCGCGCGCGGGTGGCGCCGACAGCCCGATCTGCGTGAACATCTCGCGCTTCGAGGCTTCGACAGGAAGGAGCGCAAGGACGCTCTCGGGGACGGAGCCCGCGCTCGTCTTCGCCTCCGGCAGGAGGAGCGCGTCGAGTGCATCGATCCGCCTGCCCCCGTACAGCTTGGACAGCAGCGCGCGCGTGCGGTCGACCCGTGCATCATACACGATCCCCACCGCGGCGAAGTCGGCGAGCCCCACGATCGCCGCATCACGCCCGCGCGCCTTGCGCGGCTCGAGCGCCTCGTCGAGCGCCGCCTCGTAGACGGCCCTGAGCTCCTTGTCCCACGTGCTCGGCGTCGGCGCGTTCCGGATGCGGTCGACGAGTCGAAGGTCCGCCATCCCCGCCTCCATCGCGACGACGCCGCGCGCGATGCCGGTGAGCTCGCTCGCGGGGGCGCTCAGCGCGTCGATCGCGGTCGCCTGCTCCACCATCCATTCACGGAGCGGTCCCTGGATGAAGCGCTTCACCTTCTCCTTGTCGGAGGCGTCCTTCATCGAAGGCGCGCTCGCCGCTGTGCGCGAGAGCTTCGACGCCAGCGACAGGCCGATCGTCATCTGCCCCGCCGTACCGACGACCGGGCCCTTCGCCGCGGCAAGCGAAGGATCCGTGATCGCGTCCGCGCACTCGATCGGCGCGAGCTCCGCGCGCATCGCTCGGAGCACCGGCGCGATCTCCGGCTTCGCCGTCTCGAGCGCGGCGAGCATCGCGTTGCGCCTCACCGCGTCCTTCTCGAGGATCGCCGCCGAGAGATCCGACGGCGCCGGCTTCACGGCGGCAGGCTTTCCGAACGCCGCACACGCGGCGGGCGCCGCCGGGACGCCCTTCACCTTCCCCGCCCTCGACCACGCCTCGGTACGGACGTCCTTCGCCTCCGCCGGCGCCGTCTTCGGATCCCGCGGCTCCGAGGGCAGCGCCCATACCCGGCTCGCGGTCGTTCCCTGCGCGCCCGGCTGCCCCGCCGCGGTCCCAGCCTCCGCGGCAGCGGGCCCCGGCACCCGAGGCTCCTGCACCGCACCTCCTCCACAGCCGATCGCCACGGCGACGATCCCGACGAGTCCCAGCGTCCTTTTCATCGTTTTCCCTCGGAGAGGCCCCACGAAGTACTCCGTCCTGCGCTCCATGTCTTCATGAGGAGCGACACCGAGAAAGCTTCGACGCAGCAAAGTTCCACCGAAAAGCACTGGAAAAACGAGCAGGAGTGCGGGTGACGCGGCGCATCAGGAAATATCCGCTCTTGTCACCCTTGACCATACACCCGCTCGTGCTAGACCGCGCCGGTCCTGATCCGGTGAGCTCGAGCTTGCCGCCCTGGAAGGGACCAGGGGCAGTCGGGACCGCGTTTCGAAGGGGAAGTCGTCGCTACGGCCTCGGAGGGTCTCGCAATCATGGCGTTTTCGCGTTTCGTCGTTTCCGGTCTCCTCGTCGCTGCGTTCGCCGCGGTCACCGGCTGCACCTCGTCGGAGAGTGGTAGCGCCAAGGGAGAAGAGGACGTCGCCGTCACGGAGAGCGAGCTGAAGCTCACCGGCACGCGTTATCTCGGCAAGATCAAGAGCGGTGAGACCCGCAAGGGCTACTACTACGCGCCGCCGACGTACCGCTCGTACGGCTTCGACGCGACGGGCGGCGACGAGATCACCGTCGACGTGAAGTCCGTCTACGGCGACGGGATGGGCTGGATCACCGACTCGAACTACAACGTCCTCGCCTTCAACGACGACGCCTCGCGGTACACCCTCGACGCGAAGGTGAAGTACAAGGTCCCGGTCGGACAGGCCTCGAAGTCGTACCGCATCGTGTTCCGCGACTACGACCTGCTCGAGGCGACCTTCAACGTCACGCTCGACATCAAGAGCACCGTCCCTGCGACGTGCAGCTACGACGGCCAGACCTACCAGGCGGGCGACGAGTTCGCGTCGACGGACGGCTGCAACACCTGCACGTGCGCGTCGGCCGGCTCGGTCGGCTGCACCAAGAAGGCGTGTGTGTGCAACCCCGCGGCCGAGCCGCACCGTAACTACGTCGGCACCCCGCAGCAGTGCATGGTCATCCGCTACACCTGCTCAGCGGGCCAGGTCATGTTCTCGAACAACTGCGGCTGCGGCTGCGAGACGGTCCAGTAGTCCTGACGGTGCGCCGCGCCGGCGCCCGTCCGTCGTTTTTTACCCGAGCCCGGCAACATGATGCGGGTCTCGGGTGTCGTCTCCAGGCGTGATCGAGCTGCTCGTCATCGGAGCGACCCTGACCATCGCTGCCTGGGCGACCGGGGCGCAGGCTCATCGAAAGACCACCGCGTCACGGTCACTAGAGCGATACGCGCGGTCGCGCGGGCTCCTCTTCGTGCCCACGCCTCCCGATCGACCGCGCGCGAGCCCGCAGGTGGTCGGATCGCGGGACGACGTCCGCTGGGCGGTCGACCTCCATCGCCTTAGCGGCGAGATGCGAACCCGCGTCTCGGCGGTACCGCCGCGCGGTCGAGCTCCAGTCCTGTCGGTGCTGCAGAGAGGCGGCTTCACGCTCCGCGAAGCGGCGATCCACATCGGCGACGCGACGCTCGAGCGCGCGTACGTCGTTCGGACCGGCACTGCCGAAGACGTCGAGGCGCTCCACGCAGCCGCCTCTGCGCTCGCCTTTCTCGACGATCGGCGGAAGGGGGTGTGGGTCGCGTCCGACGGCACGAAGGTGTCGGTCTCCTGGCGCGGGCTCGAGAGCGATCCCTTGGTCCTCGACGCCGCGCGCGACGTCGCAGTCCGCGTCGCTGGCTGGCATCGCTCCGAGACGCCGTACCGCTGATCGCTCCTCGCTCCTCGCTCACGCTTCACGTGCGCGTGAAGATTTCTTCCAAGGCTCGACCTCCGAAGAGCGTCCCATCAGGCGAGGAGCGACGATGCCGAGCGGACCGACCGGAGGACGCGACGAGAGCGTGCAGTTCTCGCTGAAGGAGCTGTTGAAGCTCGAGGACCAGCGCCTCGAGGAACAGGCCCGCGAGCGCGCCGCGCGCGAGGCCGTCGCCGCGCGCGAGCGCGAGGAGGCGGAGCGGCTCCGCCGCGTCGATGTGGAAGCCCAGGCGAAGGCAGACGCCGCGGCGCGTGAGCATCAGCGGCGGACGGAGCTCGAGGAGCTGGCGCGTCGCGAGGCGATGCAGAAGGCCATCGTCGAGCAGTCGCGACTCGAGGTGGAAGTACGAGCGAGAGCGGACGAGCGAGAGCGAGAGCGCCGTCACGAGATCGCGATCGAGCAGCTGCGCAGCACGAGCAAGAGAGGTCAGTCGCTCGGCGCGCTGATGGCCGCTTCCGCGCTCGGCGGAGGTGTGATGGCGATCGTCGGCATCGTCATCCACCTCGGTGTGCTGAGGCCCGCGGCCGAACGTCGGCTCGCCGGGCTCGAACAGGGCGTCGCCGCCGCGGAGGGACGCGCGGACCAGCTCGGGCGGCAGCTCGACGAGGAGAGGCGTCGCGG
>Ga0233377_1000915_pt1 | contig 11994 bp, 11 predicted proteins | sample ElkDunMinimDraft_6_FD_191540 | JGI IMG/M metagenome (GOLD analysis project Ga0233377, IMG submission 191540) | Fecal eukaryotic communites from dung pellets of Tule Elk in California, USA - Elk Dung E36 | ecosystem: Host-associated > Mammals > Digestive system > Large intestine > Fecal | place...
TTAATAATAAGATTTACTGTTCCATCATAAGAAGGTTGACACTCAATATTTAAAGGATTGTTGAGGTCTATAGACAACTCCTTAGTGTTAAAATTAACTATGGAGTTGTCTTCCTCAAGTAAATTCTTTAAAGGAGAGTATGTGTGTTGTAAATCTCCTTCTTGTGGATATTTTTTAGCATATAGATTAAATTTCACTTAAATTCAACTTTTTCATTTTAAATCTATTCTAAAATAAGGGTCTGATGCTAAACACCCTCCAAGTACAATGTAGTTATCGGATTCGGCTCCAGAATTTCATCAGTTGTGTCAACAGAATCATTGCGCTTTGTTTTTGAAAATAGTATCTTTTATAATACCTTTATTAGAATCCTTTCATTTATCAGCAAATGTTTTTTCAGTAATTCCTTCTGTTAAAACAAAAGGTTTACCATATATATAAATATTTCCGTCTTTTCTATATAAATATCCAGAATTCATTTCTTGTAATAAAACATTCTCTGACTTTAGCACATCTTCACAATACAATCCTTTAATAGGGGGTCCCTCATTTATTTGAGACGAATTAGATCATGTTAAAAAATCAGAATCCGATTTAGAAGATAATTTTGTTATTTGCATTCTTATTTCATTGATCCCTCTATTATTATTTTTACTTACATATGGAAATGATTCTGAATCGAAAGCAACTTTTGCCAGAACTTTATCAAATACAATAAATGATTCATCATACATTGCATCTGCAATATCGTTTTGAGTATCTATAAAAATAGAGCTATTTATTTGTGAATCGAAACGTTTTTCTAATATAGAAACAAGGTCGATCCTATTTTGCTTACTATATAGATTGTGTCCTTTATAAATTAAATTTGAAAACTGTCCTGTATTATAAATAGTTAATCTAGGATCATATTGAATTTCGGATTCCACATTTAAAATATAACGATCTGTAATAGTAAAGCCATTTACATCTTTTAACGCAATTGAAAGTTTTTTACAAATATTATTAAAATATTCTATTCCATTTGAAATACTAAGTGGGACTAATACAGGCATTGTTTCAGTTCTTTCTTTAAATGCAATGTAATATAAAGAAAATGATGTATTCGATTCCTTATGAAATGTAAAATCGTTGGTTATGTCTCCATCATTAGGACCTCCAGAAATAGTTTGAATTAACTCATAATTATCTGTACGACCTTGTAATTTATAATCAATTTTTACTAATAAAAATGGTATTTTTTTATCATTTAAAACTTCATATATTTTGTGATATGGTACAAATCCATGCTTTTCATTTTTACCGTCACAATAGTCGGCGTATTCGTATCCGGATACGTTTCCGGAACGAAGTAGATTTCCTTTTACTGAAACGCTTCTATTTTCGCCATTATCATCCGCACCTTTTGCTCCAGTTATAACAATACTTAAATTGTACATGTATTCAGATAGTTTACCTGTTGCATTTGGAAGTATTTTGCCATCCACTTTAAGATCTTCCAAATTATCAGAAAAATATCAAAAATCTACATCTGCAAAATCAAATGGCAAACCCATTTTATGATATTTACATAATAACTCTACATATGATGATATAATCTCAGTTCTATAAGCCGGATGTTCTGGATCAATTAAAGGATATTGTGAAAAAGGAACCTTCATATTATTTGAATAATCCATCATCTTTAATTCATTTTTAGGAGCAAATCCTTTTCAAATATCTCCTTCTAAAGATTGTTCTTTTACTTCGGTATTGTACTCAAGAAAATACGAAAATCCTTTTCTATACTTAATCGAATCAGACAAACCAGAGTTTTCATCTGGAAAAAACGTATTGTACTGTTTCGGAGAATCATCTTCTGTTATACCATATTTTATATCAGAATCTGTAGGAACATTTCCTTCTAATTTATTTTCATATATAATCTCATCTACTATTCCTACAGGATGTTCTATATCAACATCTTTATAATTCAGTTTAAATTCTGTTTTATTGTGAGCTCAATAACGTTTAATCCATTCATCAAACTTAATGTCTCTATCATATACCAAAACATCTGTGAAATCATTAAATACTTCACTACTAATTAAAAATCTTGTAGTAGTTGGAAAATTTCCAATTTCATCAGCTGATGGTGCAAATTTAAACTGTATTACATATATATTTTCTTTTCTAAATATATTTTTGTCAAATGGTATTTGTAATACATTTTCGCCAATACCAGAATAATCTTCAAATGTTTTGACATCTTTAAACAACGCATTTCCATTAATATCATATATTTGGTAATATAGATTTACTGGAAAACTAGAAATCATTGGACCTGTTATATCAGTATAAATATATTGAGTATTTCCATCTGAACTCAAATAAAACTGATAAAGCTCACTTCCAACATCTCACTCATCGTCTTCTACAGCAGATAGATCAAATAATAAACTTTGTTCCAGATTATCGTATACTATTTTATAATTATATTCTTCTTCAAACAAAACAGGTATCATCCTAACCCTAACTTTTCCATCAGCATCTAATCCTTCTATTTTTCCAGAAACGTTTTTTCAAAGAACCCTTGAATCACCATACCATTCAGTTCAATCAAATTCATTTAAAAAGAAATTAGATGTACTCTTTTTCTTGATTTCAATAGGACTAGTAACATCAGTAATCCCAAATTCTATAAATTCAGAATTATAAACGGATTCAAATTGTCCATCATTTTCTTTTTCAATAAATACCCTAAAACGAACATCTTGTAATTGTTTTGCATCAATTTTAGAACACCAATCTTGTAGAATACTAGGATTATCTCCTAACTTTCTCATTAAATAAGAGTCATTGACATTTAAACGTAAATTAAATGCAAAATGTGCTGTTTTTGTGGAAGCGTTATTTTTTGGAACATAAAATGAACGAATATTAATTCCGGCAATACTTAGTTCCGCTAACCTAGCTTTAATAGACAATCACCCAGGAACAGTTCACGCTACATGTGAAAAGTCTTTCGGGTTTCCATTTTCGTCTAATTTTATTTTATCTGTAATATTATGAATGTTTGAATCTTCATCTAAAATATGATATTCAATAGTTTCATATTTATAAGGTGGACGATCTCCTTCTGTTTGCAAACAATATTCATCTCCAGGATTTAATTTATAATCCTCTCCATTAAAAATAATATTACTTGCATTTTCCATTAATTCTGTATAATTACCTTCTGCTAAACCTTTATCTAATATCTGACTGTCTATAATAGAATCAAAATCATTATTATTATGTTTTTCATCAGGTACTGTAATCATAAGTGGAGACGGATAAGAACCGATCTCAACACTACCATCTAACGGATTGTGTGACACAATATATAGAATGTCACCGTACTCCTTGATACCTACAGGAATATAATTTGGAGTTAATCTACAATATTCAAGTTTGTAATTTCCCTGATCGTTTTGTAAACTGAACTCATTTCCATTGTAAGTAATAAATGTACCGTTAACACAATCTGTTAACACGTTGTTTGGAGTACTCAATGGATTCAGGTCCATTACTAAACCTTCTTCCCATGTATTACTTGTTTCTATTCTACTCATAATTTATAGGTTGTATTGTATTATCTTTGTTTCTTTTGAAAATATATTCAAAATTACGTGTAGTGTAGTCGTGTAGTTTTAAAACAAATCCAACATCTGCTGGATAAGCCAGTTTAAAAAAATGTTTGAACTTGTGATTAGCAAAACATTCCTCCTTTATTTTATAAGCATATATATTATCAAAAACAACTTTTTTTCTTCTACGTCCAGTCTTTTTGAATTGTTTTTTATAATTGACGAATTCTTCTTCAGTTAAACCAAAATAATAGAATCCATCATATTTTGTTTTACTTCGTTTGTATTTTATTCTAAGTTTTATTTTATTTTTAATCAACCTATACTGATAAAACAAAAGGTTATCACTGAACAGTTTACCAGTATACATTGTAAAGTATTTCGATTTATTCAATACATCCCCTCCATAGAGATTGTGATTGTAATAAGATCGTAATCCGAATTTTACAATTCGTTCAATTTGTTTTTTAGTTAGTTCTGGAAATCTTTCCTTAATTTTATCATAATATTTTTCTACACCAACAATTTCCATTAATAATATTGTTTACCATTATTTATATTTTCATAAAACATATCTTTCATTTTTTGATTGATGTAAATCGGTTTTTCTCGTCAACCTCCCCTATATTTATATTGAAAATAGATTTGATAACCTTTAAAATTAGAATTTAAAAAATCTATTCCCATAAATTTTCCAGACTGATATGCCTTTTTAAACTGATCTCCATCAAACATCTTTACATAGAAGCAAGCTTCTCTATTGCCGAATAGGGGCAATACAAAGGTAACATTATTTTCGATAATATCCAAAATTATTAAGTATAAACAGTACGTTAGGACTGCCCCACATAAATCCTGTAGGCAGTCCATTTTGTACTTTCTTACAACTTTTGTTGAAATGTTTAATAATTTTAAATTTAAAGTATCGAAAAGTTCTCTACTTGTAAAACAATATCCGGTTTTATAAAACATTATCGTATACTTTTAAAAGATTTTCCATACATTTTTCGATCCCACCTAACCTTAACGTCTAAGATGGCATCCATATCGTTTTGACTAAGATGGTCTGGAATTCTAGCGGCATTGCACAGTTGCAGTCAATCCGCTTTAATTGTATTAGCTAATTGTACTAATCCAGAATCTCTCTTAAGCAAACCCTCTCTATATAATGATGCATATGCAACATATGCTGCAATAGCTCTCATTTCTTTTTCATTTATTAATGGTAATCCAGATTCATCATCTAACAACACTCCATGATAAACAACCATAACATTTTTATAGTCTCTATCAAAAAATAATTCCCCATTACCTTGATCGTAACGTAAATATTTACCAGCTTGATAATAAGGATCTTTTAATTTTTTATCAGATTCAATATATCGTTCAAAATATACCGCATCATGATCAAAATCTGAAACAGATGTTGTTATTTGTGCATCAACCATTGGAAGATGTACTGATTCTATTAAATCTGCATTACAAGGTAACTGCAAAACCTTATTAATAGTATCTCCAACATATCTATGAAGTCTAGTATGTTTTGTTCCAATTAATTCTCATGCATTTAACGCAAGATCTTCAAATTGTGCTTCTGTTGGAGTTACACCATAAAGTGATTCTGCTAAACCATAAGCCGATTTTATGTTATGTAATTGCATTATCTAGGAATAAGATTATTTGGTTGAGGTTGTGCTAAATATTGTCGATAATATTGTAATTTCTTTTTAGTAAGTCTTGTTTTAACTTCATTAGAAACAGATCCGAAATCTAAAAATTCAGGAGTATTACAACAATTAAATTCCTCAAGTTGTCTAAGATCTTTAAAAACGCCAATAACTGTAATTCTTTTAACGAACGGTAAATTATAAATTCAACCGTCATACATATTATTAGCATTTGGAGTTTTTTCAATATATACGTACGGTTTATTTTTACCTCTCCTTTTATACTTGTGCATTGTTAACGCAGAAGGAGAAAAATATACTTCATATGGAACTTCTCTATCAACGCTTCCTATATAGTAAATTGCACTTTCTCCTAAATCGTCCATAAGTTGTGGAATTTCAAAATGAAGTGCCGATTTACCAGATGGTGTAGAACAACATTTTCCCGGATCTGCGCAATCTACATCTATACAATTAATAGCAACCATTAAATCATCTCTTTTTAATAATCCTTTATTATATCATTCTTTGATTACCGTCTGGCGTTCTTCTACAACCTCATCTTCTAATTGTTCTAATGAGATTGTAGGATTGGCATTCATCCCTGCCAAACCACTAACAACGTCGTTATATATTGCTGATGCTATTTTGCTTAATTCCATATTTAAAGAAAAAAGAGCGAGCGAGATCTACTCTCACCCGCTCAAAAATTATTTATATTACTTCTTTTCTACAGTAAGACCTGCGTCCTTAAGAAGAGCTTCAAATGCAGCTGCTTCTGCTGCAGGCACATAATAAATATGACGAGTTACAGCAGTCATTCCCTGTCCTACACCTGACATTCCACCAAGACCTGGACGTGGTGACTGATAAGAGAATGAGAACTCAGTATATGTAGTTCCATTAATTGGTCTCTCATCCTCTGCAGGAGAAGCGTAACGAATGTTAGGATAAGTAGGGAAACGAAGGTTCTCAACAATCCACTCACCTGTTGCGAAATCCTCAAGATTATCTTCAATCTCTGGCTCAATAGCTACAGGGTTGTATTCACCAAGACAAGAATCACAAACAGTTGGGTCATACTTCTCAAGAGAAACTTTATCGAAAGTCATAAAGTTATTTGTACCCTCGATAACAACTGCAGAACCAGTAACAGTTACAGTGATAAACTTGTTGTTTGCAGGAATTGCAAGTTCAATAAGTTTACCAAGTTGCTCTGCTACAGCATCACTCTTAGCATCTGCAGCAACTTCAAAACCAATAAGCATTGGCTTGCCGTATACCTGCCAGTTTGGACTAGCATACTCAGCAAAGAACTGATTAGGAGTCTTAACTCTGAATTGGAACTGGTAAAGACCTGGAGTAAGTGTTACATTTGTAAAATCTACAGTAAGCTTACCAGGTTTTCCATAATATCCTTCTGTTGCATATACATTTGCAGGAAGAATGAAGTCTGAAAAATACTCACCACCTCTCTTGATAAGAAGCTTCTTAGTTGCAACACCACTGTATGGATTGGTAGCGTCTACTACCTCAACTCTACCATCTACTTTATTAAGGATAATTTCTTTAGTATATTGAAACATAATTTTCTATTTTATTTATTTTGTGAAACATTAGTTCCTATCGTTTGATTAATTGCTGTATTTGTTTCAAGTCGTGGATCACTTTCATTTTCCATTATTAACTTAACACATTCATTTACAATTTCATAACAAACGTATTCAGGGAACTCTAACATCTTCGTAGTATCAACCTCATTTTCTAATTCAGTGTAACTAAGTGTTATTTTTTCAGGAACACGTAGATAATCCACATAAATAGAGGATGGTACATACTTTTTATTTGACCCGCATCTAATTTCTAATTTAAGAACTCCCGATAGTTCTTCATCAGATACATCTCCACACGGATCTAAAATTTGCGATAACATTGCATTAGAAGAAACAACCTGCTTACTACTACACGGATTTAAAATTCCATCTAAAAGATCTTCATTAGAATTTACATTCAGTTTTGTAATAAAATAATAAGGTGTTTTGTACGATGGTTTGAAATATGCATTATTCATAACATTAGGATACATATCCGAAGTAAGTCGTCTAGCTAAGGAATTCACTATTGACTTTTCGTTAGAATCTTTGCATACACTTTTGGATTGATAATTCCCATCTTTTTTAAAAACAACAATGCAATTAAGAAGATGCAAATAATCTTCAGGTAAATATGCGTACCAATAAGCATCTTCTGTTGGAAGAGTAATATTAGAATCGCAATTTATTTCCAATTGAACTGTAGATTTTAAAGCTCTTAAATCATCAGTCGATTGTTGGTTTATGTCATATCGATTATAAACCTTGTTTACATATTGTTGGACAGCTTTATTTGCAAAATAAACGAAGTCCTCCAATAATATACTCGGAGCTTCTACTTTATTAAGCTCTGACAGTAAATTGTCGTAAAGTTGTCTTATAGTCATAATAACTATTCTTTATCGGTTTTCTTTGTTTCAGTTTTCTTTGTTATCTTCTGAACAAATTCTGGATAAGTATCCCTCTTAATAAGATCGAGAATAGTTTTATTTTCAGGAATCTTAAAGAAAAGAATTACCGATTCATCTGTTGCTCCAAGACTAGTTTCACCATACATAAACAGACCATGCTGTTTTACTATAACGTTTCTATCTTTAGCATCAATAAATAGAAGTTGAAGAGCAGTATCTCCATTTGTATAAAGATCGATAACCATCTGTGGATTCGATTCTGCTTTTGTATATAAAAAGTCTTCTACGTCTGATGCAGGAGCGTTTCTAAAGTTCCTTCCAAGAAGTTTACATTTAGTAAGTCTTCCATCAAAAGAATCCTCCATAATAAAAGTCTGAGCTCTAATAATAAGCTTTCTCTTATTAACGCTTCTTTCTGACTCTTCTCCAGGTATATCTACCCAAAGCTCTGCCATACCATATCTGTATCTGTCTCCGTCAATTCTAAGATTTCCGTTCTCATCACGAGCATCACGAGCAGGTACAATAAGTGATGAATCTTTAATAGCTAGCCATTTATTTTTCTGAAGAGGATCTGCTAGATTAAACGTTGTTCCATCAGTTACAACGATATCCATATCTTCTGGAATAAAATACTGACTCTCTGGATTGTTTTTTTCCGCCTCTGAAAGAATGAGTTGTGGATTTCCATTAATATCATATGTTACTGGTTTAACAAATGGATAGTTCATTCCATTAGCCATCTTACAAGGCTGAAAGTGATATTCTTTTACTTTATATGCTGATCTAAGCGTAATTACTGTATTTTCCATATTATTCCTAAAAATTTTAAACTATATCTTGATTTTCTTAAATCTAAAACTCCCTCCCTAGAGAGGGAGTTATTATCTAATTAAAATAAGTTGCTAGTATTTTCGTCACTAAGAAGAATTACTGCTTTATAAGGGTTCATTACACCAACACCGGCATAACCGAACATAACTTCCTTACTAGCAGCAACACGGCTAGAAACCTCTCCAGAAGACATACCTGAACGTCCACCAACACCAGTAATATAGTTGTGAATTAATTCACCGTTCTTGAAAGTGAACATGTTGATAGCCGCCTTTCCACTTGACTTATCTGGAGTAAGGTCGAGGAACATACCATACTTTCTGTTAGGGAACTCAATGTTAAGAGTTCTATCAATCATGAATGTTACAGTGTTACCTGCAAACTCATAAGACTGATAAGTAGCACCAAGATCTACATAACCGTTAGATGCCTTAGAGAAAAGGAATGTTCCAGTAGTCTTCCAGTCACGAATCCATGCTGAAAGTGTATCCTGGATCTCAAGCCACATAGCTTCGTTGCAAATAAATGCAAACTTGTTACCTGTAGCCTTCTCACACTTACTTACCATAGCCTGAAGAGCCTTATTGAAAAGTTTAGTGTTAAGGCGAGAGAATACGAATTTGTTAGCGAAGCGCTCGATCTGAGCAATAACACCGTCACCAGTTACAATTGGGCGACCAGTCTCTGGCTCATAAAGAGTTGGCTTGCCATATTTATCCATATTTGACTTACCATAAAGAAGCTTGTTATTACGAACCTGCATAAAGTTATCAAGAAGAACTTTCTGCATACCATCCATCTTGTAAACAGGATCATCCTTATCACCCTTACCGATCTGGATGAATACATCCTCCATAGCAAGATACTGAGCAGACGCATCAATATCACAACGGTGTGATGAAATGTAAGTTCTATGCTTTTCAAGGTTGTTCTGATATTTTGTATACATTTTGTTAATCACTATATTTCTATAGTGTTCAGACTATATCTTAATCTAAATATTTAAATATGAATCCTTTGCACTTCATTCGCTTTCCAAGTGCAACTTGTTTTGCATTTTTATATCCTGCTTTAACACAATCTGTCATTGTTTCATATGTTTCTAACAATTTTCCGTTTTCATCAAATTTACCAACTTTTTTACCAACATACGGTAATTCAACATTGTTCATTTTTCTACATTTTAATTTTTTCATAAACGGATGTTTTTCATATGAAAATTGATGACCTAAATATTGATGACCTGATTTTATAGCTCGTGGTAAATGTCCAGGACCTTTTGTATTTGGATCTAAATATCTAGCAGCATCTGCCAAACTATTAAATTCCATTTCAAAATTTCCATCAAGATCATACATATATACTTGTTTACTTTTGTTTGCGCAAGAAGTATCTCTTCCGCCGAGCGCTAAATTATACGTATCTTGTCGTTTAACAAATTCCTCATTTACTATTTCTGCTTCCAAATCATATGCATCTTGTTCACAATCAAATATTTTAATTGTCGTTCTTATAAATTTTTTAATTCCATATTTTTTAACAGCACATTTAAAAGGTGTGTTGGGATGAGCATATGTTGCAGGTCGATTTGTATAAACTCCACATCCGATATATCCGTCAAATGTTTCAGGATCAATTGTTTTATGTACTCCTATGTAAATTTTATTGTTTACAGTACATATTGTTTCATATAATATATATTTCATATTTAAACTTTAGATTTATTCCATTTCGGAGTATCACTCCTACGTTATTAAAAACTAGTCGTTGAACGTTCTATGGTGCTTCTCTGTGAGCTTGCAATATCCATAGCTTCGCTGCTGATTGTCTTCACCCGATCGTGGTCAGATGTCCCAGCAATTAAGAATATTTTTGTTTAGGAGAGCCATACAAAACCTCAACCCTCCTCATGCATTTCTGGCATGTAGTTAGTTACAAAACGAGTAAGTTTACCTGTAAGATCACCTACTACAGATACATCATAAGTATCATCAAGAATCTTACAAACAAGAAGGAATTCATTGTCACGAAGTCTCTGTGGGCGATTCATTACCATGAACTGCTGACGAGTTTCCTCAACAATAAATGTATCATATTTTTGATAGTAGTTCTCTGGCATGTAAACAAGTACATCTGAGCCACCATTACCATTTCCTTCTGCTCTGATAATCATTACTTTCTTAACTCTCTCTACTTTAATATCCCATTCTATCATAAATGTATTAAGCTTCTGGAAAGCATTCTTAGGATTCTTCTCCTGAGTGTAAACATTCATAAGGGCTTCAGTAAGTGCTGAAGTTGTATATTGATCGTATAAACTAGATACGATGCCGAGGCGTGCTGACTTTGCCAAAATTGTTATCTTATGGGCTCTTTATCCCATAATTCTTACATTTTATCATCATGTAAGGTCAGACTATATCATAGCGTTTGTACGCTCCCTGATTTCGTGTTCTAAGTCAATTACTTTATAGGACATTGTTGGAATTTTATCTATTACAATGTTTCGGATGATAGATAAAAACTTTTCTCCTTCTAATTTACCGCAATGTAAATTATATTTATTAGGACTTCTTTTATCCGGCATTACAATATTTCATTTAACATCTCAAATCGTTTCAAAATACCTCTGTATAGTAAGCGCCTCTTCTTTAGTACAAAAAGTATTTCATCTAAGAGTGGCACACCATGAACCACTCCCTGATTTACGTATATCAATATTGCCATCATCCAATCATCAAATAGCAATAGCTAACGGATCTAATTCATTCAACACAGCATCTGTAATGCGTTTTTTTCCTTCGGGATAAAGTAAATCACGTAATCATTTACAATGTATTGATTTTTTTTGAACCCATACTATAGGTGCTGTCTTTTTTATTTTAGAATGATTAACGAATGTAGAATACGTAGCTAAACCATCATGAACTTTAATTGTGTTTCCACCAAATACGGAATGTAATAATTTTGCTTTAAAAACACAATAATCTTTTTGTTTAGCGCTATGTGCTATTTTAATTACAGTAGAGTTGTTATCTATTCCAACATAACCGTCTCCTATTGATAGTCCTATCAAAATGGACTTGTCTTTTTTTGTAAATTTCATAATAACTTTTGATTAGTCGTTGAACCTTCCCATCAATGGGTTTGGTTGCTGATTACCCAATAATGAAGGGCTCCCAGCAATTAACAGGGTTTTACTTGGGCGCAAAATTCACCCAAAAATTTAATGAAATCCTCGGCAGTTCTTGTGCTCGCCATCTCTGGGCGAGTTGTTGTAAAACCTGAAATTCTCATTTGTTAATTAATTTTAAATTACTTTATTATATTAATCCAGATTTATCTCAAAAATCTAAGCTACTACTTGGCGAGTTAGTAGTTT
>Ga0233377_1000916_pt1 | contig 11994 bp, 8 predicted proteins | sample ElkDunMinimDraft_6_FD_191540 | JGI IMG/M metagenome (GOLD analysis project Ga0233377, IMG submission 191540) | Fecal eukaryotic communites from dung pellets of Tule Elk in California, USA - Elk Dung E36 | ecosystem: Host-associated > Mammals > Digestive system > Large intestine > Fecal | place...
ACAGGACCTGTCTCCGGTGCCGGCGGGGGAATGGTCGCGCTGCCGACGAGGGCGCTCGCGGACGAACCTCCGGCCTCTGCCTCGGCCAAGGCTTGCGGATCGACACGTCCATAGGTCCCGCTGCGGTTCGTCATCGTTCGCCGGCGTCACTCGTGGTGCGAGTAGAGCCAGACCCTCATGAGCGAGAGAAGCTGGTCGGGGTCGACCGGTTTGGTGACGTAGTCGCTCGCCCCCGCCGCGAGGCACTTCTCGCGGTCGCCCTTCATGGCCTTCGCCGTGAGAGCGAGCACGGGGAGCGCCTTGTATTCGGGCATCTGACGGAGGCGCCGCATCGTCTCGTAGCCGTCCATCTCCGGCATCATCACGTCCATGAGGACGATGCTGATGCCAGGCGTGGACGTCAGCATCTCGATGCCCGCCTTGCCGTTCTCGGCGAACACCACGTTCATGCCGGCCTCCTCGAGGACGGAGGAAAGCGCGTAGATGTTCCTCACGTCATCGTCGACGATGAGGACCGTCTTGCCGTGGAAGACCGATGCAGGCCCGGCCGCGTCCTGCAACATGCGACGCTTCGGCTGCGGGAGCTGCGCCTCGACCCGGTGGAGGAAGAGCGTCGTCTCGGCGAGGAGCCGCTCGGGCGAGCGCGCGTCCTTCAAGATGATCGATCGCGCGAACTTCTTGAGTCGCGTCTCCTCCTGCGAGGACAGATCGCGGCCCGTGTAGACGATGACGGGAAGCGAGCGTAGCTCGGGCTTCTTGGCCATCTGCTCGAGCAGCTCGAAGCCGGAGCTCGATTGCTTGTCGCCGCTACCGGACTCCGACCCGCCGGCCTTTGCGCCCTTGAGCGTCAGATCGAGCACCATGCAGTCGAAGTGCCCGCTCTCGAGCGCCTCGAGCGCTTCCTGGACGCTCGCCACGGCGGTCGTCTCGACGTCTTCGCTGCCGATCAGCTCCACCATGCTCTGCCGCTCGCGCTCGTCGTCCTCGACGATGAGCAGCTTCGAGGCCTTGCGATGGAGGAAGCCCTCGATGTCGCCGAACGTCCGATCGAGCGCCTCCTTGCTGACGGGCTTCTCGACGTAGGCGACGGCGCCGAGGCTGAGGCCCTCGTGCTTCTTGTCGCCACCCGAGAGGATGTGCACCGGGATGTGGCGCGTCTGCGGGTGCGCCTTCAGGTGTTCGAGGATGCGCAGGCCGTCGATCTGCGGCAGCTGCAGGTCGAGCAGGATCGCGCTCGGCAGAAGCCGTCGTGCGAGCGCGAGGCCGGTATCGCCCCGGAGCGCGACGACTCCCTTGAACCCGTGGTCGCGCGCCATCACGAGGAGCGTCGACGCGAACGCCGGGTCGTCCTCGATGATGAGCACCACGCGATCGTTCGGCGTCAGGCTGTCGCGATCGTCCTCGACCTCGCCGCGCGGGAGCGGGTCGGTCGAGAGCTCCTCCTCCTGGGGCTCAGAGCCCCGGACGAGCACGCCCGGCGAGTCGTAGCTGTACGGGAGGTACAGCGTGAACGTGCTCCCCTTCCCGAGCTCGCTCTCGACGCGCACCTCGCCGCCGAGCAGACGCGAAAGCTCGCGGCTGATCGACAGCCCGAGACCCGTGCCGCCGTACTTGCGGCTCGTGGTCCCGTCGGCCTGCTGGAACGCCTCGAAGATGAGCTGCTGCTTGTCCTTCGCGATGCCCAGGCCCGTGTCGGTGACAGCGAACGCGATCACGCGGCCGGGATTCTCCGCCAGCCCGGTGTTTCCGTAGACCTGCTTCGGCCCCGGGAGGTACGCGTGCACGCGCACCGAGCCCCGCTCGGTGAACTTGAACGCGTTGCCGAGGAGATTGCGCAGGATCTGCAACAGGCGCTGCCCGTCCGTCTTGATGGTGACCGGCACGTCGGGGTCGATGTCGACGGAGAAGTCGAGCTTCTTCTGCGAAGCGAGCGGGCGGAAGGTCTGCTCCACCTGCTTCACGAGATCGGTCATGCTCATGTCGGTCGGGTAGATCTCGATCTTGCCCGCTTCGACCTTCGACAGATCGAGCACCTCGTTGATGAGGTTCAGGAGGTCGGAGCCCGCCGAGTGGATGGTCTTCGCGTATTCGACCTGCTTCGACGAGAGGTTCGAGTCCTTGTTGTCCGACAACATCCTCGCGAGGATGAGCAGGCTGTTCAGCGGCGTCCTGAGCTCGTGGCTCATGTTCGCCAGGAACTCGCTCTTGTACTTGGACGAGAGCGCGAGCTGCTTTGCCTTCTCCTCGACCGCGTGACGCGCGAGCTCGACCTCCCGGTTCTTCTGCTCGACCGCGCGGTTCTGCTCGACGAGGAGTGATGCCTTCTCCTCGAGCTCCTCGTTGACCTGCTGCAGCTCCTCCTGCTGCTCGCGCAACATCTCCTCGGAGGCGCGGAGCGTATGCGCCTGCGCCTCGAGCTCCTGGTTCGAGCGCTTGAGCTGCTCCTGCTGCTGCTGCAGCTCGCGTGACTGCTCCTGCAGCTCGTGAGCGAGCGACTGCGACTGCTTGAGGAGCTCCTCGGTGCGCGTGCTCGCGCCGATCATGTTCAGCACGACGCCGATCTGCTCCGAGAGCTGCTCGAGGAAGATGCGGTGGATCGCGTTGAATGCGTCGAAGCTGGCGAGCTCGATCACCGCACGCACCTCGTCCTCGAACAGGATCGGGATGACGATGATGTTGAGCGGCGGTGCCTCTCCGAGACCCGAGGTGACCTGGATGTAGTCGCTCGGGACCCTCGTGAGCAGGATGCTCTTCTTCTCGAGCGCGGCCTGTCCGACGAGCCCCTCGCCGAGACGGAAGCGGTTCGCGACGTGCTTCCGCTCCTTGTACGCATAGCTCGCCAGGAGCTTGAGCGCCTTGCTCCCCTCCGCGTCGTCGATGACGAAGAACGCGCCGTGGGAGGCCGCGACCAGCGGCGTGAGCTCGCTCATGATGAGACGGCTCACCGACTCGAGGCTCTTCTGCCCCTGCATGAGGCCGCCGAAGCGCGCGAGGTTGGACTTCAGCCAGTCCTGCTCGCGGTTCTTCGTCGTCGTGTCGCGCAGGTTCGCGATCATCTGGTTCACGCGCTCCTTGAGCTGCGCGACCTCGCCCTGCGCTTCGACCGTGATGCTGCGTGTGAGGTCACCCTCCGTGATCGCGGTGGCGACTTCGGCCATCGCACGGATCTGGTTGGTGAGGTTGTCGGCGAGCTGGTTGGTGTTGTCGACGAGATCGCGCCACGAGCCTTGCGCGCCGGGCACCTTCGCCTGTCCACCGAGCTTGCCTTCCGTGCCGACCTCGCGCGCGACGCGCGTGACCTCGCTGCCGAAGGCGCGGAGCGTGTCGGTCATCGTGTTCAGCGTGTCCGCGAGGGCCGCCATCTCGCCCTGCGCGTCCATCGTGAACTTCTGCGAGAGGTCGCCGTTCGCGACGGCGGTCACGAGCTTGATGATGCCGCGGACCTGCGTCGTGAGGTTCGAGGCCATCCCGTTGACGCTGTCGGTCAGGTCCTTCCAGGTGCCGGCGACGCCAGGCACCCGCGCCTGCCCGCCGAGCTTCCCTTCGCTTCCCACCTCGCGGGCCACCGTGGTGACCTGGTCGGCGAAGATGCCGAGCGTCTGCGTCATGTCGTTGATCGTCTCGGCGAGCTCGGCGATCTCGCCCTTCGCCTCGACGACCAGTCGCTTCGAGAGGTCGCCCTTCGCGACAGCGGTGACGACCTTGGCGATGCCTCGGACCTGCGTCGTGAGGTTCGACGCCATGTAGTTGACGTTGTCCGTGAGGTCCTTCCACGTGCCGGCGACGCCGGGCACGAAGGCCTGGCCTCCGAGCTTGCCCTCCGTACCGACCTCGCGCGCGACACGCGTGACCTCGGAGGCGAACGACCGGAGCTGGTCGACCATCGTGTTGAGGGTGTTCTTCATCTCCAGCATCTCGCCCTTCACGTCGACCGTGATCTTCTGGGAGAGATCGCCGTTCGCGACCGCGGTGGTGACGAGCGCGATGTTGCGGACCTGGCTCGTGAGGTTCGACGCCATTCCGTTGACGGAGTCGGTCAGATCCTTCCAGGTTCCTCCGACGCCGGGCACGAAGGCCTGCCCGCCGAGCTTGCCTTCGCTGCCGACCTCGCGCGCAACGCGCGTGACCTCCGCTGCGAAGCTGCGCAGCTGATCGACCATCGTGTTGAGGGTGTTCTTCATCTCGAGCATCTCACCCTTCACGTCGACCGTGATCTTCTGGGTGAGATCGCCGTTGGCGACGGCGGTGGTGACGAGCGCGATGTTGCGGACCTGGTTCGTCAGGTTCGACGCCATGCCATTGACGCTGTCGGTCAGGTCACGCCACGTGCCTCCGACGCCGGGCACGTTCGCCTGGCCACCGAGCTTCCCTTCGCTGCCGACCTCGCGCGCGACGCGCGTGACCTCCGCGGCGAAGGTCGACAGCGAGTCGACCATGCCGTTGATCACGTTCTTGATCTGGAGCATCTCGCCCTGGACGTCGACGCTGATCTTCTGGCCAAGGTCGCCGGAGGCGATCGCGGTCGCGACCTTGCTCACGTCCCGGAGCTGAACGGTGAGGTTGCCGGCGAGGCCGTTGACGCTGTCGGTGAGGTCCTTCCACGTGCCGCTCACGCCGCGGACCGTGGCCTGACCACCGAGCTTGCCTTCGGTGCCGACCTCCTTCGCGACGCGGGTGACCTCGCGCGCGAACGACGAGAGCTGGTCGACCATCGTGTTGACGGTGTTCTTCAGCTCGAGGATCTCGCCCTGGGTCTCGACGACCAGCTTCTTCGACAGGTCGCCGTTCGCGACCGCGGTGACGACGCCGGCGATGCCGCGCACCTGCGTCGTGAGGTTCGACGCCATGCTGTTGACGGAGTCCGTCAGGTCCTTCCACGTGCCGGCGACGCCGGGCACGTTGGCCTGTCCACCGAGCTTGCCCTCGGTACCGACCTCGCGCGCGACGCGCGTGACCTCGCTCGCGAAGGAGCGGAGCTGGTCGACCATCCGGTTGACGGTCATACCGATCCGGAGGAACTCTCCGCGGATTGGCTTGCCATCGATCTCGAGGGCCATCTTCTGCGAGAGGTCACCCTCGGCGACCTGCACGATGACGCGGGCGACCTCGGTGGACGGTCGAATGAGATCGGTGATCACCGTGTTGAACGAGTCGCCGATCGTCTCCCAGCCCCCCCGAAGACCGTCCATCCGCAGGCGCTCGCCCATCTCGCCGTCGCGACCGACGACGCGGCTCACACGTGCGAGCTCGAGGGACGTGTGGTCGAGGCGCTCGGCGAGCGTGTTGAAGGCGTCCTGCACCTCGCGCGAGATGCCGTCACGTGGACGGAGTCGGTGGCCGAAGTCGCCGCGATGGAGCGCCTCGAGCGCCGCGACGACGACCTCGGTCTCACTCAACTGCCTGACGCCGTTCCCACTTCGACGGCTTGGCGCGGCAGTGTCCTTCGTACTGCCGGCGGCCCGGTTGACACGTCGCTTGCTGCGTGGTGCGCGCGAAGAAAGATCCTCGGTATCCGCCACTTGTGGCACCTCGGTAGGGAGTGGAACGCGGTGCGTATGCAAGCCTCACACCGCGCTGCTTACCTCCACCGGGAGCGCGAACCCCGCGGAAAGCAGCGGCGTGAGGCCACAACAGGAGCGCAAGAACGCCACACCCGCGCGGAATGCCTCAAATCGACGCAAACGCGAGCAGGCGCTCGCGACGCTGGAGGGACGCGGTCGCCAGCGAATACGCCTCCGCGGACGCGATCTGGAATCGCGCCGCGATCCCGCCCCCGAGCTCGACTGCGCCAGCCGCGTCGACCGCAGCAAGGAGGCGCGCGCACTCCGCGAGCAGTCGGCCCTCGGGCACGCCATCGAGGACCGTCGCCGTCGACGCGAGCCACTCCCAGCGAAGTCGATCGCACGTCCGCGCGCGGGGGCGCGCGTCGATGCCCTTGGCCGCGGCCGCCTCGATCGTCACGTGGAAGAGCGAACGCAGATGCGCTGCCGCGTTCTGCGCAGCGACGGCGATCGTCGCGTCCTGCGTGCGTCGCGCACAGAGCTCGAAGCCAACCGCCGCAGCGTTGCACGCCGTCGCGATCGAGCGGGCTGCTTCGCGCGTCTTGCCGAGAGCGCCTGACGTGGTCACCTCTGCGGGCGCCGCGCTTCGTGTGTTTCTCGGCCCCTTCGTTCCACCCCAACGACCACGCGCGACACGAAGCTTCCGTCGTATGCCGCGTTGGGAGACGGCTTTTTCTCTCAGCATCGGGGTCTCCTCCTCCAGCAGCTTCATGACCACGGATCGCCGCAGCGGGGCTCTGCCGATCCTGTGCCATCCGTGCGGTAGCGTTTCGTTGCGTGAGGCTGCGTGAGAGATGCTTTTCGGGCGTGCTCCTGCGCTCGCTCCGCCGTGCCTCACGTGGTGCACAGCGCTACGCGCGCAGCGGTGCCGCGAGGGCCCCGGCCGCGCTTCCGAAGCTGGACCGAATCCTGCTTGTCAGAGGTGCCCCCCCGCACGGTCGAGAGCCTCAGGGCCGTGCGGAGCGCGACAACGGCATCTCGAGCCAATCAAGCCCGACAAGGACAGCATGACCGCCCAGCCGATCTTCGAGACGCTCGAACGCCCGACGTTGATCAACTCCCTTGCCGAAGGCAGCGCACCCCACCGCGCGGACGAACGCATGACGGACGGATCCCTCCACCTTCGGACGCAGTTTCTCCGTCGCGTCGCGCACGACATCGCGTCGCCGACCGGGGTCACCATGACGGTCCTGGAGGAGCTCGCGAACGAGAGCAAGCGCCCGGAGCTCGTCGCGATGGCCCGTCGGGGGCTTCGTCGACTGCTCCGCCTGTCGGAACAGCTGGCGCTGGCCGCCGAGCTCGAGGCCGGCGCCCTCTCCCCAGACACGACGCTCGAGGACATCCGCAGCCTCACGAAGGACGCTCTCGCGCAGGCGATCGCCATCGACGGACGACGTGACATCTCGACGTCCTCCGACGTGCCGGAAGAGAAGCTCGTCGCCGACGTGGACCGCCGCCTCGTCAGCTCCGTGCTCCGGGAGGTGATCGGGAACGCTCTCCGTCTCGCGAGCTCGCGGGTGTCCCTGGAGGTGAAGCGCGTCGACGCGAAGGTCGTGATCCGCGTGAACGACGACGGACCCGGGTTTGCGCCGGAGGCGCTTTCCACGCTCGGACAGCGCTTCACGCCGCGATCGACGATGCGCGGGCTCGGTCTCTCGCTCTCGATGGCCAAGGATGTCCTCGACGCGCACGGCGGGGAGCTTCACGTCGAGGCAAGCACGCTGCCCCCCGGTCGCCGAGGCGTCCGTGGGTCGGCCGTCGTGATCACGCTTCCCCTCCTGTAGTGAGCGAGCATCGGGCATCGCGCGGGGGCCCTTAGCCACCGACCTCGGCCGAGGCCTTGACCCGCGGCCGTCGTCTGCTTCGCTCACGCACGGCGCTGCGCGATGACGCCTTCGTAGCCCTGCGCGGCCGCGGAGGCGACGAACCACCCCACGAGCGCCGTCCAGATACCGATCCCGAGGCCGGGTCCGCGTCCGCTGAGCAGCGAGATTCCGATACCCATGAGCACGAGCGTCCAGCCGACCGCCTGGCCTCCCCACGCTGCGAGACGCGTCGCGCGGTCGACGTCGTCCGTCGCACGCCAGATCGCGGCTCGCAGCACGCGTCCGCCGTCGAGCGGGTACGCGGGGAGGAGGTTGACTGCAGCGACGACGAGGTTCGCGGCGGCGATCTCGAGCAGGACCAACCCGGGAGCGCCGAGCCGATCGAGGTCATCCCATCCGCGCGGGAGCGGAGCGCTCGCGAGCGCTACTCCACAGGCGAGCACCAGCGCGATCGCAATGCTCGCCACGGGCGCGGCGAGCGCGCCGAGCGCCTCCGCCCGAGGAGACAGCGGCGAGCGCTCGACGTTGGTGACGCCGCCCAGGACGAACAGCGTCAGCCGCCGGACCGGGACACCACAAGCCCGCGATGCAAAGACTCTCGCTAGCTCGTGTGCCCCAAGCGAGGCGAAGAGCCCCGCCGCAGCGAGCGCGGAGATGAGCGCGACGATCGCTGTATCGAGCTCCGGCAGCAGGCGTCCGTTGAGCGACACCAAGGTCCAGGCCGCGAGGACGAACGTGAGGACCCAGCTCCAATCCACGCAAACTTCGACGCCGAAGATGCGGCCGAGGCGAAGTCGCCGGTTCATGACGAGGTCGGCTGCAGTGACCATACCGCCGCCGTCGTCGCCTGCGACGCAGCGGCACCGAATCTGCAGCGACGGCCCGCCGATGACTTCCTCCACGACGAAGACCACCGAGCGAGAGCAATGGCGCGCCCGCATCCTTCGGGCGCTGGCGGAGCTGGACACAGAACCTCGCCCAGGCCGGGAGCTCCACCTGGACGAGGATGAACGCGTCGGCTCGGCTGCAACCGGCGACATCTAGGCGATCTGCGCGTTCCGCGGCACCGCTGCGAAGGTCGCGACCGATCGGCGACTGCCGCGGCGCGCCCCTGGAGCAGACGGTCGCCGCGTCTCCCCGAGCCGAAGCCTCCGAGCGTGCGAAGCGGGCCTCGTCCGCCGCACGGGTGCCGCCGTCCTGAGCCAAAGCTCTCCGAGCTCGCGAAGCGCGAAGCCCTGCTCCGCCGCACGGGTGCCGCCGTCCCCTCGCCCCGGCCGCCTCCGTCCCCAAAACAGAAGCGCCGGCTCCCCGTCGTCGGAGAAGCCGGCTCTTCATCGAGACGCGGGACGAAGTTCAGGACGGCGGCAGATCCGCTCCCTCGCCCTTCACGGCCTCGCCACCCGCAGCGGCGCCGTAGCGTTCGAGCTTGCGATAGAGCGTCCGTCGGTCGAACCCGAGGACCTGCGCTGCGCGCGACTTGTTCCCACCGACGAGCGACAGTACGCGCAGGATGTAACGGCGCTCGAGCTCGTCCATCGTGACGATCTCCGTCGGATCGTTCGCAGCGACGACGAACCGCTCGGCGCGGTACGCGCGGATCTTCTCGGGCAGGTCTTCGACCGTGATCTGGTCGAAGCGCGCGAGAGCGACCGCGTGCTCCATGCAGTTCTCCAGCTCGCGGACGTTGCCGGGCCAGTTGTAGGCCATGAGCTTCTCGGCCGCCGTGGTCGACAGCTCGAGAGACGGCTTCGCGTTGCGCTCGGCGAACTGCTTGAGGAAGTGCTGGGCGAGGTGGAGGACGTCACCACCGCGCTCGCGGAGCGGCGGCACGTCGATCTTCACGACGTTGATGCGGTAGTAGAGATCTTCCCGGAACCGCTTCTCGTAGACCTCGTCTTCCAGATTGCGGTTCGTCGCGGCGACGATGCGTGCGTCGAACGGGATCTCCTGGTTCGCGCCGACAGGGCGGACCTTGCGCTCCTGGAGCGCGCGAAGGAGCTTCGGCTGCACGTCGATCGGCAGCTCGCCGATCTCGTCGAGGAACAGCGTTCCGCCAGTCGCCTGGACGAAGAGACCGGTGCGCTGCGCCTTGGCGTCGGTGAACGCGCCGCGCGCGTGGCCGAAGAGCTCGCTCTCCAGCAGAGAGTGCGGGACGGCCGCGCAGTTGATCGCCACGAAGGGACCGTTCTTGCGCCGGCTCCGGTTGTGGATGCCGCGGGCGATGAGCTCCTTGCCGGTGCCGGTCTCGCCGTGGATGAGGACCGATGCGTCGCTCTCGCCGACGCGGTTGATGAGCTCGTAGACGCGGCGCATCGCGCCGCTCTGACCCACGATCTTCTGATCGGTGCTCTCGCCGTCGACCGCCTGCCGCAGACGCTTCACTTCGTCGGACAGGCGGCGGTGCTGGATCGCGCGCGAGACGCTGAGGAAGAGGAGCTTCGGATCGACCGGCTTCGTGATGAAGTCGTACGCGCCGACGCGGATCGCGCCGATCGCGGTCTCGAGGCTTCCCTGCCCTGTGATCACGACTACGGGCATGTCCGGTCGTGTTCCGAGCACGCGCTCGCAGAGATCGAGGCCGCTCATCTCCGGCATGCTCAGGTCCGTGAGGACGACATCGAAATCCTGCTCAGCCACGAGCTCCAGCGCCCGCTGTGCGTTGGTCGATGCCGTCACCTTGAAGCCATGACGGCCAAGCGCCATCTCGAGCAGGTCGCAGGTCTCCTGCTCATCGTCGACGACCAGGATGTGGCCTTTCATCGTGGATACCTCGGGAGGATGGAGCCCCATGGGCTCATGGGGATCTCGGGCATGGGGAGAAGACGAGCTGCGCGCTCTAGCCCAGGAACAGCAGCTCTACTGCTGATGGAGTGAGGACCGCGGCAGCATGGGCTGTACCAACACCGGAGCCGCAGAACTCCGCACTTAAAGAGGGGTCCGGGCTTGGAGCCCTCGTAGCAAAATGCCACGCTCGGTGCTTCATGTCACGAATGGGACACCGGTCGGGGGAGCTCCGGCTGCGCGGAACCCGCCGCTCGGTCGTAGATCGATGATGACGAAACGGGAACGATAGCGCGCTCCTTCGGAGCGCCATGGGGCATCGGCGTGCAGCCGCTCTCGAGCGAACCACGGGCGGCGTCGTATCCCTGCCGGTCCGGGCCATGGGGCCGCTCTTGCAACGCGAGAGCGCTGAGGCCATCGGATGAACGAGACGAAAAAGCAGGTGACGCAGAACCCGAACCGTGACGACGTCCACGAGCAGCGCGAGCCCGACCAGCCGCGTGAGGGCGTGGTCGAGAAGAAGCAAAAGCCCGCGGAGAAGACCGAGACCGTGACCAAGGACACGCCGCCGCGCCCTGATCACTGATGGGCGCGGATGGGGGCGGGTGACCCACGACGTGCGCGCAGCTCAGGGCCGCTGCGCGCGCATCGTCTGTGACGGTCGGGTACCCGCGAGGACCTTGCCGACCTGAGCCGCGAGGACCCCTGCGGGCACGGGTTTGACGAGGAACGCATCCGCCCCCGCGAGCAGGGCCGCCTCGACGTCCTGGCGAGCAGAGAACGCCGTCAGCACGATGATAGGGACAGCTTTCATCGTCGGGTCCCGCCGCCAGCTCTGCGCGAGCTCGAGACCGTCGCCGTCCGGAAGCCGGCAGTCGAGCACGACGACATCCGGCTTCTGCTGCCGGGCAAGCTGGCGAGCCTCCTCGACGCTCTCGGCCTTGATCACCTCGTAGCCGAAATGGCGGAGCGTGGAGGTGGTGATGACCTGAGCGTCGACATTGTCCTCCACCACGAGCACGAGGCGCGTCTGGGGACCGGGATGAGCGGACTGCATCAGCCCGAGCGGAATGCAGCATTCGCACCGCTCCGAGGAGGGAGATCGCACCACGTCATCGCCTGCGACGGCGCGCGACAGCGATCCGCCCGCTCAGCGCTGCTTCTTCCAGGTCCTCGGCGACTTCTTTCCCTTCTTGGGGGCCGCCTCGCCCGGTGACGACGACTCGGTCGGACCAGAGGGCGTCGAGTCGGCGACCGAAGCCGCGACGGGAGCGACGGGAGTCGTCGCCGCCGCGGATGGAGCGGATGGAAGGGATGGCAACGACATCGGCTCCGGCGGGTTCGTCGCGAACTGCGTCCGGTTCTTGATCGTCTTCTCTGGCCCCCAGAGCGCAACGCCGCCGATCCCGGCTGCAGCGACGACGAAGACGATCAGCCCGAAGAAGACAAGCGTGTGCAGACCGGACCGCGGAGGCGGCGGGGCACCTCGCCGGATCTCGGGCTGCGCCGATGGCGTCTCCATCCAGAGCGGCGTGTTCTGGCGGGCGCGCTCGTCGGGCAAGGACGTGGCGTTCGCGGCCTGGCCCCACCCCTCGGATGGCTGGCCCGCCGTCGGAAGGTTCGCCGGTGCTCCCATGGGTGAAGCGTAATCCGCTTCGGAGTTCCCCATGGGTCCCTTTCGAGCATCACGCATGCCAGGAGCCCTCGTCCCCAGATTAGCGGGGATTCTCGAGGGCCGCAGCCCTCGAGACCGGATCATCGTTGGTCCAAGGCGCGCGGCGATGAATCAGGGTCGCGCCGGGGTCATGAGACGCGGCGTGCGCAAC
>Ga0233377_1000917_pt1 | contig 11990 bp, 10 predicted proteins | sample ElkDunMinimDraft_6_FD_191540 | JGI IMG/M metagenome (GOLD analysis project Ga0233377, IMG submission 191540) | Fecal eukaryotic communites from dung pellets of Tule Elk in California, USA - Elk Dung E36 | ecosystem: Host-associated > Mammals > Digestive system > Large intestine > Fecal | place...
CGGCCCGGTGCCGCCTCCCGCCCACCCGGCCCCTCGCGACCGCGCGGACCAGCTCGTTGAGCCCGACGGCCAGCCGCATCAGCTGTCCGCGCGGACGGCCGTACCGCTCCCGGTGCATCCGGACCCGGTTGGCCGACGACAGCGCCCACAGCGTGCTCGACGTGGACTGCTCGCCACCGAGATGCACGGCCACGGCGCGGGGCTCGTACCGGACGGCGAACCCCGCCGCCCCCGCCCTGAGCATGTACTCGGTCTCCTCCGAGTACAGGAAGTAGCGCTCGTCGAGGGGGTCCAGCGCGTCCAGACACGCGCGGGAGACCATCCAGGCCGCACCGGACACCCAGTCGGCCGTCCGCGGCCTGTCGTAGGCGGCCGGGTCCACGACCAGCTCGCCGAGCGCCGGGATCCGCCCGGCCCTGTTCCCGCCGAGCAGCGCCTCCCCCAGCGCCCTCGGCACGGTGGGGCGCCTGCGCAGGGAGAGGTGGAGCTCCCCCGCCTCACCGGTGAGACGGGGGGCGGCGATCCCGGTTCCCGGCAGGGCGAGCGCCTGCCTGAGCGGGAGCACGGAACCGGGCGCGAGCCGGATGTCGGGGTTCAACACCAGTACGTCGCAGCCGTCCGCGGCGGCGATGCCCGCGTTCACCCCGGCGGCGAAGCCCGCGTTGCGCCCGGTCTGGATCACCTCGGCCGCGGGAGCGACCTCGCGCACCCGCGCGACGGTGTCGTCGGCCGAGGCGTTGTCCACCACCACGATCCGTGCGGGACCCGCGTCGGCGAGCGCCGCGTCGAGCGAGCGCAGACAGCCCTCGATGACCTTGCCACTCGAATACGTGACGATCACCAGGGCGAGCGGGAGCCGATCTGGAACAGCCATGTCGGAGCCGTTTCTCGTGGAAGAGGGCCGCGCGGGGAAAGCGGGCGGCAGGTCACCGGTCATACGCGCCGCCCCGATGTCAGGCGGGTGCGCAGGGCGCCCGCGAGGAGGGCGATCGCGAACGGCGCGTCGTCGCGCAGGTAGCGGCGGGCCAGGCGGCGCGGTTCCAGGGCGAGCCGGTACAGCCACTCCGCGCCCACCCGCTGCACCGCCCCGGGGGCTCGGCTGAACCGCCCGGCCGCCATGGGGATCCCGGCCCCGCAGCCGAGATACCAGGCGTCGGGCAACTCCGCCCTCAGCGCCTCGATCACCCTTTCCTGCCTGGGGAAGCCCAGCCCGACGAGGACGAGGCCGGGGGCGGCGGCGACCACCCCCTCGACCGCCGTCCGCACCCCGTCCGGCGTGTCGTCGAACCCGAAGGGGGGCGAGCAGGTGCCCGCCACGCGCAGTCCCGGGCAGCGCCCGGCGAGGACGCGCGCCGCGGCCTCCGGCACGCCGGGCTCCCCTCCGAGCAGGTAGACCGAACGGTTCTCGCGCGCGGCCCGCCCGGTGAGGGAGTGTACGAGCGAGGCGCCGGTGACCCTCCCGGGGACCGCCAGCCCGGCGAGCCTCGACGCCCAGACCACCGGCATGCCGTCGGCGACCACGACCTCGGAGCGGGTGACGAGGTCCGCGAGGGCGGGGTCGCGTGTGGCGGCGCGGACGATGTCGACGTTCGCGGTGACGATCGCGCCACCGCGCCCTCGCCGCCAGCTCTCCGCCACGTGGTCGAGAAGCTCCTCCTCGCTGACCGCCATGACCTCGACGGCCCCGACCCTGATCCGCGCGAACCCCGCCCCGGGCCTCTCCCGCGCCACCGATCCCGTCGGCGGCTCCGTGGCCGGACCGTTTTTCGCTTCCTCATGACCGGGAGGTTCGGGAGCCGGAAAGATGGGCGTATGAGAGTCGAACGCGGCGAGATCGACGGTGTCCTGCTGTTCGTCCCCACCCAGCACAGGGACGACCGCGGGCTCTTCACCCGCACCTTCGACGCGACGCTCGCCGCCGCCCACGGGCTGCGGCCCGAGACGTTCATCCAGGACAGTCAGTCGCGGTCCCGGCTGGGGACGATCAGGGCCCTGCACGGCCGGAGCGGCAGGGGGGAGGCCAAGCTCGTCCGGTGCGCCCGGGGGGCCGTCCACGACGTGCTCGTCGACGCCAGGCCGGACTCCCCCACCTTCGGCCGCCAGATGTCGGTGGTTCTCGACGATGAGACGTTCGTTCACCTTTATGTTCCTCCCGGCTTGTTGCACGGCTACCAGGCACTGACCGAGCAGGCCGACGTCTGCTACCGGATCGACCGGGAGCACGATCCCGCCGAGGACCTCGCCGTCCGCTACGACGACCCCGGCCTCGCCATCGGCTGGCCGCTGCCGGTCACCGCGATCAGCGAACGCGACCTGGCCGCGGGATCCTGGGCCGAGCTGCGCGAGCGGCTGACGGGGTGACCCTCCCGGCGGCCTCATCGATCTCGGTGACCTCACTCCCGGCGGCCTCATCGGCCTCGGTGACCTCACTCCCGGCGGCTTCATCGGCCTCGATGACCTCACTCCCGGCGGCCTCACCGAACTCCCCGCCCGGCTTCTTCGCCTGGTCTCTCCGGCGGGCGGACGACCCGATCCCTCGGCTGCCGGGTGGCGCGCAGCAGCGCGCCGGCGGCCCCGATGATCAGGAATGACAGACCTGTCACGATCGCGAACGAGCGCAGGTCGAACGTGGCCGCCCCGACCAGGGGGACGACCAGGCACGCGGCCAGGGTGAGCCCCAGGTCCCGTACGGCGGGGTCGGAACTGAGGCGGCGGACGCGCAACGCCGCCCAGACACCGGTGAGGAAGATCCCGGCGAAGGTGGTCATGCCGATGACCCCGGTCTCCACCAGCGACAGGATGTACTGGTTGTCGAAGATCAGATGCTTGGGCGCGTACCAGGTGCCCAGACCTCTGCCGACCCAGAAGTGGTTCCCGATCTCGGTGGCCGCCACCGCGTAGTCGTGCGTCCTGTACTGGATGCTCGAATCGCTGGACAGGCTGGTGAACAGCCCGAGAAAGACGCTCATCAGGCCGGGCACCGTCACCTTCATCGCGACCAGGAACCCCACGCCGCCGATCGCCGCCCACAGCCGCCTGCGCGCGGGCCACCCCGTGACCAGCACCGCGCCGACGACGGCGATCCCGAGGACCGCGGAGCGTGACACGGAGAACATCAGCCCCGTACCGATCAGCCCGCAGCAGACCCACCACAGCAGGGAGGGCTCACCCCGCTCGCGGGCGCCGAACGCGTAGTGCAGCGCGAGAGGAATGATCATCGCGCAGACCACGCCGAGCTCGATGGGATGTCCGGCGGTCGCCGCGACCCGGCGCAGGGTGTTTCTCTCAAGGATCGCCGGCAGATCCGAGGTGAACCGGAAACCGGGAAAGGTCAGGTATTTCGTCAGGTCGAATTCGAGCACGAACTGGAGCGCCGCGATGACCCCGACGGCCGCACCCGCGATCACGAGACACCTCAGGACGAAGTCCAGCCGATCCCGCCCCCGGATGCCGTCACACGCCTGAAGGCCGATGCCCACCGTCGCCACCACGAGGACGATGCTGTGGTCGGCCATGTCGAGCTCGTCGGGCGGCAGGTAGGCGGCGCTGGAGTATCCGTAGGTGGCCAGCATCGCCGCGCTGTACACGAACAGCGCGGTCCGTACGGGATTGGAGCCCTTCGCCGCACCGAGCGTGGTGGTGAGGTGCGCGCAGAACCACCACAGCGCGGCGAAGAGACCGATCGCGTCGGCGGGCGTGAGCGAGAAGGGCAGGCCGCGGAAGACCAGCCGCGCCGGAGACAGCATCAGGATCACCGCGAACGCGGCGGCGAGGGTGGCACCGTCGGCACGGCGGAGGCCGGGACGGTCGAGGGAGGCGACGGACACCGGGGGCGGGACCGGGGCCGTGCGGAGTGTGGAGGCCATGCCGAGCCCTCACCGCCTCAGGAGGGAGGGTTCGGCGGGCAGCCCGGACGCCGCCACGGGCACCCCGCGCCTTCGCCTCCTGGCGTCGAGGAAACTCTCCAGGGAGAACACCGAGGCGAGACCGGCGAGCACCCCGAGCAGCAGTGCGGCGGCGGCCCCGCGCGTCTTCCCCCCTCGCTGGGGTTGCGGCTCCGTCGGCGGCACCATCTCGTCCATCGTGATGTAGGTCGGCGGCGGCGCGTTGAGCTGACTCTGGCGACCGGCGAGCTCGACCCTCGCCCGGTCCCTCACCCGCGTCACGATGTCCCGCGCCCCGGCCGGCGATGTGCTCGTGCCCTCGATGTACACGAACGGCCCGCCGTCCAGTGCCTCCGGGTTGGTGCTGCCGTTGGTGGCCGTGAAGGTGGTGTCGCCCTCGGGGTGGACGCCGAGCGACTCCACCGTCTCCGGCGCGCTGATCACCTGGACGAGGATCGAGGCGGACATGCTCAGGCCCCAGTCGAAGTTCAGCAGGGGGTTGGTGAGCCCGTTGGGGCGCTCGGGATCGCTCGGCAGGCTTCCACCGCTGGGCGGGATGGTCAGCACGAGCACCGCGTTCGAGACGTAGACCGTCGGGATCGACGAATAGACGCCCAGCGCGGCGCCGACGGACAGCAGGAACGCCGGCAGGGCGACGTACCAACGCCGTGACACGATGAGTACGGTCCCCCAGAAGTCCACGTGTTTCCCTCCGTCTGCCTGTCCCGGTCGCCTGCTCGTCGCCGTTCCGCGTCTCGCCGCCGCTCGTCTTCGTTCCGGGTGTCGCCGCCTACGGATCGTCGTCCGCGGGTCGTCGTCCGGGTGTCGTCGAGGGTGCCGGGGACATCACCTCCGCCGGATACACGGTGACCTGCGGCTCGGTCACAGCCGGCGACAGGGCTGAGGACGGAGGCGAAGGCGAGGGCGAGGGCGAGGGCGGGGACGAGGACGAGGAAGGGGACGAGGAAGGGGACGAGGGCGAGGCAGGGGGCGGGACCGCGTCCGGGACCGGGCGGGGCTCGCCGGGCCTTCCGGCCTCGGCCCTTCGCCGGAACGTCCTTCGACGCTCCACCGCGTACGTGACGCCCAGCCCGAGAAAGACGACGACGAACGCCGCCCCGCCCGCGGCCTGCCACGTGCCGCTCCGGTTCATCACGGGGTAGGCGGCGGGCACCACCTCCACGAACCCGATGAAGGTGGAGCGGGGGGCGCCGAGCACCTCCTGCCTGCGGACCAGCTCGGTCCTGAGACGGAACTGGGTTCTGGCCATGACCGTACGGGTGACCTCGGCCGAGTCGCTCTCCACCTCCACGTACACGAACGGACCGTTCATGAGGATGCCCAGCATGCTGGGGTTGGTGCGCCCGTCGTTGATCGTGACCTCGACGGGACCGTCCTTGACGATCCCCAGTTCCGTCGCGACCGCCTCGGTGTTCATGGACAGGATGAGGATGCCCGCCGTGGTCTTGAGGCCGTCGCTGAACTGCAGCAGCGGGTTGCTCCGCCCCAGCGGCTTGGCCGGGTCCGTCGTTCCTCCCGCGGGGGGCGTGGTCAGCACCATGGAGGCGCTCGACACGTAGCGCGGGGGCACCACGAAGAAGACGACCACGGCGGCGAGGATCGCCAGGCCGGCCAGCGGAAACCCGACCCGCCTCCTTTTGGCGAGGTCGAGGATGGTCTTCCAGAACTCCACTACGTCGTCCCCGCTCACCCGACCCTGCTCAGGGCCTCCGCCTCGTACTCCAGCGCCAGTTCCTCCGGCATCGGGTCGAGGTCGAAGCAGCGTACGAAGTCGCGCAGGGTGGTGCCGGTGCACTTCGCGTCCACGTTGCGCGCGCCCCTGCGGGTGCGCACGTCGTCGATGTTCACCGTACGGAAGTCGATGCTGAAGCGGGTCCTGCCCGAGGTGTTGGGCACCGTGGAGTGCAGCTGGGCGCCGGAGAACACCATGACGCCGCCCGGCTCCGGCACCACCCGCACCTGCGGGTCGAGCACGACGGCCTCCTCGGGACGCGGCTGGTCCCTGGTGTCGCCGCGCACGTGCTGTGCGGCGGTGAGACGGCTGGTCCTGTTCCACTCCGCGTAGTCGTAGCGCGCGCTGCCGTTGCGCACCGGGCTGGCGAAGTACTGGGGGTGGAAGGCCATCACGTTCTCCGGGACCACCTCGAAGACGGGGATCCACCAGTTGATCTGGTTGAACGGGGCCGAGTACCAGCAGTCGCGATGAGGGTGGAAGGCGTAGGAGATGCCGGAGGTGAGGTAGTCGTGGGAGGTGGAGGTGCGCAGCCGGGGCACGTCGAAGTAGGTGCGGTCCAGGTCGCAGCCCAGCTCCTCCAGCACCGAGGGCAGCAGCTCCTTGCAGCGGGGATGATGGATGAAGCGGGGCTTGAGCCGGGCGAGCAGGCCGGCGAACTCCTCCACCGGCATGTCGAACTGCGCGGTCTCCGGGTCACGCTCGCCGAACGCCTCGGCGATCAGCTCCCTGGCGAAGAGAGTGAGCAGGGTGGAGGCGGGCGTCGCCGAGTAGACGAAGACCTGCCCTTGGTAGAGCAGCTCCCTGCGTGTGTCGTCGTCCACCACGCTGTTGGAGAAGACGGTGGTCACGGGGTTCTCCTTTCTGAAGTCAGCCGGTCTGGAGTCAGCCGGTCTGGGAGCACCGGGAGGGACGAGGCGTGAAGGCCCCGGACCTCGGAATCCGAGATCCCCGGCCTCGCGGCTCGGGTTCCGCGGCTCGGGGGTCCGCGGCCCGGGGGTCCGCGGCTCGGCAACGGCCGCACGAGAGGACATCGCTCACCTCCCGCCGGGGACGAGCCCCGAGGCGAGCAGCGCGAGCCTGCGGCCCCGGCGGGCCGCGGTGAGCCGCTGGCGCCGCGCGTACATGCCGAGTACGGCGGCACGGGCGCGGCGGCGCTGGTCGGCGGTGAGATCGGCCTGCCGCAGCCAGCGGAACAGCTCCGCGCACTGCAGGAGGGTGGAGCAGCGGACCCGCCAGGACGGCACGTCGAGGCGCCGGGCGATCGCGGAGAGGCCGTCGTGCCTCCAGTCGCGGTGGGCGAGGACCTCGGGGACGTGTCCCCACGGCCCGGCCAGCGCGAGCTTCGCCGCGAACACCTCGTCCTCGCGAAGCATGTTCCGCCGGGGGATCCTCGCGAGGGGGTCGCGCCGCAGCGTGCCGTACAGCGGGTCGATGAGCAGGTGACTCTCGTTGAGCAGCCCCAGCATCTCGGCGAACCGCTCGACCGGGTCGTCCGAGGTGAGTCCGGAGCGGTCCAGGGGAGTGGTGGTCACGGTCCCGTCGGGGGCGGTGTAGGCGACCTGCGTGGTGACCAGGACGAGCCGGTCGTCCTCCGCGAACGCCTGGAGGGAGCGGGACACACACGTGGGCTCCAACCGGTCGTCGTCGCCCACCCAGCGGAAGAACGTACCCGCGACCAGCTCGGTCGTACGGACGAAGTTGTCGAACAGGCCCACGTTCTCCGGGTGCCTGCGGTAGAAGATCCGGTCGTCGGTCGCGGCCAGGTCGCGGCAGATCTCCTCGGTGCCGTCCGTGGACGCGTTGTCGGAGATCACCAGTTGGAGGCGCTCGTGGTCCTGGCCGAGCACCGAACGGATCGCCCCCTCGATCCGTCCGGCCCCGTTGCGCACGGGAAGCATGATGGACACCAACGTGTCGGAGTCATCCATCCGATCTCTCCTCTCGCGGATCTCGCCGGTCGTGTGAGTTCGAGGTGTTCCGTCAGCGGGCGCGGGCGGGGACCACCCGCGCGCCGAGCTGTTTGAGCCGCGCCACGGGTACGGCGATCAGGACGTACGCGAGCAGTCCCCCGCCTCCGGCCACGCAGAGCTGGACGAACGCGGAAACCGCGGTCGCCTCGCCGCCGCCCATCACCCCGCCCGTCAGGCCGGTGAGCGTCGTCGTGACGGCCGCCGCGACCACGGCGCCCAGCAGAGGACGCGGGAGGGCGGGCAGGATGGGGGCGAGGCGCACCCCCGCGCGGCTCAGAACCAGTGCCGACACCGGCAGGGCGACCAGGACGCCGGCGAGCGCGTGCCCGATCGCCGCACCGCGGATGCCGTACCAGTGCGTGCCCGCCCACAGCGCGGGCACCAGCGCCACGGCCCAGGCGAGGTTCATCCACACGGTCGCCTTGGTGGCACCCGCCGAGGTGAGGATGTCGAAGGCGAGGGAGACGAGCATCCGCACGACCATCAGGACCGCCAGCAGCGCCAGGACCTCGGCGGCCGGAGCCCACTTCTCGCCGTAGAGGAACGCCACGATCGCCGGGGCCAGCGTGGCCGTCACCACGGCGACCGGCAGCACGAACGCGACCAGCAACGGCACCGACCGCTGCACTCCCAGCGACAGCGACTCCGGCCGCTGCTCGGCCAGCCGCGAGAAACTGGGCACGGTGACGTAGCGCAGGGCGGTCCCGATCACGCTGGGCACCCAGCTGGAGACGTTGAACGCGAGCAGATAGAAGCCGAGGGCGACGGGTCCGAGCACGGCGCCGACGATGACGTAGTCGGCGTTCATCAGCACCGCCTCGATACCGAGCCCCAGGGCCAGCGGCGCCCCGAAGCGCAGGAGCCTGACCGCCACCTCCCGGTCGAAGCCGAGGCGGAACGGCAGCCCGGCCCAGGCGAGCACCAGCGCGCCGGTGACCGTGTTGGCCGCCACCTGCCCGCAGGCGAAGCTGTAGGCGCCGGCACCGTTCGCGGCGAGCGCGATGGCCACCCCGGCGTTGACCAGCGAGCCCGCGATGTTGGCCTTGGTCAGCCTGTCGTGCCCGAACCCGCGCATCAGCGAGCCCGCCCGTACGGCGGTGACGCCGTCGATGAGGATGATCACGGTGAGCAGCCGGACCACCGGGGTGGCCTCCGCGCTGCCCGCCAGCTCCGCGAAGTACGGGGCCACCACCCAGAAGATCCCGTACATCCCCGCGCTGAACGCCACGGCCATCACCGTCGCCGTCGGCGCCATCTCCTCGACCCTGCCCCGCCACTGCACGGTGGCGGCGATGATGCCGACGTCGTTGACGTGCATGACGAAGGTGGTCGCGGCGAGCGCGATGGCGTAGAGGCCGAAGTCCTCGGGCACGAGGAGCCGGGCGAGCACCAGTCCCATGACGAAGGTGGTCGCCTTCGTGCCCAGGTTGCCCAGGAGACTCCAGCGCAGCCCACGGCCGGCTTTCCTGCCGATCGTGCCGACCTGCTCACCGGCGTCCCCGTCCTGTTCACGGTTCGGCTCGGTCCGCTGCTCCATCCGTGTCTTCCGCCCGTCTGATCCGTCTGATCCGTCTGATCCGTCTGTTTCGTGTGCCGGCCGGCTCAGCCGGGCTCCTCGACGCGTTCGAGCCAGATCTCCCGCCAGAAGGGGACGAACTCGCGCGGGCAGCTGACGTTGTACGCGCCCGCGCAGATGACGCCGTCGAGGATGATGCAGGGGTTCTTCATCCGCAGCATGCGGCCGGTCTTCTCGTCCAGACACCTCTCGACGCGGGCGCTCACCCGCGCGACGTGGCCGCAGTAGCGCGACATCTCCTCCTCGAACCCCATGCCGCGGTTGAGCAGGTCGTCGTTGAGCGTCTTGAGGATCTCCTGCTTGGACTTCACCCGGACGAGCTCTCCCGGTCGCAGGTCCAGGCTCAGCGTCGGCGTGGTGGGTCCCGCCTCGCCCCTGACGAAACCCCAGCGCATCCCGCCCCTGATCCACATCCGCCTGGGCAGGACGCGCTTCGCCACCCGCTGGAAGCGGTTGAACAGCCCCACGAGGAACGAGCGCAGCATCCAGGGCACGCCCACGTTCCCGCTGCGCACATCGGTGACGTACTGCCCGACGTCCTTGAACGGCAGGCAGGTGGGCGCGGCGCGCAGCAGTTCGGTCGCCTGGCAGGAGAAGCGCTCCTCGCCGTCCGGGCCCGGCTCCTTCCTGGTGGCGGCCCGCAGGATCGGCAGCAGGGGCCTGCCCTCGGCGAGGTCGTGCGCGGCGACAGGGGTGACGGAAGTGACGGGTGAGTCCGGATCCACCCGCTTGAGCCAGGACTCCTTCCAGTAGAACTGGCAGGCCGTCTGGCAGCCGCCGTGCGCCTGCCCGTCGCAGCGGGCGCCGGTCAGGTGGACGGCGCGCTCCATCCGCCGCATGCCGCTGCTGCTGATCGTGTCGCAGAGCTTGTGCGCCACCTTGTGCACGGTGAGCCGCCGCCCGCAGAAGGCCAGCATCTCCGGCATGAAGGGCAGCTCGTCCAGCTCTCCCCGCTCGTCCAGGGTGGCCATGATCTCGGCCTCGCCGAGCACCTCCACCGTCTCGCCGACCCGCAGGCCGAGCGTTCCGGGAACCGTGGTGGCCCGTCGCCGTGTCATCTCACGCACTCCTTGAGCAGTTCCGCGCCGTGCAGCGCCCGCGCCGCGGCCAGCACCGCGGCGAAGGGCAGCTCGGATCGTTCGGCGATGTCCAGGAGGCTGTGCCTTCCGTCGGAGAGGTTCAGCACCCACAACATCGCCATCTGGATCTCCTGGGTGTCACTGCGCCCGCCCAGCGCCCCGTACAGGCCGCGTCTGCCCAGCTGCGGTTCCCCGTACGGGCTGAGGTTGAGGTAGGCGCGGTTGTCCTCAAGCACCCGGGTGACCTCCCAGCAGGTCTCCAGGGTGTCTGCCATCGCCTCGGAAGAGACGAAGTCCGGGTTGTCGGCGGAGGTGTGATATTCCGGGTAGCCCGCGTACGGGGTCCTGGTGAGCGAGCCGACGGGCAGGTCGAAGCCGGGCGAGCAGAACTGCCGCTCGTCGTAGCCGTACGGAGAGAAGTCCACGACCGTGTGGGCGCGCCCCGAGCTTCGCAGGACGTGCCGCACGGCCCTGTCGATCTCGGCGTCGCCCCGCCTGCTGCGCTTGTACGTCAGCGAGCCCCGGTCTCCCGCGCAGGCCAGCACCAGGCCGTGCCTGATCCGGCCGGCGCGCTCCCTGTTGCGCGCCAGCCAGCTGATCGCGCCGATGGTGCCCGGCGCGAACAGGAAGCGGTAGGTGTACCACGGGTCGGCGCCGGCGAGCCGCCGCGCGAGCCTGACCGCCACCGCGATCCCCGCCAGGTTGTCGTTGGCCAGTGAGGGGTGGCACACGTGGCAGGAGACGAGCACCTCCTCGGTGACCCTGCCGGGCACCACGTGCTCGCCGTAGGTCAGGTGCCCGTCGGCGAGCGTGGAGTCGATCATGACCTCGTACGGCCCGTCCCCCAGGTTCTCCAGGGTGTCGTGGGCGAGGCAGAAGCCCCACGTCTCGGCGTAGTAGCTCGTGCGGTACGGGACGAGGGAGGGCTGGTCGGGGAGCGTGTGCAGGTGGGGCCGCAGCTCCTGCAGGGTCATGACGGCCGCCACGGGAACGCTGTAGCCGACCACGTGCAGGGTGGAGGCGGCGAAGTCGACGACCCTCGCCCCCGAGGCGTCCTTGACGTAGGCGTCGCGGATGTTCCACTCCCTGGGCACCGTCCAGTCGAGGACCTGGGTTCCCGTCGGCACCTCGCTGACCTCCAGGCGGAGGGACTCCCCGATGATCTCCAGGGTGCGGCGCACGCCGTCGCCGGTGATGCTCCTGCAGAGCGGGTAGAGCCGCTCCACGAGGTCGTGCATCTCCCGCCCCTCGCCGTTCCCTCCCTCCGGCGTCTCGCCGCCGCTCGTCACACCCGGCGTCTCGCCGCCGTGCTTCGCTCCCGGTGTTCGTTCGCCGCCGTCACCCGTCACCGTTCACCGCCCCGCCGTGGTCGCAGCGCGCCGTCGACGGTTCCGGCCTCGCGACGGGCCGAGAGCCACGCAAGCCTCGTGAAGCGGTGCCGGAAGCCGTCCTCGGTCAGGCCGAACCGCCCGTACGCCTCGACCAGCTCGACCGCGCCCGCCTTCACCGTCCACAGCGCCCGGTAGCCGGGGAGCGCGTCGCGGATGCGGGAGAAGTCGACCCGGTAGGAGCGCGGGTCGGCCCCGGTCTCCCCGGTGATCACGATCTTGGAGCCGGGCACCGCCTCCGCGACCTCGGCGGCGATCTCCGCCACCGTCACGTTGTTCTCCTCCGTGCCGACGTTGAACGCCTTCGCGTGGACGGCGTCGCGCGGCGCGTCCAGCG
>Ga0233377_1000919_pt1 | contig 11988 bp, 10 predicted proteins | sample ElkDunMinimDraft_6_FD_191540 | JGI IMG/M metagenome (GOLD analysis project Ga0233377, IMG submission 191540) | Fecal eukaryotic communites from dung pellets of Tule Elk in California, USA - Elk Dung E36 | ecosystem: Host-associated > Mammals > Digestive system > Large intestine > Fecal | place...
CCCTCGCCGAGGACGCCGAGGACCTCGTACTTCCCGGCGATGATGCGGTTCGCGCTGCCGTCCACGGAACCATCCTATACACGGTCGTCGGTCGTCGGTCGTCGGTCGTCGGTCGTCGGTCCTCGGGCGCGCGGGGGCCGTTGTGGCTGCACGGAGGCGATCTCCGGGACTACGGCCCGGACGCGGGCTTCTGGACTGCCGCTTGGTCGAGGACGCGGCGGACACGTTCGATGTAGGGCGTGTCGGGATGGGCTCCGAGGAACCGCTGGCCGCGGGTGTGCGCCGCTCCCCGCTCGCCGGACATCGCGAGCGCCTCGATGTGCATGACCTCGACTTCTCGTACGTCCCGTCGTCGTGCGCTGACGTCTTCCGCGCTCAGCCGAAGCTGCCGTACGCGAAGACGGTGACCGTGCGCTCCGCGTCTGCGGGCGCCAAGCTCACGGAGGTCACCGTCATCGTGACCTCCTTCGAGTCGAGGTTCACGCACGAGTTCGGCACGAGCTGGAACGGGCCGCCGCGATTCGGGGACTGCAAGAACACGTGGTAGCTCACCCCATTGGCGCACGTGACGTCGACGCGCCCGCTCAGGGTGACCGGAAACGGCGAGTCGCTTGCCAGGGCGAAGACCCGATGCCGCTTGTTCGTCTTGATGACGAGCGGGCAGGACGAACAGCCATCCTTGTCGACGACGACCTGCGCGAGGGGCGTGAAGCCCGGTAGCGACGGAGCGCTCTCCGCTCGGCTGGTGCTCGGTCGTGTCACCGAAAGGAGCACCACGACCACCATGAGACCGAGCGCGCCGAGGAGCCGGCGGCCGCCGCTGCTTCGCGGCATGCGCCGCCTTGGTCCGCGTGAGCCGTCGGAAATTGCGCGCGCGGTGAAGGGAGTGGATGCGAGCATCGCCTGCCGCCGAGCAAGGGGCATGCCGCGCCGATCCCGGCGTGAAGGGCGCTCGGCTGAGCCGTGCGTATCCATTCGTTCGCGGTGGGTGCTTCGAACTCCTACGCCCGGCTCTGCTCATCGCGATTAGCGGTCGACCCGGCGGGGGGGCGGGTCTAAGCATGGGCCATGATCGTTGGCGTCATCGGCTCCGGGGCGATCGGTCCCGACCTCGCGTACGGCTTCCTCACCGCGCTCGCGCGCGAGCCCGGATCCAAGGTCTTCCTCGTCGACATCAAGCAAGAGGCGCTCGACGCGGGCGTCGCCCGGATCAAGGGCTACGTCGACAAGGGCGTCTCGCGCGGGAAGATCGCGCCTGCCGCGGCGAAGGCGATCGCGGGCGCGCTCGTGCCGACGCGCTCGCTCGAGGACCTCGCGGCTTGCGATTACGTGCTCGAGGCGGCGAGCGAGGACCTCGACGTCAAGCGCCGCATCCTCGCTTCGCTCGAGAAGATCGTCCGGCCCGACTGCCTCATCGGTTTCGCCACGAGCGGCCTGCCGCGCCGCGAGATCGCGAAGGAGGCCGCGCGGCCCGAGCGCTGCTTCGTGAACCATCCGTTCTTCCCCGCGTGGCGCGCGCTGCCGATCGAGGTCGTGTACAGCGGCGACGCCGCGCTCGGCGCGCGGATGATCGCGACGATCGAAAAGCTCGGGAAGGTGCCGGTCGTCACCGCGGACGTCGAGTGTTTCGCCGCCGACGACATCTTCTGCAACTACATCTCGGAGGCGGCGCGCATCGTCGATGAGGGGCTCGCGACGCCGGCGCAGGTCGACGCGATCGTGAACGCGGCGATCGGCGGCGGCGGGCCGTTCAACGTGATGGACCTCACGAAGGGCAACCTGCTCACGCACAAGTGCCAGGTGCTGATGCAGAACGCGCAGACCGGCACCGCCTGGTTCGCGCCGCCCGCCATCCTCTCGAAGCAGGGCGACAAGCCGTGGCACGACCGGAAGAACCCGGGCGATCCCGCGCACGACGAGGCGCTTGCGAAGGCCGTCCTCGACCGGATCCTCGCGGTCCTGCTCGCGCGGTCGTATTTCGTCGTCGAGCAGGAGATCGCCACGCCGATCGACACGAACTGGCTGACGCGCATGGCGCTCGGCTTCACGAAGGGGCTCCTCGAGGTCGGCGAGGAGCTCGGCGCCGCGCGCGTCCGCGAGCTCTGTGTCCGCTACGCCGAGCTGCACCCGGGCTTCCCCGTCCCGAAGATGATCGCGGAGCAGAAGCTCCCGTCCTTCCGGCGCAACGTGAAGGTCGAGCTCGATGGCGACATCGGCGTCGTCCGCGTCTTCCGGCCGGAGGTGAAGAACGCGCTCAGCAAGAGGACGCTCGCCGAGATCGACGCGGCGGTCACCGAGCTGAACGAGACCGCATCCGTCCGCGGGATCATCCTCACGAGCCAGGACGGCGCGCTTGCGGGCGCCGACATCGGTGAGCTGGCCGCGCTTCCGACGCCAGCGGAGTGCGAGCGCACCTGCCTCGAGTCGCATCCGATCTTCGAGCGCATCGCGAGCTCGAAGAAGCCGATCGTCGCCGCGGTCGACGGGCCGGTGATGGGCGGAGGCGCCGAGCTCTCCATGGCCTGCCACGCGCGCGTCGTCGGGAGCGCGCTCGCGCTCGCGCAGCCCGAGGTCAACATCGGCATCATCCCGGGCTATGGCGGGACGCAGCGGCTCCCGCGCCTCGTCGGGCTCGAGCGCGCGATCGACCTGCTCCGGACAGGGCGGGCGGTCGGCGCGAAGGAGGCCTGCGAGTGGGGCTGGGCGCACGGCACGCCGGCCGCCGACGTGCTCGGCGAGGCGAAGGCGCTCGTCCGCCGCGCCGTCGCGGGCGAGGTGAAGCTCGCGGCGGTCGATCCGGCGCCGATGCCGAAGGTGGATACGCTGCCGAAGGTCGACATCGGGCACCGCTCGCTCGCGATCGACGCCATCCTCGTCGACGTCGTCCGGCGTGGCCTCGAGCGTCCACTCGCCGAGGGCCTCGTCATCGAGGCGCAGGGCTTCGCCCGCTGCAAGTCCACGGTCGACATGGACATCGGCATGAAGAACTTCGTCCAGAACGGGCCGCGCGTGCCGGCGGCGTTCCTCCACGAGTGAGAAGGATTGAGCACCATGTCCAGCATCGGATCCATCGTCATCCTCGAAGGCGCCCGCCGTACGCCGCGCGCCGACATCCTCGAGAACAACAAGGACGCGGGCCTCTTCGCGCGCTTCTCGACGACGCAGCTCGGCGGCATCGCGATCAAGGCGACGCTCGACGCGAGCAAGCTCGATCGCTCCCTAGTGGGGCACGTCGTGATGGGCATGGCCCAGCACAGCCACCGTGACAGCATCTACGGCGCGAAGGGCATGGCCTGGCGCGGCGGCCTCGACGAGTCCGTCCCCGCGCTCACCGTGGCCCGCATCTGCGGGAGCGGCGCCGAGGCCGTCTCCGTCGGCGCGGAGATGATCCTCGCGGGCCTCCGCCACGACGAGGAGCGACCGTTCATCGTCGTCGGCGGCGCCGAGTCGATGCAGTACCCGTTCTCGCTCTACGGCGTGCGCGGCAAGAAGATCGGTGAGGCCGTGCAGAAGTACGGGCCGATCGACACCAAGACGCTCCCGCCGGGGACGTACCTCCAGGACATGCTCCTGATGAGCCTCTACGACCCGTCGGCCAAGCTCGCGATGGCGAACACGGCCGAGGAGCTCGCGCGCCGCTACGCGATCACGCGCGAGCAGGCGGACGCGTTCGGCCATCGCTCGCACGTCCTCGCGAAGGCCGCACGCGACGCGGGAGCGTTCAAGGAGGAGACCGTTCCGGTCCGCGTCGAGACCGAAGGCAAGGCGCTCGACGTCGAGCACGACACGCACATCCTCGAGGACGCGTCGCTCGCGAAGATGAGCCGCCTGCCCGCCGCGTTCGAGGCGGGAGGCATCGTGACCGCTGGCAACGCGAGCGCCGTCGTCGACGGCGCCGGCGCGATGATCATCGGCAAGGAGAGCGACGCGGCGAAGCACGGCGCCAAGCCGCTCGCACGGATCGCCGGGATGGGCGTCGCCGCGTGCGACCCGCGCATCATGGGCTGGGGCCCGGTCCCGGCGACGAAGCGCGCGCTCGCGTCCGCCGGGATCGACGGCAAGCAGATCGATCACGTCGAGCTCAACGAGGCCTTCGCGCCTCAGGCGATCGCGTGCATTCGCGATTTCGAGAAGCTCGGGATCGATCCGGAGAAGGTCAATCCGCTCGGCGGCGCGATCGCGCTCGGGCATCCGCTCGGCGCGACCGGCGCCATCCTGAGCGTCACGTGCGCCTACGCGCTCCGCCGTGCAAAGAAGCGCTACGGGCTCGTCACGATGTGCATCGGCGGCGGCCAGGGCATCTCGCTCGTCCTCGAAGCGATGTGAGCGAGCCTACGAGAGCGTTCGGAACGAGGCGAGGGCGCTCGTGAGCGTCCTCGCCCTGCGGCTCGGCCTCTGAGCCGTGAGGTCCCAGACTGAATCTGATCAGCGCGTGGTGCACGCGGTGCGGATCTTCGGTGAGACCGAGCGTGCGTCGAGGCGGATGTCCCCGCCCGTCGCCGACTTCCAGGCGGAGCATGCGCCGGCGGCGAGGCCGGTAGCTTCGAGCGCGACGTACGCCTCGAGGAGCGCGCGATGGATCGAGGCGAGCTGTGGCTTCGTGAGGTCGCCCGAGCCGAGCAGGCGATTGCCCTTCGCGACCGCGTCGACGTAGCGGCCTGCGCGGACGTCGGCGAGCAGGGGAGGGATGTCGGCCTCCGCCCGGCGCTGCGCCTCGTAAGCCTGTCCGCCGCCTTCGCTCCGCGTGCGCTCGGCCGCAGCCCGCGCCGCCTTCTTGCCTTCTTCGGTCAGCGAAAGATCGATCAAGGGAACGAGGACGACGTCACCACGAAGGAGCTTCTGCTTTCCGTCACGCCCGTTGAAGACGTCGAGCTCCCACGCCTTGTTGATGTCGCCGAGGTACCGCTGCGCGAGGCCCGCGATCGTGTCGCGGTCCGACGCGAGGTGGGCGACGACGGCGGGGATCTCGATCTCCTGGTTCTCGACCGGTGGGACCCACGCGACTGCGCCGTTCGCGCGCGCGAGCACCTCCGCGCGGCGCGGGTCGCCGAGGAACTGCCGCGCGAGGCCGAACCACGTCTCGCCTTCTTTCACCCGGTGGTGTCCGGGCGCGGGGATCTCCAGCGGCTGGCCGGCGATGATCGCGCTGCCGCCGTGCGCGTCGAGCGCGTTTGCGCCCGCGATCGCCGCCTCGAAGCGCGGGGTGCCGTAGAAACGGATCGCGATCTGGGCGAGCGTCTCCCCCTGCGACACGACATGTCCGAACGCGGACGCGTCCGACGGTGCGAAGAAGAGCGCGGAGGACAGGCCGGCGAGGACGAGCGCTCGTAGGTTCACTGGGCATCCTTTCCCGCGTCGTCCGCGGCGAGGTTCATGACGACGTCGAGGGACACCGTCTCGCCGGCGACGATCTCGATCTCGCGCTCGACCGCCGACGGCGCATCCGGGTGGGTCAGCGTCACGAAGTGTTTGCCCGCGGCGAGCGGGATCGCGCGCGCGAACGGCGTCGTCTCGACGAGCTGCCCGTCCACGCGAACGTGCGCCCACGGCGTCGCCACGACGCGCAGCCCGCCAGCATGATCCGGCGCGAGCTCGAGCGCGCGAGAGCCCGCGCTTCGTGCGTCGCGAGCCTGCGCGTTCCCGGACTCGATCGCGATCACGCCGCCGACGAACACCATCGCGACCACGACGAAGCCGAGGACGGCGCGTCCGAGGCTCATCGGCGCGCGCGAGATGATCCTCGGGCTGCTCGCGGGACGAGGGATCGGCGCGATCGGCCGGCTCACCGAGCTGATCGGGCGGGACTCGCCGTCGCGCTTGTCGTTCTTCTCCTCGTCCCTCGCGGAAAGCCCGGTCTCGGCGAGCGCCGTCCGGATGAGCGCCGCCGGATCTTCCCGCGTCTCCGCCCGGAGCGCGTGCTCGAGCCGCTCCTTGACGGCACCCGCGGTCGGGTAGCGGTCGTTCGGCGACTTCTCGAGCAGGCGCATCACGATCCGCTCGACCGCTCGCGGGCAGTGAGGCGCCCGCTCGCGGAGCGGGGCGGGCGCGTCGCGACGGATGCGCTGCGCGGCGCTGCGCTTCCCGTCGTCCTTCTCGGCGGTCTCGAACGGCCGTGAGCCGCTCAGCATGTGATAGAGGACGACGCCGAGCGAGAAGAGGTCGCTGCGCCCGTCGACGAAGTCGCCGAGGATCTGCTCCGGGGACATGTACGCGGGCGTCCCGAAGGCGTCCTTCACCTGTTCGGGCACCATGCGACCGCTGGCCGTGATTCCTTCCGTGCCGAGCGTGTCGCTCACGCTCGCCGTGCGCGGACGCTGGGCGATCCCGAAATCGATCACCTTCACGTGGCCCGTCTTCGAGAGCAGGATGTTGCTCGGCTTCACGTCGCGATGCACGATGCCGCGCTCGTGGATGTGCTCGAGCGCCGAGCAGATGCCGCACGCGATGGCGAGCGCCGCCGGCACGCTGATCCGCTTCTTCGCGCTCGGATCGCGCGGCCGCGCGCGCCGGTTCGACTCCTCGACGGCCGTCAGCACGTCGTGGAGCGACGGTCCGTCGACCCACTCGAGCACCACGTACGGGCGCCCCGATCCGGTCCGGCTCGCCTCGAGCAGGAGGACGACGTTCGGGTGGGCGAGGTCGGCGAGGATCTTCGCCTCCCGCTCCAGCTGATCGCCGAAGGACGACGTCGGCGCGATCTGCGTCTTCAGCGCCTTGAGCGCGACGACGCGGCCGAGGGGCTCCTGGACCGCCTTGAAGATCGTCGAGAGGGCGCCGGACCCGATCGTGTCGGTGATCCGGTACCCCCCGAAGCGGATCTCGCTCATGCCCGCGGTCTTACTTCTTGTCGAACAGCGAGTCTCCTGTCATCGCTGCGGGCTTCGGGATGCCCATCAGCTCGAGCATCGTCGGCGCGACGTCGCAGATGCGGCCCCGCTTCAGCTTCGCCTCGCGGCGAGCGTCGTCGACCAAGATGAGCGGCACGGGGAAGAGCGTGTGGGCCGTGTGCGGCTGACCCGTCGCCGGATCGGTCATGAGCTCGCAGTTGCCGTGGTCGGCGGTGATGAACAGCGCGCCGTTCTTCGCGCGCACGGCGTCCGCGATGCGTCCGATGCCCTCATCGACGGCCTCGACGGCCGTGATCGCGGCCTCGAGGTTGCCGGTGTGACCGACCATGTCGGGGTTCGCGAAGTTCACGAGCACGAAGTCGAACTTGTCCGACTCGATCGCCTGCACGACCGCATCGGCGACGCCTTCGGCGGCCATCTCGGGCTTCTGATCGTAGGTCGCGACGTCCTTCGGAGACGGCACCATCAGCCGCTCCTCGCCCGTGAACGTGTCCTCGCGTCCGCCGTTGAAGAAGTAGGTCACGTGCGCGTATTTCTCGGTCTCGGCGCAGCGGAACTGCGTCAGCCCGAGCTTCGCGATGACCTCCGGAAAAATGTCCGGATACGTCTCTTTCGGGAATGCGATGGGGAGGTTCAGCTTCGAGTCGTACGTCGTCATGCACGCGTACGTGCGGAACGGGGCCTTCGCCTCACGCGCGAACTCCGTGAAGCCGTCGGTCGCGAGCGCGCGCGTCAGCTCGCGGGCGCGGTCGGGCCGGAAGTTGAAGTGGAGCCCGGAGTCCTTCTCCGAGGCGACCCCCTTGTAGTCGCCGACGACGAACGGCTCGACGAACTCGTCGCTCTTGCCTTCCGCGATGCTCGCGCGCACGCGCTCCGCCGCGTTCGGATACCTCGGCGCGTCGGCGAGGGCGATCGCCCGATACGCGCGCTCGACGCGCTCCCAGCGGTTGTCCCGGTCCATGGCCCAGTAGCGGCCGCTCACCGTGCCGATGACGCCCTTGCCGGCGAGCTTCTCCTGCAGGCGCTCGAGGTACCCGGGCGCCGTGCCAGGCATCACGTCGCGACCATCGAGGAACGCGTGGACGACGACCGGGACACCGTGTCCGGCCGCGGTGTCGATCAGCGAGAAGAGGTGATTGATGTGGCTGTGCACACCACCGTCGGAGACGAGGCCGAGGAGATGCAGGCGCCCGCCAGCCTTCTTCGCGTGCTCGATCTCTGCGTGGATGACCGGGTTCGTGCCGAGCGTCCCGGACTCCACCGCTGCGTCGATGCGCATGATGTCCATCAGCGCGATGCGCCCGGCCCCGAAGTTCAGGTGCCCGACCTCGCTGTTGCCCATCTGCCCCGGCGGAAGGCCGACGTCCGGTCCGCTCGTCCCGATGAGCGTGTGCGGGTAGTGCTCGAGGAGCGAGCTGAACGCTGGCGTCTTCGCGAGGCGCACGGCGTTGGCGTCGGTCTCGGCGCGTTCCCCGAGGCCGTCGAGGATCATGAGGACGATGGGGCGCGGGCGTTTCGGTGTGGAGTCTGCCATCGAGCCGCAGACCATAGCGCATCGACGCGCGCCTCTCAGCCCACGAAGGTCGAGTCAGCCACCGTTTCGCGTTTCGCGTTTCGCGTCGCGCGCGAGGGCGGGCGGTTGTGTGCCGCCGCGGCACCGCATCGCGCTCGCCGGGCACCCGCAAGGCCCGCCGGGCACCCGCAAGGCCCGCAAGGCCCGCAGTCTCGCAGGCCCAGGCCGTACCCGAATGGCCGTGGCAGATCACGGTTTTCCTGGAGGTCGAGCCTGGCTGTGTCTTGAGCCGCGGACCGCGATCGCCTACCACGGCAGTCGTGCCCTGGATAAGAGCTGTCCTTCGAGGCCAGAAGATCCTTGCTCGCGTGAAGCCCGACGGCTCGTTCGACGCCCAGGGCGGCCGAGTCGAGATCCGATACAAGCCGACCGATCCGCGCGTGTACCGCGCCGGGGAGCGGAACCTCGAACGCATCCCGGGCGAGGAGGTGCTGCCCGATGACGCGGTCGTGCCGGGCGAGGAGGTGCCGAAGCAGCCGAGCAAGGAAGAGCGCTCGAACGCCCGCAAGGCCGACGCCGCCGCAAAGGCGCTCGCGCCGGACGCGGTGCCGAAGGACGCGTGGACCGTGTACGCCGACGGCGCATGCTCCGGAAACCCCGGACCCGCCGGCCTCGGGATCGTCCTCGTCGAGCCCGGCGGCAAGATGCACGACGGGTACGAGTATCTCGGCATTGCCACGAACAACATCGCAGAGCTGACCGGCATCCTGCGTGCTGCGGAGCTTGTACCGGCAGGCGCCGCCGCGGTTGTCCACACCGACAGCCAGTACTCGATCGGCGTGCTCACGAAGGGCTGGAAGGCGAAGGCCAACCAGGAGCTCGTCGCGAGCGTCAAGAGCGCGCTCGCGGTTCGCCGCGGGTGGCGAATCGTGTACGTGCCTGGGCATGCCGGCGTTCCGCTCAACGAGCGCGCCGACGAGCTCGCAAGGGAGGCGATCGCACGACGCGCTTCGAAGCTCCCGCTTACTTCGGTCGCCGAGGCCGCGCGCTGATCCGGGACGGACATCATCGGCTCATCCGCTCTCCTCACCAGCGCGCATCGCGACTTCCTACGGGCGTATTTTCGCGCCGCCGGCCTGGAAAAAGAGCCTGATCCTGCGCTCGCGCGCGCTATGCTGGCGCCCCTCGATGGCGACCCGAGTGCACCCGTCTTCCGTCGTTTCCGACAAGGCCGAGATCGGCGATGGCACCCAGATCTGGCTCTTCTGCCAGGTCCGCGAGGACGTCCGGATCGGCAAGGGATGCATCCTCGGGAAGGGCATCTACATCGATAGCGGCGTGACGATCGGCGACAACGTCAAGATCCAGAACAACGCGTCCATCTACACGGGCGTGACGATCGAGGACGGCGTCTTCGTCGGCCCGCACGTCTGCTTCACGAACGACAAGGTCCCGCGAGCGGTGAACCCGGACATGTCGCTCAAGAGCGCCGATGACTGGCATGTCACGCCGACGCGCGTGAGGGCTGGCGCTGCGCTCGGCGCGAACTCCACGATCGTGTGCGGCGTGACCGTCGGGAAGTGGGCCATGGTCGCCTCGGGAGCGGTGGTGACGAAGGACGTCCCCGACCATGCGCTCGTGATGGGCAATCCGGCGCGGATCTACGCGTGGGTCTGCTCGTGCGGGAAGAAGGTGCAGATGGACGATCGCGAGGGGCGTGGGGTCTGCGCGTGTGGCCGGACGCTCCTCAAGGAGCGCGCGCCGGACGGCCTGAACTTCGTCGTCCGCGTCGAGTGAGGTGAGGCGATGGCGAGCATTTTCCGGAAGGGGCTCTTCGACGGGCACATCGCGATCATCACGGGCGGAGGTAGCGGCATCGGCTTCGCGACCGCGCGCTCGCTCGGTGAGCTCGGCGCGAAGGTGGCGATCTGCGGGCGGAACCCGGAGAAGCTCGCCGCTGCGGAGAAGGAGCTCCGCGAGCAGGTCCCCGGGATCGAGCTCTTCGCGACGACCTGTGACATTCGCGAGGTCGAACGCATCCAGGCCTTCGTCGACAGCGTCGAGGAGAAGCTCGGGCGCGCGACGATCCTCGTGAACAACGCCGGAGGTCAATTCCCGACGACGGCAGAGACCGTCTCTCCCCGCGGCTGGGAAGCCGTCGTGCGGAACAACCTGAACGGCACGTTCTTCATGACCCAGGCGGTCGCGACGAAGCACATGATCCCCTCGCGTCGAGGGAGGGTCGTGAACGTGATCGCGAACATCGCGCGCGGCTTCCCCGGCATGGTCCACACCGGCGCTGCACGCGCGGGCGTCGAGAACATGACGAAGACGCTCGCGGTCGAGTGGGCGCAGCACAACATCCAGCTCAACGCGGTCGCGCCCGGGATCATCCGGACGACGGGGACGGACCAGTACCCGCCCGAGCTCGTCGAGCTCAGCCGAAAGAAGACACCGATGAAGCGGCTCGGCACGGCCGGTGAGGTCGCCGAGCTGATCGTCTACCTCGCCTCGGACGCGGCGTTCTTCGTGACCGGCGAGTGCTGGTACATCGACGGCGGCGCCCACCTCTGGGGCGACAACTGGATCATCGCCGACGACGAGCCGCCGCCCCCGCCGGCGATCGTCGCGGAGCTCGGGAAGTAACCGGGGGGAGTCGACGTGGCGCCGGAGGCGGAGAGCGACGATCGCGAGCGGAGCGACGAGTCGAGCGCATCCGCCTCGGCTTCGTCGGCCGCCTCGGCCGGATCGACCCCTGCCGCCGCCACCGCGGCCGACGTCGCCGCGGCGGAGGGACCGTTACAGGCTCCCCTCCACGCGCACCGCTCGCTCGAGGCAGACTCCGGTCTGGCTCACGCCTCTCTGCCGAGCGCCGTGACGGTGCAGGAGCCGCCGTTCGAGCAGCCCGCGCCCGTTGCAGCTTTGCCGGATCTCGTCGAGGAGGAGGCGAAGCCGAAGTTCATCATCACGTTCCGGCAGTGGATCCGCGACTACTTCCTCGGCGACGATCCGTCCTTCGGGCTCGCGCTCGTGCCCTACTGCTTTCTGTCGATGGGCCTCTTCACGAGGCATCCGCGGACGAACTTCATCTTCGACGAGCAGGAGGCGCTGCTCGCGAACCCATTCGTCCGGAGCATCGCCGACGCGCAGCCGAAGTTCCGCTGGCTCGACGCCTTCTATCGCGACTTCTGGGGCCTCGGTCCCGAGCGCAGCATCGGATCGTACAGGCCGATCCCGAACCTCGTGTGGCGCGCGCTCTGGGGCCTCGGCGCGCGCGATCAGACGCCGTTCCTCCACCACTGGGTGAACGTGCTGCTGCACGGCGTGAACGGCGCCCTCGTGTGCGTCCTCGCGTTCGCGCTGACGAAGCGCCGGGGCGCATCGTGGATCGCCGGCGCGGCCTTCACCGCGAGCGCGGTGCTGACCGAGGCGGTGAGCGGTGTCGTCGGCATTGCGGACGTGCTCGGCGCGACGGGGACGCTGCTCGCGCTGCTCGCGCTGACGCGGAAGCTGCCGTGGATGGCGCTCGGCGTCTTCTTGGGGTCGCTATTCGGTCTCTACTCGAAGGAGAGCGCGCTCTGCTGCGTGCCGCTACTCCCGCTTGGCGCGCTCTTGCTCGCGCCGACG
>Ga0233377_1000920_pt1 | contig 11981 bp, 11 predicted proteins | sample ElkDunMinimDraft_6_FD_191540 | JGI IMG/M metagenome (GOLD analysis project Ga0233377, IMG submission 191540) | Fecal eukaryotic communites from dung pellets of Tule Elk in California, USA - Elk Dung E36 | ecosystem: Host-associated > Mammals > Digestive system > Large intestine > Fecal | place...
CGTGAGCGGCTTGCCGAAGGCCGTGCTCAAATTCTAGGGGCGCGCCGAGCTTGATTTCACTAGCCTGATCCGGCTTGCTCCGTGCAACACTAGCCTTCGTTCGTCTCATCGAGGTCAGGTCATTTCGCAAGCGCGTCGCCCGCTATTCTTCGTCCCACCGGACAGCGATTTGCCGCCTCTGCCGGGCGAGCCGCCTGGCCAGAGCAGGGATTTGCTAGCAACGTTCCTGGAGGAACTAATCGCGGCAGCCGGTTGCAATCGCATTCCGGCGCCTTGTCTCGCCCCGGACACTCCGTCGCTCCTCGATGCCTTCGCCGCGCTCCAGAAGGCCAGCGCCGGATATGAAGTCGCCCCGGGCGTCAGCCTCGCCGGCTATCTGTGGACCCACGCCGCGACTTTGCACGACGGCACCATGTCGGCGAAACTGAACAGTCCGGTGAATGGCGCCGCCGCTCCGGGTTTCCTGGCTCTCTGCGCGACCGAGGTCAGCGGGCCACGTCGGTGAAGCGCTTGAGGGACATCGTAGCAAAGGTCTGCGTGGCCAGGATTGCCGAGCTTTCCCATCCATGACCATCGAGCGGCACAATGCGACGAAACAAACAAAATTGCTCAATCCCTGGCCATGATAGACTACGCCAATTGGCGCCGGATTGGTTCCTAAATCACCCTTGAGGCCGTGGCCTTCCGACTGCGCATTGTTTTTCGGACCGATGTGGTCATCAAGTCGCGGCGGTCATAGGCCTCAGTGCCGGGCTCGGCATCCCACAGCCTCTCGATCGCAAGGAGAGCGGCGCGATGATCGTCGTCGTTGCGAATAGGGCGAATTGCGAAATCGGCCATTGCCATCCACCTCAATATTGGCTGACGGTCAGGGCATCGACGCGGCCATAGTTCGTGTGCGTCCCGATGAATTTGACGAAGGCGATCTGCAGATCGAAGGGGAAGGCGACGATCATACGATAATTGCCGCCCGACACCTCGACATGCCCGCGCTGCTGAAGGCGTTCCTCGAGCAGGTGATGCGGCCCGGCTTCGCGATCGACGAAGGCTCCACAGGCGCCGAGGCGAAACTCCTGTCTGGTCGCTCGGCCCGGATCATCGTGACGATGGGCATGCCCGCGCCGTTCTACCGCTTCTTCTACCGCGCCCACAGCCTCAAGAGCCTCGATCGCAATATCCTGCGGGCCGTCGGGTTCGATTCGGCGCGATACTCGATTATCGGCAGCGTCGAGGCGAAGGTGCCGGCCCGAGAAGCATGACTTCGCAACTTCGCTTTGCTCGGCGATGCTGCTCGCTAGCGCGGTTGAATGGCGAGCAGGGTCATGTTTGCGCTCGTGTACCATCAGCACATCGGTGCCGACCACGGGTAGCAAAGCATCGGCGCGCGCAATACCTCGCCCGCGATCCGCCACGCCGAGCGTTTGGGCTGTCGTGGCTGTTCGTTGGGTCCATCGCGGCTCAGGTGGTCACGGACCTGCGTTGCGGACAGTCCGTCCCGGTCGCTTGCGATCACCGGTCTCCTCGGCAAGTCATGGCCGCGTTGAATGCGCTCCCCGCCCAGAGCGCTGCGGACGGCTCGATCCCCCCGCAACATGCCCCTCCCCATCATGCCAATTGCGCGGGCTTCAGCCTGGAAGCCCGATGTTGGTAGCTCTCGCCGAGGAAACAATGGCGTACCGCCGGATCGTCAAGCAAGGCCGCGGGCGCACCCGAATATATCAATCCCCCCTCATGAATGACGTAGGCGTAATCGATGATCTCGACCATGTCGTACACGTCGTAGTCGGTGATGAGAATGCCCACGCCCTGCGCCTTCATTTGAAGGATGGTCCGCTTGATCTCGGCGATCGAAAGCGGGTCGATCCCGGCGAAGGGTTCGTCAAGCAACATGATAGCCGGATCGGACGCCAATGACCGAGCAACCTCCACGCGCCTCCTCTCGCCCCCTGACAGCGTCGAGGGCTTACGCCCGCGTAGTCGCTCCAGATCGAAATTCGACAGGATGCGCTCGAGCCGTTCCACGCGGACCACCACATCGGGTTCGTTCATCTCGAGAATGGCGGCAATGTTCTTTTCGACGCTCAGGCCGCGAAACAGCGAGCTTTCCTGCGGCAAATACCCCAGCCCCAGAAGCGCACGCCGGTAGGTGGGCAGCCGCGAGATATCGACGCCGTTGAGTTCGATCCTGCCGCTGTCGGGCTTGATCAGTCCAAGGATCGTGTAGAAGCAGACGGTTTTGCCGGCACCATCCGCGCCGAAAAGCCCGACCACTTCTCCTGCACCCACCTCGAGCGAGAGGTCGCGCAGGACCGGCCTGCTCCGGAACGCCTTGCAGACCGACACCAGATTCAACTTGCCAGCGGCCCCCTCATTCCGATCAGGGACGGGGACCAACGCGCCCGTCGAATCCAGAAAGACGCAATCTTCTTCAGCCATCGACACCGTCTAAGTCCGGGCCGCGATGCGGTATCTAAGCAATGTTCCGAGTGGAGCATTTGCGCTGGCCGTGCGCGCCGACGCGCAGACCCACGAGGCGACGAAGCCCCCCCCCAAAGGAACCGGCCTCTAGGCGGCATAAGGGTGGATAGGCGGCCAATGCACGTCGGAAGGCGTAGCACGCCAGCACTCAATGGATCTCATGCGTCGTCGCTCATCACCTCGAAACTGCTGCCGACCACGCAGCTCTGCAAAACCGCGTTGGTCATCGAGGGGCCTGGTCGGTGTTGGGTAAGGGAGCATTTGCCCCAAGGAACAGGTTCCGCGGCGAACGACGATGGCGCATCACCAAACCGCTTTTCACATCATGTTGCGACTGGAAATTGGGTTGCCAACTCAACTCGTATGGTTTCGGCAAGACCTTCGCCTACGCGACCAGCCTGCTCTTACAGCAGCCGTTGCCCTTGGAGATGTCCTGCCGGTCTACATCCTCGATGACGAACTTCCCCGCGAAGACCGCATGGGAGCGGCACAAAGATGGTGGCTGCATCGCAGCCTGGTAGCGCTGCGCAACGACCTCGCGGCACTAGGCGCGCCGCTTGTGCTGCGCCGCGGACGAACGCCCTTAGAATTGCTCCGTCTCGTTCAAGAGACTGGCGCGAATGCAGTTCATGGTCTGCGCCACTTTGAGCTTTGGTGGCAGAAAGCGGAAAACGAGACGGCACAAGCAACGCATCTCGTTCTGCACGAGGGCAATCACCTCGCCGATCCGAGGAGTGTGCTCAACGACTCCGGCGAACGCTACCGGGTGTTTACGCCCTGGTTCACAAAGCTGCGCGAGCAGCTTTCGCCCCCGCTGCCCTTGACGCGGCCCGACCGCGTCACCCCGCCCGAGAATATCCCCGCTTCAGACGATCTCGATTCCTGGGCGCTTTTGCCATCCAAACCCGATTGGTCGACTGGGTTCGCCGATTGGATGCCCGGGGAACGAGGAGCCCGGGCCGCCCTACGGAAATTTCTTATCTGCCTGCCGGCTTATGAAGAAGAGCGTAATTTCCCAGGACGCCCTGCGACGTCAAGACTGTCCCCGCATATCCATTTCGGCGAGATATCACCGGCAACGATCTGGCATCACGCCAGCGCAAAAGGGAACGGCAAGGCGCGACAGTTCCAGAGCGAGATCGCCTGGCGCGAACATGGCCTCAATCTGCTCGACCAGTTTCCGACCTACCCGCGGTGCAACGGCAGGCCGATGTTCGATCGGTTTGCCTGGCGCACCGGAGCCAATGCCGATGCCGACTTCATTGCCTGGACCCGTGGCCGAACCGGATACCCCGTGGTGGATGCTGGCATGCGCGAACTTTGGGAAACCGGCTGGATGCACAACCGCGCGCGCATGATCACCGCATCCTTTCTCGTAAAGCACCTGCTGATCGACTGGAGGCGCGGCGAACGATGGTTTTGGGATACCTTGCTGGATGCAGACCAGGGAGCAAACGCAATGAATTGGCAGTACGTGGCCGGATCGGGGGTCGATGCCCCGGTCTTCTCCCGAATCATGGCGCCTTTCGTACAAAGCGCGAAGTTCGACATGGCTAACTGCATCAGACGATTCGTACCGGAAATTGCTCACCTCCCGGACGATGAAATTCACAATCCTGACGACCTCAGCCGTGTAGCGGCAGGGTACCCGACAGCCCTGACCTCACACGAGGCGGCTCGTGCCCGGGCATTGGCTGCGTGGGATGCGTGCCGCACTGCCAAAGGACCGACCTGATGAAGGCGCTCAGCCCACCTCCAAATTCCTTGCGCAGCCAGCCCGACAAGCGCGGCCATTTCGGCCAGTTCGGCGGCCGCTACGTTGCTGAAACACTGATGCCGCTGATCCTCGATCTCGAGCGCGAATACAAAGCCGCCAAGGCCGATCCAGCCTTCCGCGCCGAGTTCGACGACCTGCTCGAGCACTTCGTCGGCCGTCCCAGTCCGCTCTATCACGCCGAGCGTCTGACCGCGCATTTCCGCGCCCTCGCGTCCGTCGGAAAAGGCCCGAAGATCTACTTCAAGCGCGAGGAACTGAACCACACCGGCGCGCACAAGATCAACAACTGCATCGGCCAGATCCTCCTCGCCATCCGCATGGGTAAGACCCGGATCATCGCCGAGACCGGCGCCGGCCAGCACGGCGTCGCCACCGCCACCGTCGCCGCCCGCTTCGGGCTGCCCTGCGTGATCTTCATGGGCGCCAAGGACGTCGAGCGGCAGAAGCCCAACGTGTTCCGCATGAAGCTGCTCGGCGCCGAGGTCGTGCCCGTCACCAGCGGCGCCGAGACGCTGAAGGACGCGATGAACGAGGCGTTGCGCGACTGGGTCGCCAACGTCCACGACACCTTCTACATCATCGGCACCGCCGCCGGCCCGCACCCCTATCCCGAGCTGGTCCGCGACTTCCAGTCGGTGATCGGCACCGAGACGCGGGAGCAGATGTTGAAGGCCGAGGGGCGCCTGCCCGACATGCTGGTGGCGGCGGTCGGCGGCGGATCGAACGCGATCGGACTGTTCCACCCCTTCCTCGACGATCCCGAGGTCGAGATGGTCGGCATCGAGGCTGCGGGTCACGGCATCGACAGCGGCCAGCATGCCGCCAGCCTAACCGGCGGCAAGCCCGGCATCCTCCACGGCAACAAAACCTATCTGCTGCAGGACGAGGACGGCCAAATCACCGAAGCGCACTCGATCTCGGCCGGGCTCGACTATCCGGGCATCGGCCCCGAGCATAGCTGGCTGCACGAGAGTGGCCGCGTTCGCTACCTGCCCATCACCGACAGCCAAGCGCTTGAGGCGTTCCAGCTGTGCTGCGAGCTCGAAGGCATCATCCCGGCGCTGGAAAGCGCTCATGCGCTTGCCGCGCTCTCCGAACTGACCGCGCTAATTGGCGAGGACAAGCTGCTCGTGGTCAACGTCTCGGGCCGCGGCGACAAGGATATATTCACGGTCGCCGAAGCACTCGGAGCAGAGCTTTGACCGCCTCGATCACGCCTTTTGTGTTAGGCGGCAAATCGGTAACGGGGCGCAAGGAAGGTCAGGCCGCGAGCATCCGGCGTCCCAAGGCCTCCTCCCATATGTCGGCCCTACCCCCTAACACCCCATTCAAAAGAGCGCGCTTGAGAAAACGATGGCAGTCATGCTCCTCGGTAAGCCCTATTCCGCCATGGAGCTGCACCGCTTCCTCGACGACCTGATGGTAGACCCTGGTGGCATGGCCCTTCATGGCTCCAACACCTGTTACGTCGCATCCCAGACCCACGTCGTACTGTCCCGCGTCTGCCCACAACAACGCCTCGGCGCTTGCAAGTGCAGTCTTCATATCGGCGCAGCGATGCTTGAGGGCCTGAAACATCGCCAACAGACGGTCAAACTGACGGCGCACCCCAAGATAGCCGAGTGTCATCTGGAGCGTCGCATCCGCTCCGCCGAGCGAGTCGGCCGCTATAGCCCGTAAAAGGGTCGAATTGAGGGCATCCCACATGCGGCTCGCCGCCTTGCCACTTGCCAGCGTCGCCCCTGCGTTCACGGGCACCCGATGGAGCGTCACTTCGAAAAACCGTCGGGTCTGATCCCACATCCGGGACTCGGCAATCGCGATATCGGGCAGGCTCAGCGGCAGCAGGATAATACGATCAGACGCTGCGACCAGGATTGCCTGCGCCCTGTCCGCATCGGGAACCGCATGGAAACGCCCCGAGATGGTTCCTGCCGTTACGGTCCCGGTTTCCAGGCGCATCGAAGCTGTCATGAATTCACCGGCGAGCGCCGTCTCAAGCAGGTCTGTCCGCTCGGCGGCCACCAAGGCATCGATAATTGCGAGATGGGCTGCAAGCGAGCCGGGACCAAGTATGCGGCCAAGCTCGAAGTGGATCACGGCCTGGGCTTCCCTTCCAAGGCCGAGCCCCCCCAGGTCTTCAGGTACGCAAATACCGAGCCATCCCAGCCCAACGATCTGATTCAATACCTGGGCGGTGTCTGCGCATCGAACGTCAGTGGCAAACGCCTTGCGTGCCGCATCTTGAAGTTCGCTCTTGTCGATGCTCATGCCTTAGCTCCTGTCAGGGTCCACGACTTCGGCTCCCGCGGCATCCCGAGAAGTCGCTCCGATATGATGTTGCGCTGAATTTCATCGGAGCCACCCGCGATCGTCCACGCATAACTGTTCATGAAATCCGCCATCCAGTTGCCCGTCTCCATCCCTCCTCCAAATGTAATAGGGGAATGGATCTGGCCGGCGTAGTCCTCGAGGCGCAGGCCGAGCATGGTAAAATTGCGCAAGACCCGCGCGTAGCGCAGCTTGATTAGCGATGCCTGGCCGACCTGCTCTTCGCCAGCGATGCGCCAGGTCAGATACTGATCCGCAAGGGCACAAGTGGCTTCGACATCGACCACAAGCCGGCCATAATCGCGAAGCAGGCCCTTGTCCTGGCTCCCGCCGCCATCTTCGATCTGTTTCGCGACACGCCAAAGTGCCCCGCGCAACCGCTGGCTGAGTTCAAGCAGCGTCAATCCGCGTTCAGAAGCGAGCGTTGCTTGCGCTACCGCCCAACCCTGCCCTTCCTCACCCAATCTTTCGGTCACGGGAACTTCTACATCATCGAAGAAGATCTCGGCGAACTCCTCATCACCATGGATCTGGTTGATGGGGCGAACGCTGACCCCCGGCGTCTTGATGTCGCACAGGAGGAACGTCATGCCGGCCTGCCGGGCCGGCTCATGGCTCGTGCGCGCCAGCAAGAGGCACTTGTCGGCGTACTGGGCAACTGTCGACCAGATTTTCTGGCCATTGACGATATAGACGTTGCCGCGTCGCTCGGCCTTCGTGCGCAGGCTGGCAAGATCGGAGCCCGCGCCCGGTTCCGAAAATCCCTGACACCAGGTTTCGCCCGCGAGGATCGCAGGGAGAAAGCGCGTCTGCTGCGCTTCTGTGCCCCATTCCATGATCGTGCATGCGGCATGATAGGTCGAAACGAAGGACAAGAGCAGCCGCGGGCAATCAGCCCGCGCCATCTCCTCGTAGATCACTTTTTGCTCGGCTAGTGACCGGCCACCGCCTGGCCAATCGGCTGGCCAGTGAGGCACGGCATAACCGCCGTCGACAAGCTTGGCGAACCAATCGCGCTGAATGCGAAGAAATGCTTCGGGATCGGTCGAATGTTCCCGCCAGTCCCTAGGGGCATTAAGGGCCATCCACTCACGAACTTCCGCCCGATATCTCTTCAAGGGGTCTTCTGGCATCGCTTAAACATCCTGATACTCGCAGGTATCTTTTATAAGCATGTTTGTTGGCGCTGTGAGGCTTCCCTTTCGGGAAGGTCTAGTACTACGTTTTGTAGTGAAAAATCGGCGGGACCGCTGAAAGGCGCTCCCCCTTTTCATCCTCGCGGGCGCCCCGTCACGAAATCATCAGTGACGCCGTTGCCTTTGCGCTTCCGACCACGCCGGGTATCCCCGCTCCCGGATGAGTACCTGCCCCGACGAGGTAGAGATTGCCGAAATGATCGTCTCGGTTATGGCCACGAAACCAGGCGCTCTGGGTCAGGATCGGCTCCAGGCTGAATGCGCTGCCAAGATGCGCGCCCAGATCGTCAGCAAAGTCAGACGGGGTATAGTGAAAGCAAGTGTCGATGCGCTGGTCGAGATCGGGAATGAGAAAATCCCTGACACGTCCGAGCACAATGTCTCGGTAACGCGGTCCCTCCACACTCCAGTCGAGCGATGCCTTGCCGAGATGGGGAACAGGTGCCAGCGCATAGAACGTGGACATACCCGCCGGCGCCATTCCTGCATCGCTCGCACTGGGATGATGCAGATAGATCGAGGGATCTTCGGGCAGCCGGCCGGTGCGGTAGATGTCATCGACGAGAGGGCCATAGCGGTCCGAAAAGAGTATCGAATGATGGGAAATCCCGGGAAACTCGCCTTTCAGCCCGAAATGCACCACGAACAGACTCGGGGAGAAACGCTTGCGCCTCAGCCGCCGCGCCGCGCGAGCCGCGTAGGCCGACCCCGCGATCATATCATAGGTGCCCACCAGGTCAGCATTACTCGCGACCATGGCTGCCTCCATAAGGAGGCCGGTCTCGGTTACCACGCCGGTCACACGCCGGTCGCTATGAACGATCGCTTTGACCTTCTCGCCCAGCAGCAACGTGCCGCCCAGTCGTTCGAACAGTGCGACCATGCCGTTCACCAGAGCATTGGTCCCCCCTTGCGGGAACCAGACCCCGCCCCGCTTCTCCAAATGGTGAATAAGGGCATAGATGCTACTCGTGCCCATGGGATTGCCGCCGACTAGCAGCGTATGAAACGACAGGATCTGCCGCAGCTTTTCGTTACGGACAAATCCGGAGACGACCGAGTAGACAGATCGCCAGGCTTGGAACCGCGCCAGAGCCGGCGCTGCCTTGATCATGCTGGAAAAATCGAGGAACGGAACCGCCCCAAGCTTGACGTATCCTTCCTCATAGACCGCCTTAGAATAGGCCAGAAAGCGCGCATAGCCTGCAACATCCTCAGGATCGAGCCGGCCGATTTCTGCATCGAGCATCTCCTGGTCGCTCGCGTAGTCGAAGCGCGTGCCATCGTTCCAGATCAACCGGTAAAACGGCTCTACAGGTTGAAGCTGCACATCATCCGCCATCCGGCCGCCAGACAGCGACCAGAGTTCCTCAAGGCAGGCCGGATCGGTAATAACGGTCGGGCCCGCATCGAACGTGAAGCCGTTGCGCTTCCAGACATAGGCTCTCCCACCGGGCCGGTCGCGCCCCTCGACCACAGTCGTCGCGATTCCAGCGCTCTGAAGCCGTACGGCGAGGGCCAATCCGCCAAAACCGGAACCGATGATGATCGCGGAAGACTTGGATGACATGGGAGTTGCGACCTTGCACACTATGAAGATGAAGGGGGGGTTATGGGAACGTTCGCCGCGCGCAACCTGTCTCAAGGGGTGGCTGGGAAAGCCTGGAACATTTGGCACTTTGGCGAAGTATGAGGATGACTATGGCCGGTGCTTCATCGAAGGATATTGCGAGACATTCCACCAAGGCGCAGCCCCGCGTATTGCTGGCCAACCCCCGCGGCTTTTGTGCTGGTGTCGAGCGGGCCATCGACACGGTCGAGCAAGCCCTCGCGCGTTTCGGTGCCCCGGTTTTCGTGCGGCGCGCAATCGTCCACAATCGCGTTGTAGTTGAGCACCTTGAACGCAAGGGCGCGGTTTTTGTAGCCGAGATCGACGACATACCCGAAGGCGCCATCGCGATCCTTTCGGCCCACGGCAGCGCGAGGTCGGTGAAGATCGCGGCGCAGGGACGGCAACTGCGCTTCGTCGATGCGATATGCCCGCTTGTCGCGAAAGTTCATGCGGAGGTGGAAAGTTGGTATCGTTCTGGCCGCCACATTCTACTGATAGGGCATCCAGGCCATCCCGAGATCGTCGGGACAATCGGCCAGGTTCCCGCCGGCGCCATTTCCGTCATCACCACGGCAGCGGACTTGGACGGCATCGATCTGGCACCCAACAGTTCGGTCGCCTACGCCGTGCAAACGACCTTTGCAGCGCGCGATGCGCAGGGGGTAATTTCTGCCATCAAGCACCGATTTTCCGACTGCGCAGGGCCGCGCTCCAGCGACATATGCTACGCGACGACAAATCGTCAGGCGGCAGTGGAGACCATCGCGCCGCAATGCGACATCGTCTTGGTGGCAGGAGACACAGCATCATCGAATGCCCGCCGCCTGGTCGACGTAGCTCGGGCAGCCGGCTGCCCCGAAGTGTATCTCGTATCAAGCGCTTCTGAGCTCCCTTCAAAGCGGCTATCGCAAGCGGACACCATTGGACTGACCGCGGCTGCTTCAGCGCCCGAATCGGTCATCGCGGCGATTTGCGCAGCGCTGGCAACGCAAAACCGCGTCTTGCTGGAAATGACCGGTGCAAAGGAGACCATGCGCTTCAAGCCCGTATCGCTCGAAGCGCTCGAACGCCCCGCCCAGCCGGGCTCGCTGGAGGAGCGCATCGGCATGGTTCGAAAGGACATCGATGCCGTGCTCGACGCAGCGATCGGCACCTCCTCCACCCGCAATCGGCGACTGGCCGAAGCGATGCGATACGCCTGTATCGGCGCCGGCAAACGGTTTCGGGCGATGCTTGTGATAGCCGCAGCCGATCTCGTCGGCGGCTCCAAGGCCCAGGCTTTGCGCATCGGTGCGGCGATCGAATGCGTCCATGCACAATCTCTGATCCATGACGACTTGCCCTGCATGGACAACGACGACCTGAGAAGAGGCAGGCCAACGGTTCACCGCAAGTTCGATGAAGCAACAGCAGTGCTTGCCGGTGATGCCCTGCTCGCCCTGGCCTTTGAGATATTGGCGGATCCGCTTACACATCCAGAAGCAACAACCCGCGCCGAGCTTGTGCTGGCACTATCGCGGGCGGTCGGGCAGGACGGCTTGGCTGGTGGCCAAATGATGGACCTCTATCCGCCGGCGCGTCCGACACCCCAGGAGCTGTTCGCTTGTGAATCCCGCAAGACCGGGGCGCTCATACGCTATGCCGTCCAGGCAGGCGCTATGCTCGGGCAGTGCAGCACCGAGGAACGGGAAAGGCTGTTGCGCTTCGCCGAAAATCTTGGGCTCGTGTTCCAGATACGCGACGACATTCTGGACGACACGGGCGATCCCGCGGCCGTGGGCAAAGCGCTACGCAAGGACGCAAGCAGTGGCCGGAAAAGTGCCACCCTGCTGATGGGCCTGCCGGGCGCCAGGGATGAGGCTGACCGGCTCGAGCATGCCTGTCAGGAGGCTTTAGCCCCCTTTGGGCCGAAGGCCATAGCGCTACGCGATCTTGCGCGCTTTGCGATCGAAAGAGCCCATTGAACTCCTTCAATATCCAGCCTCAATCGCAATCCTGATAGCTTCGGCCACCGTCCGCACCCCCAGCGAGCGCAGCATGGCTGCCCGGTGCATCTTGATGGTGCGTTCGGTCACACCCAATTCGTAGGCGATTTGTTTGTTGAGCCGGCCGTTGGCCAGAGCCTCGAGAATCTGTCGCTGCCTGGGACTCAGCTGCTCGATTTGCTTTCGGGCGCGCTCGTGCCGATTGGCACCGCCGTCTTCGATCGCCATTTGCGAGCCCAGAAAATAGGCCAGTTCACCATCGTCGTCGAACAAAGGTGCCACCATGACCGCATTGCGAAACGCCGTGCCGTCCTTGCGGTAGTTGGTCAACTCGACCATCGTCGGCCGCATGGCGGCAATGGCATCGCGCAGCATGGCCGTCTGTTCAGGCTCTGTCCGGGTCCCCCGCAAGAAGCGGCAGTTCCGCCCCAGAATCTCCTCGCGGCTATAGCCGGTCAACTGAACGAAGGCCTCGTTGCAGGCAATGATCGGGTTATCCGTGTGGCGCGGATCGCTGACCACCGCGGCCACCGTGCTGCTCGAAATCAAAGAATCCGGATCCATCGTCTCGCAGGCTTGCCTTTCACTCTTCACGTTAGGTC
>Ga0233377_1000921_pt1 | contig 11979 bp, 8 predicted proteins | sample ElkDunMinimDraft_6_FD_191540 | JGI IMG/M metagenome (GOLD analysis project Ga0233377, IMG submission 191540) | Fecal eukaryotic communites from dung pellets of Tule Elk in California, USA - Elk Dung E36 | ecosystem: Host-associated > Mammals > Digestive system > Large intestine > Fecal | place...
ATCCAGTAAATTTTTCAGTTACACCTCCAGTCTTTCTAACAATAAAACTGTAGGTATAAACCCCGTCTGGCGCATCTTGTCCAGATTGGGTTTGTCCATTCCATTCTAAGTCGTTTAAATTAAATTCTTTAACGACTTGTCCCCATCTGTTAAAAATGTAACCTTCTAATAACTCACCTCCCTCAATTATTATAGGAAAAGTTTCATTCACAAAATCGCCATTAGGTGTGAAAGTGTTGGGAACAAATACCGAATAAGGAGGAATGTTGCAATCAGTTACATTAATAGTAACACTGTTTTGCACGATACATCCATTGTTATCTGTTGTTTCGTAATATACAATTTGTGCATCCGTATAAAATACTCCATTCACATCAGTTGAATCACCTAAACAAATAGCAATTGTGCCGGTGTATGGATTTAATACGTGGTATGAAAAGTTCAAATTAACAATACTATCACAACCTTCAATGTTTTGGAAAGTAAAAGAGTAATTTCCTGGCTCTTGAATTTGCTGACCATCATAATTGATTGCTTGACCAGGACAGGTAGTGATTGCTTCATTATAATTTTCTTCTACACATCCTTCAGTCACAATAATAGTTATACAAGCTGTTTCAGAACAATTAGCTGTGCCAACTGTATAACAAATTTGGTGCGTTCCAACTCCTGCGATTGTAGGATTAAATGTGTTGTTCACAACTCCTGATCCAGCCCAAGTTCCATTTGGTGTATCTGCTGTTAATGTTACAGGATTGGCATTTATTGTCATGTTAGCGACAGGCGTGATTGTTGGCGTTGCAACAACTAGTCCTGCAGCAACTGTTATAGCTTTTGTAGTTGAACATCCTGCATTATCTGTGACAATTAAATTGTATGTTCCATCACAAACATTAGATAAGTTTGCGTTACTTGAACCATTGTTCCAACTATAAGTGTATGGAGCAGTTCCTCCGCTAATTGCAGTTGTTATGCTTCCGTCACATGAATTATCACAAGATTCGTTTACGATAGTTTCTGCAATAGTAATTGTAGCACCATTACTAACAATCGTAACACTTTCCGTTTGCGAGCATCCCAATGCGTCGGTAACTTCTACTTCGTAAGTACCCGCACACAAATTGCTTAAGTTTTGCGAAGTAGCATTGTTGTTCCAAACGTATGTGTATGGCGCTGCGCCTCCATATGGAGTAATGTTTATCGACCCCGTGCAATTAGCGCCACAGCCAGTATCAATTTTAGATGAAGTTACTGTCACATTATTTGTAGCAGTTCCATTTCTTAAAGCATTAATCCATGCAGCATTTGCAGGGGTATTAGGTTGTCCAGGTGTTTCTCTAGCTGGAGCGTCTTCTGAAGCCCAATTCGCTTGAAGAGTTGGGTCATTGTTTGTGGTATTTTTCATTGAAATTACCTTTCCGCCATGTGTGCCAGCAAAATATATATTCGTGGTAGCTGTAATTGAACCATATCCAACACTGTTTAATGCAGAAGTACTGCTTGCATTTTGTCGAATTTGCATTAAATCCCCACCATTGTTCATGCTAACAGCGTTCCAATTTCCATTGTTTACCCAACCTGTTGTAGAATAATTAAAGTTTGATGAGCTTGGTAAAGTTGCATGTCTTTCAAATAAGTTGCTATTACCAGGAATTACTAAAGTGAAATTTCCATCTGTGCTACTCAAATCATTTGAAGGTAAACTTGCATTTCGAGAATCATTGTTGTAAACTACAATGATCGTCCCAACAGCGATACATGACCAAAAATTTGTGTTTGCGAATCGCATAGCTCCAGGTGCTACACCTGAAGGTCCAAAAGAACCATCGTTATCATCAAAGACAACACCTCTTAGATCTAAACATGGTTGCTGATTAGTACAATTTGGTTCACCAACAACAATAAATTCAACGTATTCTCTTGATCCTGATTCTCCTTGAGAAACTTCGTTGATGTAGATATTTTGTGAAAATACCGACTTTGTTGCTGTTAAAAGGAATAGAATTACAATTGCTGTGATTCTCATTGTTACTATTGTTTTACCTACAATTTACATTGGTTTCTGCTAGCATAAATCTAACGTCAAGGATGTCAATGTGAATTTTTCAGTGCAAAGATAACAGGTTTACTTAATTGATTTAGTGCTGTTACGTTAAGTTAAAATTAAGAAATTTGCGTCTTTTTCGTTAACGTATTAACGTACAATGCCTTAGTTGTTTGTAAAAAGTTAAAAGTTATTTAATTCTTATTTTAAAGTGCTTAACTTTTGATTTATCTGCAAGTGCATTTCTACTAATTTTTAAACCTACAATCCACAGGATTTGTTGATCATCATGTAGCACAAGAACGGATGCTCTTTTATGAGTTGGAATGCCGGCGTCTTTTATAACTTTTGAAACCAATTGTGTTCCTGAAATTCCTATTGATGAAATACGGTCGCCTTGTTGCCATGGACGAAGTTTTAGTGGACCACTAATTTTTGTAGGGTCGAGGTAAACTTCTTTTTTTGAGAATGTATCTGGTAATTCTGATACTTCAGATTGCTCAAAATTTAGCGAAAATTGTTGCCCTTCAGCGAATTCAAATTGGAGTTCGTCTTTATAATTATGAATGCTCTTAATGCTAGCAGAACCTTCAATCTGTTTTCCTGAACTATAATTTAAAAGTTCCTGAAAACGATGAAATAATTTAGCAGGTTGCTCAAGCTGACGCCACAATTCAAAACATTCCTCTGAACTGAGTTGTTTAATCTTATGTAAATCGATTTTATGTTCGATCTTAATTTGATTGGCAAGTGGATTTAATTTTATTTCCAATTGTTGTTGTGTCCATTGGCATGCTTCAATCAACTTTAGAATGGATGTTCGAATTGATGGGTATTCACGCTCCATGATTGGAAGAAATTCTAATCGCCATTTATTTCGTAGATAATTAGCTTCTAAATTGGATGCATCTTCACGCCATGGAACCAAGTTTGTTTCCGCATAGGTAAAAATATCCTTTTTTGAAATTTTCAGAAATGGACGAATGTAATTTTTACGAACTCGTGGCATGCTTGCTAAACCTAAAACACCTGATTTTCGCATTAAGTTCATGCAAAATGTTTCGATTTGATCATCGGAATGATGGGCTAGGGCAATTACTCCTTTGCTGGTATCTGCTATTTCTTCAAAAAAATCATATCGAAATTGTCGTGCTTGTTCCTGAAAATTTCCTTTTGGGCTACCTTTGAAATCTCGGGTGGTGAATGGAATCGAATTTGTTTTACAAAAATTGGAAACTAAATCTTGATCGGCATCACTTTCTTCTCCACGCTTATGGTAATTTACATGAAGAGCGTGTATGTCATATCCGTTTGAGTTTAAATAATGCAGTAAAGCCATTGAATCTAATCCTCCGCTGCAACCCACAAAAATCTTGTGAGCTCGATATGGAGCTAAGAAGGATGGAATTTCTTCCCACATGTTAGTTGCTAACAGCATTTAATAGTTTACTTACTTTTGTTTGACATTCTTCAAATTCCTTTTCCGGATCACTGTTGATCGTTATTGCACCACCAACACCGCATGAAAGGTAACCATTTTCAGAATTGTAGATGATCGATCGGATTACAACATTGAAATCGAAATCGCCATTTGGTAAAATGTAACCAATCGTTCCAGCGTAAATTCCTCTTTTAAACGATTCGAACTCTTCACTTAATTGCATAGCACTAACTTTTGGCGCTCCTGTCATGCTCCCCATAGGGAAAGTTGCCTTGATAATTTCAGAAAAGTTTACTGATTCTTTTAGTTCGCAACTTATAGTTGATATCATTTGATGTACAGTAGGGAAGGTGTAGATTCCAAATAGTTCATCCACTTTTACCGTTCCTTTAGCGGCAATCTTTGATAAATCATTTCTTACCAAATCTACGATCATCACGTTTTCCGAAATTTCCTTGGGGTTGTTTGCTAAATCCAGCTTTATTACGTCGTCTTCTTCCTTATTTCTACCTCTTGGTGCTGTGCCTTTAATAGGTTGAGATATTATTTTATTAGCTTTCTTTTCAATAAATCGTTCAGGACTTCCACACATGACGTGCAAGTTTTCATGCTGAAGATAAACTGAGAATGGTGCTTTTGTAAGATCATTAATTTTGGCATACATTGCCATAGGAACAGTCAAGTTGTTATTCTCTGAAAAATATTCCTGACAAAAATTTATTTCATAAATGTTTCCTTGTTGAATGTGTGCTTTCAGTTGCTCTACGTTAGTTAGGTAAGTTGCTTTGTCAATTCTAGGGTTAAATGGATTTGCAATTTCATCATTGGGTTTTTGCAAGTCGTTTAGGATGGTACTAACTGCATCTCGATTTTCAGGTGAATCTTGCCCTTGAATAAATTCAATTTTTGAATCGTTTAGTTTTACTGCAACTGATGGTACAGAAAAATGAAGGGTTGGTGCGTTAATAAAGTCTTTATTTTCCGATTTTAGTAGCTCAATTGAATTTTTAGCATCATAGGAAATGTATCCATACATAAATTGCTGCTGATTTTGATCGAGAAAAGCTTGCAACGCATCAAAGTCAATTTGCTCTTTAAACGTAATTGATTGAACTTCTCCAAAGCATAAATACCTCACTTCGGAGTTGGAGTTAAAATAGGCAATATTTTTAGAAATTGGCATAGAATGCGAAGTTAGTAAATCTATGCGTTAGAAGATAGTTGAGAATTTAGAAACAAGGTAAAATGCGTGCGATCCGAATTGTTAAAATCGAATTTATTTCGCTTAAAACCTTGGTTTGATTGGGTTATTTGACTGTTTGATTAATTAAAATTAGTATGTTTGGAACATAAATTATATTATGAAACAAACTTTATTTATCCTTATGGGGTCTTTATGCCTTAACGCTAATGGACAACAATCGGTGAATGCTGCTGGCGGAAATGTTCAGGGCAATGAAGGATCTGTTTCGTTCTCAATAGGACAAGTTACTACAAATTACATTGAAAACAATCATCAATTAAATGAGGGAGTACAACAACCCTATGAATTTTTTCAGGTTGTTTCTATCGAGAACATTTCAGAACTATCTAAATTCATCATCTCTCCCAATCCTACTAGTGGGATTATTAACTTAAGTACAGCAACTGTAAGCAATGCTGATATCGAGGTGCTTGATGAGGCTGGTCGTTTGATTTACAAACAATCGCATGAAAACATTTTGTCAGCTACCATTGATCTAACTTCATTCTCAAGGGGAGCATATCTTCTTCGAGTTTTAGGTCAATCATCAACACAGTTAATCAAAATCATTAAAAACTAATTCGTATTATGAAAATCACTACTTTTTTAGGTGCATTATTAATTTCTGGATTTCTATCTGCACAAGCTCCTCAATCTTTCACTTATCAATCTGTCATTAGAAGTGCATCAAATGAGTTACTAGCAAGTACTTCGGTTGGCACTCGAATTTCCTTGGTTCAAGGATCTGTTAATGGTACAGTTGTATACTCGGAAACGCACAATGCAGCAACAAACAACAATGGTTTACTATCTTTAGTTATAGGTGGAGGAACGGTTCAGACAGGATCTTTCGCTGCAATTAATTGGGGTAATGGCCCTTATTTCATCAAAACGGAGACGGATGTTACGGGTGGAACAAATTATACTTTAACAGGTACGCAACAATTGGTGAGTGTGCCTTATGCTCTTTATGCTGAGCGTGCTGGAACTGCAGAAAATGGAGTTGCTGGTCCTCAGGGTGAACCTGGTGTTGCAGGTCCTCAAGGAGAACCTGGTGTTGCTGGTCCTCAAGGAGAACCAGGCGTAGCAGGTGTGTCTGGAACTACTGGACAGAGTGCTGCTACTGTTTTTTCTACAGCAAGTTTAACACTTAACAGTTCGGTTTCGAATTATACGTTGATTCCAGGATTGACTCAATCAGTTACTGTACCTGCTGGTGCTGTTGTTTATGTATCTTCAAACGGTGGTTTTCAATGTAACGGTACGGGAAATACAAACGCAAACGGTGATTTTGCAATTTATGTAAACAATACAGCCACAACAATTCAACGTCGCGTTATTGCTGCAAATACTGCTGGAGTTGGAAATATGATTTCACAATGGGCATTAAGTGGTGTAGTAGCTTTGACTGAAGGTACGCATACTATTCAAGTGCGTGCTAAATTAGGTGATGGTGCAACAGCTCCTGGATTGGCTGGTGGTGCTAATGACTTAGTAAAAGGAACTTTATCTGTGATTGTAATTAAACAATAAGTTACAAACAACAGATTATATAATTCACGGCATCAATCCTTACCATTTGGGTTGATGCCTTTTTCTTTCATGAATTTCAATAATTTCGTTAATTCTTCACCCTGTACTTCACGTCCATATTGAAAATAACGTCTTTGACCTTCAGTACCATCTTTGTTGTAGCCAATACTCCATCCATGTAATTTACCGTTTTGATAATGCGTAACTGACATTTTTTTACCGTCCAATTCAAATTCTACCCATTCGCCATGACGTTGAAAATTTTTGAATTGACCTGTTTTTCGAATTTGTTTCGTAGGGTACCATTCTGTGAATTTACCATCCACCTTTCCGTTTACATAATTGTAACTTGAAATTACAATTTGTGATTTGTCTTGAGGGTCGCTAGGTAAATAATATAGATTTTTGAGGCCATTCAATTCATCATTCTTGTATGTCTCTGTCATTGTGATTCGACCTTCTTCATTAAAACTTACCCAAATACTATCTTTTTTTAGATTGCGATAAATTCCTTTGGTCATAATCATGCCATTTTCATGGTAAAACTCAGCAACAGAGCGCGTAGCTCCCTCATTGTGTTTAACGATAGCTTTTACTTTATTGCTTAAGTACTTGTATGTGAATGTTCCTACCGGTTTGTCATTTTTAAACGTACCTTGGTATTGAACGATTTTAGAATTAGGGTATGTCTTGATCCACTGGCCTTGTTTTTGACCTTTAGCATCAACTTGATTTATTTGACCAAAAGCATTGATTACTGTGAATGCAAATGAAAGTATTGTTACGATTGTTCTCATTTTTTTATAATCCAATTTTGTAATTCTTGTAAACTATTGAACGTAAAATCTGCTTCTAATTTGATTGGTTCTACCGTTTTAATTCTAACAGTTGTCATACCAAGATTTATACCAAATTGAATGTCGCTATCGCTATCACCTACCATGATTGATTTTTTAAAATCAACTTCCGGAAATTCAGTTTTTGCTAATAAACCCATTCCTGTCTTTGGTTTGCGTAAAGTATTCTCGTCACTCGCTAAATCTGGAGCGAAATAACACTTTGTAATTGAACCATTCAGCTTCATTACTTCATTTTGCATATAACTGTGGATATCCAAAAGGTTACTTTCAGTCATAATTCCTTTACCAATTCCTTGTTGGTTGGTAACTACAAAAATGTGTCTAAAATGGTTTGAAAATTCGGCGATTGCATCTTTTGCTCCAGGTAGAAATTCAAATTCTTCCACTGATTGAATGTATCCACCCATTTTTCGGGTGTTAATGACCCCATCTCGATCTAAAAATAGCGTCCAAGATGCGTCAATTGTAAGTTGATTCATATTACAATTCTTTTTCGATCAAATAGACATTTCGAGTAGAGGAATTTCTTCCAACTAGTTCAGCGAGGAATCCAGTTAGGAAAAATTGAACTCCAATAATCATTGCGGCCACACAGATGTAAAATTCTGTTCGATCAGCGATTTTAATCGCTTGGGTGTTGAAAAAGAGCTTATCCATAGTTAAATAGGCAACTAGTCCAAATCCAATTATAAACATTACGGCACCTATAGCTCCGAAGAAATGCATTGGTTTTTTACCAAATTTCCCCATGAAAACAACAGAAATTAAATCCAATGGTCCATTTACAAATCGGTTTAAACCAAATTTCGTTACGCCAAATTTTCTAGCTCTATGTTGAACAACTTTTTCACCGATATTGGAAAAACCAGCATATTTTGCAAGAACTGGAATGTAGCGGTGCATATCACCATAAATTTCGATGCTTTTGACAACTGCATTTTTATACGCTTTTAGTCCGCAATTGAAATCATGTAAGTGGATTCCTGACAAACGACGAGCCGTCCAATTGTACAATTTTGTTGGAATGGTTTTAGAAATTGGATCGTATCGTTTTTTCTTCCATCCAGATACCACATCCAAATCATCTACGGTTATCATTCGATACAATTCTGGAATTTCATCTGGAGAATCCTGTAAATCGGCATCCATCGTGATCACAACATCGCCTTGCGCTGCTTCAAATCCTTTCTGTAAAGCGGCAGATTTTCCGTAATTACGTTGAAATTTTATTCCACGAACTTCAGGATGCTTTGTTGCCAAATCTTCAATTACCTTCCACGACTTGTCTTTACTACCATCATCAACGAAAATTACTTCGTATGAGAACTGGTTTTCAGACATTACTTGCTGAATCCAACTATGTAATTCTGGCAATGATTCATCTTCATTAAAAAGGGGAATCACCACCGATATGTTTAATTTATTTTCCAATTTTTCCAAGCTTGTAGGCAAATATAACAAGATGCTTTGAAAGATATAGTTCTATCAAAATCAATTTTTAATAATACGTTCGGTCGTTGTTCCAACTTTCAGTAAGTACATTCCAGAATTAAGATGTTGCAAATTGAGTTCAAATCCTGTTTGCAGCACCTTTCCGGCAGTAATTTCTCTACCATTCAAATCAAAAACGTGATAATCCATTCCGATGGAAGCATTTTCAATCTTCACGTAGTTTGTAAACGGATTTGGAGTAATAGAAAGCGTTTTTGTTTTATCCATGTCGACGGTTGCAACCGTACTACCATTCGTAACGTAAAAATGATCAAAACCTGCTTCCACAATATTCCAGTCAGGATTGTAATCAGAGGTCATCACGTATAATTGCATAGTTGATGTAATTGTAATGTGATCTTGTAATCGAATGGAAGAATGTACCCAATTATCCATATACGTTCGAACTTTGAGACCATCAATTTTAACCGTTTCTAAGCCGTTCATGATAAAGATCGACAATGAGTCTTCAACAGGTCCATCTCCATAACGATTGTAAAACCACATGTAAAAATTTACGTGAGGATCTGGGTATGTTGTTAAATCCATCATCGGTGAGAATAATCGCACATCACCGTCTTCCACCTCGTCAACTGTAAAATCATAATTTGGTTCATTTCCTGTGATATAGGCATGTTTTCCACAATCCCATGGTGCGTCGAAACCTGGATTTGCCATTTCAGTTGTTGCAAATGGAATGTCGCGCACCCATTTTCCAGTTGTTGATGTGCCAGCTGTTGTCCAACCAAAATCAAACGAAAAATCGTCGTAGTAGCCTTGCTCTAATTCAACTGTCATATCAGGGGAGAACTGATTTAATTCGATTTCAAGGCATTTAGTTTTGTAACCCCATTTACCTACAGTTACTGTATATAGACTTTGGTAGTACAAATTCATGTCTTCTTCGCCAATGCCGTTTGTAATTCCTTCATGAGTCACTTGATTGTTTTCGATACGGATGAATGCGTTGCTGATCTTATTGCCATTCGACTCATCCATTACTGTAATGTTGATAACGTATGGCGGAATTGGAATCATTTGTACATTGTGTGTTGTTAGCACGCCATTCTCCACAACGATGTTATCAACTTCAGTGTAATAGCCAATTTTCTCGTACGTAACTGTTACCACACCATCGTATGATCTTCCCGTTGCATAAAATCCATCCTCGTTAGAGTGATTGATGTGCGCCCAATTGGTGATTGTGACTTTAACGTTGTCAATCGGTAGACCAGTTGAGATATCGGTAATTATCCCCTCCAAATATGCAGCTTTTTGATACGTAGCTCCAAGAATAAATAACCCATACTCTCTATCTGTAGCAAGAATTGTTCCTGAAGGTAGAAAAGGGTAGGCGCCCCAACAGCCATCAAATCCAGTAGTTTGCAATGGATGAGTATCGAAGTTTCCAACTTCAATTAAATTGTAGGGATAGGTAGCATCGTGAATCGTTACGCCATCAGAATAATAGCTCGTTACTAAAAAATCATTGATCACATGAGTGTTATGTGGAACGACATTTTTACCGGGTGAACTTTGAATGCGGTCAACTTCAAAAATTGCAGTTGGATCACTGATGTCGTATGCAGCGATGAAGGCACCTGAAACTTCGTCTGTCGTGAATGCAAAATTTCCGTCGTCGCTTGGCCAAATGTTGTGTGTGAAATTGGATGGAGTTGTTTTTGTTCCTAGTAAAATCGGATTATCCACGTCAGTTATATCTACAATGCTAAAAAATCCTTCGTAGATGTGTCCAAGGTACATGATGTTATCACGAACAAAACCATCGTGAACGTACCAATTATCGAATGAACCAACGATTGTCGGATTCATTGGGTCGGTTTCGATATCTAAAATCAATACACCACCATTTCCAACGTTCGAACCAAAAAGAAAGCAAAGTCCGTCTGTTGCAAAAACCGTATGCGCACGTTTAAATTCTACGCCACCATTACCGTGGTAATAACTTACTGGAAGGTTATTCGATTGCGGCAAAGGGGAGAGGTCTATAATCAACATTCCATCTTCAGCTTCTGTAGAAATAAAAGCGTAATCACCCCAAGTAACCATATCTCTCCAGACAGTTTCAGTGCCTGGTTCGAAAAACACTTCAATGGGATTTTCGGGATCTGTAACATCAACAATTGACGTGCCTTTAGTTGTACCTACAATGGCATATTCATTCCCCTCTTCATCTACATATCCCCAAATATCATTTAATTGAGCTTGATGTAATTCTTGATAGTCCAATCGCGCTTTTAAATCCATGTTAAATTGCGAATGTGCAAGCATTGTTAGCATGAAAAAAACGCTGAAAAGAAAGTGTTTCATAATTATAGATTGAGAAGTGAATTTACAAAAAAAATCACAAAATTGTCGCATATTTTTAATTTGAATCGGCTTGCATTGAGTTATAATTACTTTGTAATGATGTAGATTGATTTTTTTACGAGGTGAATTCTTTTAAATTATTTAAAAATCATGTTATTATTCCATTAAAAAACGTATAAATCCTTTTTCAATGCTTATTTTTGCGCACATCTAATTGAGTAAACATGAATAAATTTTTACGAGGTTTTTTCTCTATGCGAATGATGGCTTTAGGTTTAATCATCTTTCTATTTGCCATTGCAATTGCCACATTTTTGGAATCCATATATGATATTCAAGCAGCCAAATTAATTATTTACAATGCTATTTGGTTTGAACTTTTACTTGTTTACCTATCAATTAGTTTGGTGGTAAATATTTTCCGTTATCAAATGTGGAAACGTGAAAAAATCGCCATGTTCATGTTTCATATATCATTTTTGGTGATCATAATTGGAGCTGCGATTACACGTTATGTGAGCTTCGAAGGAGTGATGAAACTTCCGGAACCAGATGCGCAAACAGGTGTGCTTCGTCCAGTAGATTTTATTTATTCTGCAGACCCTCGATTGAAAGTTTTCATAGAAAATAAATATGTTGAGGAAACACTTTTCTTGTCTGAGCAAGTGCCATTTAAATTTAATGTTGACTTTAAATTCCCTGAAAAGAAAAAGAATATCAATGTTGAATTAATCGATTTTCAATCCAAGCACATTGATAGTTTAATCGTAAATGATACAATTTCAAACTTTGTTATTGATATCGTTACAGGTGGGAAAAAATCAAATTATTTGTCAAAAGGTGATTTTATGATGATTGGAGATTTTCCAATGTCGTTTGACAAGAAAGATTTAATGCCTGGTGGAATTGAAATTTTTCAAGTGAATGGTAAAATGATGATCAAATCGGGTGTTCCAATGAAGAATTTACCGATGGCGCAGATGCAAAAAATCAGACAGTCTGGTGAAGATGTACCTGATTCGATGTTTGTTCATGT
>Ga0233377_1000922_pt1 | contig 11963 bp, 13 predicted proteins | sample ElkDunMinimDraft_6_FD_191540 | JGI IMG/M metagenome (GOLD analysis project Ga0233377, IMG submission 191540) | Fecal eukaryotic communites from dung pellets of Tule Elk in California, USA - Elk Dung E36 | ecosystem: Host-associated > Mammals > Digestive system > Large intestine > Fecal | place...
AGACGAAGTTAAAGTGACCGAGGCGATCTTCACGTTCGTCGCGGTGGACGGCGAGGGCAAGCCCCGCCAGGTCAAGCAGGAGAAGTAGGCACGTGTCCGATCAATACGACGTCATCGTTCTCGGTTCCGGCCCCGGCGGCTACGTCGCGGCGATCCGCGCCTCGCAGCTCGGGCTCAAGACCGCGATCGTCGAGCGCGAACTGCTCGGCGGCATCTGCCTCAACTGGGGCTGCATCCCGACCAAGGCGCTGCTGCGCTCGGCCGAGGTGTTCCACCAGATGAAGCACGCCAAGGACTACGGCCTCTCGGCGGACAACGTTTCCGCCGATCTCGACGCCATCGTCAAGCGTTCGCGCGGTGTGGCCGGCCAGCTCAACAAGGGCGTGACCGGGCTGATGAAGAAGAACAAGATCGACGTCCACATGGGCACCGGCAAGTTCGTCTCGGCGAACAAGCTCTCGGTCACCGACGCCGACGGCAAGAGCACCGAGATCTCGGGCAAGCACGTGATCATCGCCACCGGCGCCCGCGCCCGTGAGCTGCCCAAGAAGACCGGCAAGGCCGACGGCAAGCGCATCTGGACCTATCGCCACGCGATGGTCCCGCCCGAAATGCCCAAGAAGCTGCTCGTCGTCGGCTCGGGCGCGATCGGCATCGAGTTCGCCAGCTTCTACAACGATCTCGGCGCCGAGGTGACGGTGATCGAAATGCTCGACCGCGTCGTGCCGGTCGAGGATGCCGACATCTCGGCCTTCCTCGAAAAGCAGCTCAAGAAGCAGGGCATCAAGATCCAGACCTCGGCCAAGCTCGAGGACATCCAGCCCGGCGACGACGGCGTCGCCGTGAAGATCAAGGACAAGGACGGCAAGGTCGTCGACGACACCTTCAGCCACGTCATCGCCGCGATCGGCATCGTGCCCAATATCGAGAACATCGGACTCGAGGATATCGGCGTCGAGCCCGACCAGCGCTTCCACATCAAGGCCGATCCCTATGGCCGCACCAATGTGAAGGGCGTCTGGGCGATCGGCGACTGCGTCGATGGGCCCTGGCTCGCGCACAAGGCCAGCCACGAGGGCATCACCGCCGCCGAGGCAATCGCGCAGGAGCTTGGCAACGCCGAAGTCCATCCGCATCCGCTCGACCGCCGCAACATCCCGGGCTGCACGTACTGCCACCCGCAGATCGCCAGCGTCGGCCTCACCGAGGCCAAGGCCAAGGAAGCCGGCTACGAGCTCAAGGTCGGTAGCTTCCCGTTCATCGGCAACGGCAAGGCGATCGCGCTCGGCGAGCCCGAAGGTCTGGTGAAGACGGTGTTTGACGCCAAGACCGGCGAACTCCTCGGCGCGCACATGATCGGCGCGGAAGTGACCGAGCTGATTCAGGGTTTCGTCGTCGGCAAGCAGTTGGAGACGACCGAGGCCGAACTGATCCAGGCGGTCTTCCCGCATCCGACGCTAAGCGAGATGATGCACGAGTCGACCCTGGCCGCGTTCGGACGCGTCATTCACATGTGAACGACGGCCTGGCAGCCGTCGGCGTCAGCCTTCGGCTTGCCTGGCGATGTGTTCGAATACCGCGACGTGGAGGAGCTCGGCGAATTCGCAGCCGACCGAGCCCTCCTTCTTCCAGCGGATATGCGCCGTCAGCACCTGCATTCCGGGAATGCGGATCTTGAGCGGCGTGTCGGCCTGAATGCCCGGCAGCCAGGTCATCTTGAAACCGGCCGGGGAGATGTCCTCCAACTGGGTTGTCTTCCAAGGCCGCGTGCCCTGCCGCACTTCGCATTCCACCGACACGGCGGCGCGGTTCGTGAACTCGCGAGTACCTTCATCGTCTTGCGAAATTGGCGCGTATTTCAAGGCGGTTACTCCTGTTAGTGCGAGTTAGCGCCACAGGAGTTACCAAGGCGTTAGCGACATCGCTTCACTAAGCCACCAGTCCAGGATCGGGACGGGATGCCCTCTCAGGCCGCCGCCTGGTCGCGCAGTCTCAGACCTTCTGCCGAGAACGTCCGGAACGTGATCGACCAACGCGTGGATCGCACAGGCGGCAGGCCGCGCTGCCAGACATGGCGGGTGTCTCCCGCGAGCAGGTACATCGAGCGCGGCGGCAGCTCCAGAGGTGCCTGTTCCCATGCGCCGTCGACCTCGCGGCGGAATTCCATCGTCGCAGCGGAGCCCAGCGATATCCCGACGACATGTTCCCAGCAGGGCTTGTCGAAATGCGGCTGGATGACGGCTCCGGGATCATAGCGGTTGAGGAGGCATTCGGCGAGATCGCCAACCGCGACGCCGGCGAAGGCGGCCGCCAACGCCGCGACGCGATCGAAACCTGCCGGCATCGGTGCGCAGGGAACGAAAGTGTCGCCGCGGAAGTCGTACTTCCAGCCGAACGAGGTGCTGCTGCGCGGATTGTCGGGATCGTAGGCAAACTGGACGAGGCCCGATCGCTCCATCAATGCGATCAGGTCCGCTTCCTCGGCAGGCGTGACGATCTCTTCGGCCAGCTTCAGCTCGGGTCGCATCGCCGGTTCTCTCCCGTGGCGGCTCCTTTGCCGCAGCGTCGTGTCGATCGCCGAAGATTGCAACCCCGAAGCGGTCGGACCCTCCTGTCAGCGGGGGACCGAGGCGTCCGGACGACAACCGGTTGCAACTATCCTGTCATCCCGCTGTTCCCCAGAGAACATGCATGGAGTTTCGAACATGGCCATTACCCTCATGCCGCTTCCCTACGCCGAAAATGCCCTGGAGCCGCATATCTCCGCGGAAACGCTGCAGACGCACCACGGCAAGCACCACCAGACCTACGTCGACAAGCTCAACGCCGCGATCGAAGGCACGGCGCTGGCCGACCGCGATCTCGAAGCGATCGTGCTCGAGGCCAAGAAGCAGGGCGACACGAAGCTATTCAACAACGCCGCGCAGACATGGAACCACGGGTTCTACTGGCACAGCCTTAGCCCCGAGAAGACCGCACCCAATGCGGCCCTTACCGAGGCGATCAATCGCGATTTCGGTTCGCTGAAGGCGCTCAACGAAGCGCTGAGCAAAGAGGCGGTCGATCATTTCGCGTCAGGCTGGGCCTGGCTCGTCGTCACCGGCGGCAAGCTGAAGGTCATTTCGACCCATGACGCCGGCACGCCGCTGACCGAAGCCGTCATCCCCTTGCTCACGATCGACGTCTGGGAACATGCCTATTACATCGACGTCAAGAACAAGCGGCCCGACTATGTGAAGGCCGTCGTCGACAACTGCCTGAACTGGGATTTCGCGTCGCGAAACTTCGACAGCAATGCGGTGTGGAGCTATCCGCAGCCGGTTCTGGCTGACTGAGCCGCGCCCGGCGCGTTCGCGAACCTATCGCGAGCGCGCCAGCGCCTTGGCGATCGTGCCTTCGAACTCGGGCTCATCCTTCAGCAGCGTGCCCAGTTCGGCACGCGCCCTCGCGACGCGGCTTTTCATCGTGCCGATCGCACAGTCGCAGATCTCGGCGGCTTCCTCATACGTGAATCCGCTGGCACCGACGAGCAGCAGCGCCTCGCGCCGTTCGGACGAGAGCTTCTGCAGCGCGGCCTGCACGTCGGAGAGATGCAGCGGCCCCTCCTGATCTGCCTCCATCACCAGAAGCCGTTCCGCGGCCTCGGGGTCGTAGTCGACCTGGCGGCGATTGCGGCGCAGTTCGCTGAGGTAATGGTTGCGCAGGATCGCGAAAGTCCAGGCTCGCATGCTGGTCCCGGGCGTGAACCGCGCGCGCGCGCTCCAGGCCTTGATGGCTGCTTCCTGGACGAGATCGTCGGCGAAATCGGGCCGGCCCGAAAGGCCCCGGGCAAAGGCACGCAGATGGGGAAGGGCGGCGAGCAGCTCGTGCTTGAACTCTTCGTCGCTGTAGGGCTCTACCGGGTCCTCACTCATGACGTCCCCGGTCCAGCTTCTTCAGGAGGTCATCGAAGCTGTCCGGCAGTGGTTCTTTGAGCACGGAATTATAGAGCTGCCGAAGCCCTTCGGCCCAGCCTGGTTCGTCCCCCGAAGCGGGGTTCAGCGGGACACCCCGTTTGGGTTTGGGCTCAACAGGTCCCTTCGGCTGACTCAACGCGAACTCCATTCACCGTCTACCCATTTCATTTGATAGTGTCGCCCCGTCAAGTCTGCCGGAGGAAAACGGGATACAAGCGTGGAACATTCAAACGCGCGCATGGTTCCCTTGGCTGAAAAGCCATGCCAAACAGCCGCTCAGCCATCGGCCCCACAACCGAGGGGCAATTTGAAACCAGCGGTCGAGGCGATATGGACGACGCACTGCTTGCCAGAGTCGAAAAGCAGGCGTGGTTCCACAAGTATCCGCGCGGCTGGCCCTTCCTTCTTTTCCTGCTGACCAGCATCGTCACGATCGCCAGCGTCGTCGCAATCGAGAGCTCGGAACGCGAACGCCGGCAGCTCGAACTCGACCGCAACGTTACCGAGATCGCTTCGGGGCTGCAGCGCCGCACCGCGGAAAATGTCGCGCTGCTCCGCGCCGCCGCCGCGCTCTTCGCGGCCAGCAAGGATGTCTCCCCGCAGGACTTCGACGAGTTCGCAGCCGGGCTTCACGCCAACGGTGATCTTCACGGTTCGCTCGGGATAGGTTGGGTGCCGCGGCTGACCGCGGCCCAGGTTCCGCAGCTGGAAGCGCAGATGCGCGAAGGCGGCAATCCGAACTTCATGGTCTATCCGCGCCCCGATGCGACCCAGGTGATCGTAACGCCAATCGTCTATCTCGCGCCGCTTCACGCCGCCAATCGCTCGGCGCTGGGCTACGACATGTATTCGGAGCCGATTCGCCGGCAGGCGATGGAACACGCGCTGCGCAGCGGTCAGCCGGTCGCATCGGGCAAGGTCCATCTCGTCCAGGACAACGACAACGCCAACGCGGCCGGCTTTCTTATCTTCATGCCCGTGATACGGCAGGTGAACGGCCGCCCCGTACCGGTCGGCTTCGTCTACAGCCCGTTTCGCGCCGAGGAATTCCTGGATTCCGCGGCCGAGCTGTTCCGCAGCCGCGAGGTGGAGATTGCCATCTACGACCGCGTCATGGCGCCCGAGCACATCCTGGCCTGGCGGCAGAACCCCGGCGAAAACAGCATGTCGATGCAGCGCCGCATCCAGATTGGCGATCGCGAATGGATTTTGCGCGTCAGCCACAAGCAGGGCGCGACGCTGTCGCTGCTGTCGCGCCTGACCCTGCTGTTCGGTGCGATCATCGCACTGCTGGCAATGCTGATCGGGCGCCTGATCACCAAGCGCGCGACCGAGGACCGGCTTGTGCTCGAATGGCTGTCGCGCCAGTCGGCGATCCGCAATTCGTTGACGCGCGAGCTGAACCATCGCGTCAAGAACACGCTGGCCAACGTATTGTCGATCGTCTCGCTCACGAAGCGGCGCTCGAACAGCCTCGACGATTTCGCGGAAAGCCTGACCGCTCGGGTCCGGGCGCTGTCGGCGACGCACGATCTGCTGTCGCAAAGCAACTGGAGCCACGCGCCGATCGGCGAGATCATCCGCAGCGAGCTTGCCCCCTACATGCAGGGCGAGGAAGCGCACGTCACGATCTCGGGTCCCGATGTCAGCCTGGCCCCGAACGATGCGCTTTCCCTCGGGCTGGCGATCCACGAACTGGCCACCAATGCGGCGAAGTACGGCGCGCTGAGCACGCTCGATGGCCGCATCTACGTCGAATGGGGTCAGATCTCGCCCGAACTGGCCGAAGTGACCTGGCGCGAGGAGGGCGGCCCGCCGGTGGTCGCGCCGACGAAGCGTGGATTCGGGCGCGACCTGATTGAGAAGATCGTCGCCGGCGAGCTGAAGTCGGATGTCGATCTGCGCTTCGAGCCCGGCGGCGTCGAATGCCGTCTGCGCGTGCCGGTGCGGCGGATCGGCGAGTTCGCCCTGCGCAGCGAGAGCCGGGCCAGCGAGCCGCCGCCCCAATCGTCCAAGCGGTTGAGTCTGCGGCGAAGGGCGGGATAGCGGCCCGGATCGGCCGTCCCGCCCAGGACCGATCAGCTCAGCGGACGGCTCGATCCGAAGAACAGCGCCTGGCTGATCGCTGCGCGGACGGTCTCTTCCTGGAAAGGCTTGGTCACCAGGTAGGTCGGTTCGGGTCGCTCGCCGGTCAGAAGCCGTTCGGGGTAGGCGGTGATGAAGATCACCGGCACATCGCCGAACTTGAGCAGGTCCTCGACGGCATCGATGCCCGAGCTGCCATCGGCAAGCTGGATATCGGCCAGAACAAGGCCCGCGGGCTTTTGGGCGAAGATCTCGCGCGCCTGCGTCCGGGTAGTGGCGGTGCCGACGACGTTATGCCCCAGATCGGAGACGAGGCCTTCGAGCTGCATCGAGATAAGCGGCTCATCCTCGATGATGAGCACGTCGGTGGTGGTCTCGTTCTCGATCTCGTCGATCGCCTGCGCGACAAGCGCGTCGATCTGGCCGGGCGAGACATCCAGGATCGTGGCGGCTTCCTCGCGCGAGAAGTCCTCCAGCGTGACGAGCAGCAGCGCCTGGCGATGCTCGGGCGTGATATGCGAAAGGCGCGACTGCGCGGCCTGCTCGTGCAGGCCACCGTCGCCGATCAGTGCATCGGCCTCGATATGTCCCGACGACCAGATGCGATTGAACGCGCCATAGAGCGCGGCGCGACCCTCGCCGATCTTGTCGCGCAGCGCTTCATCGGCAAGCGCTGCCTCAAGGGTCGCGCGAACGAAGGCATCGCCCGAATGCTGCGACCCCGTCAAAGCCCGAGCATAACGCCGGAGATAGGGTAGTTGCTGGCCAATCTGTTCCGCCACGGACATCGTTCATACCTCGGTTTTTGAATATGCTGTCGAACCTCAGGTGTAGCGGAATCCCGACTTTTGCCAACCGCCACTCGCCCCGGTCACGAACTGTGGGGACAAGTGGAGGCGTGCTCGCCGGAGCGCTCCCCGTCGCGCTTAACGCGCGGGGGTGGGGCGTGATCCCGCACGGGAGAAAAATATTTCGGATTCGCGCGAGTCGCGGGAACTCTTTTCGCTTGCCGGCGTAATATCGGTATCACCACTGGCCCTCCCACCCACCCCCCGCAACCGGTGGTGACCCGATCCCTGAAGCCTCCGTTCGAGAACCCCCGAACGGAGGCTTCACTATTTTCGGGTCTGCGATGCCAATTCGGATGAGAAATTTTAAGAGGAACTGCCAATCCTCCGCCATGTCGGAATAGCGCTGAAGCGAATAACCAGCCCGACGAGCGCCTCTTGGGCCGGGAACCATTTAACCATTGCTTGCGTTGGTTTGTCAGGAACATTCGGAGGACTTCCATGACGGCATCTGCAGAAGCGACCATACCCATGGAGGATGTTCAGGAGCGCCAGACGCTTTCTGAAAGCGATTTCAAACGCGCGCTCGCAGACGTTGCCCCGCACCTGCGGGCCTTTGCGCGTGCGCTGTGCGGTTCCCGCGACCAGGCCGACGATCTGGCCCAGGAAACCATGCTGCGCGCATGGGCCGCCCGTGATCGTTACGCGGCGGGCACCAACTTCAAGGCCTGGACGTTTACTATCCTGCGTAACCACTTCTACAGCGAGGCCCGTCGCAGCCGTTTCCATGGCGAATACGACGAGCAGATGGCCGAACGCACGCTTCGCGCCCCTGCAGGGCAGGAGAGCGCGCTGGAGCTTTCCGACGTTCTGCGGGCACTGTCGGCAATCCCGGATACCTATCGGGAGGCGCTGATCCTGGTCGCCGCCGGCAACCTTTCTTACGAAGAGGTCGCCGAAATCTGCGGTATCGCCCTGGGCACCGTGAAGAGCCGTGTGTGCCGCGCGCGCGCCATGCTGGCCCAGATCATCGAATCCGGCCAGCTTCCGGACTTCCGCCACAACTTCGTCATTTCGGGCAATGCGATCGATGCATTCTTTGCCGAGCTTGCCCGGATCGCCAACAACAATTCGGCTCCGGCCCTAGCCGCCTGAGCCTGACAAGAAACGGCCCGAGACAATCATGGGTGCTACAGTTCTGATCGTTGAAGACGAGATTCTTGTCGCTCTTCAACTTGAAGACATGTTGAGCGATGCTGGCCATCGCGTGGTCGGGATAATTCCCGACCACGCGTCGCTGCGCAACATTCCCGACCCTCCGCAGGTCGCTCTCGTCGATCTCAACCTTCGCGACGGGCCGACCGGCCCGGAGATCGCCCGGAACCTTTCGGAGATCTTCGGGACCAAGATCGTCTATGTGACGGCAAATCCCGGCCAGATCGGTGAGCCGGCCCCGACTGCCATCGGGGTGATCCAGAAGCCCTTCTCGCAGACGGGCATACTCGCCGCCATCGCCTGCGCGACCGGTGGCATGAGCTGCGACGAAATTTCCCGGGAATTCGAGCCTATCCGCTAGGATACACGCCGAACGAGATCCTGCCTTCCATAATCAGGGGAGGGCTTTCGTTTGCCGATCCTGGCCACCTTCTTCAGCGCGCGAGGATGTTCGCCGCGATACGCGCGGTGACGCGCAGGCCATCGGGTCGCCAGTCGTAAATCAGCGTCCCGCCAAGCTGCCGGACGATGCTCATGTCGACGAGGCTTGAGCCGAAGCCCGATGCTTCGGGTTTTTCCACCGGAGGCCCGCCCGACTCGATCCACTCGATCTCGACCTGCGCCGCGTGGCGTATTGCGATGTCGATCCGGCCGGCCCCTTCGGACAAGGCTCCATACTTGACCGCGTTGGTGGCGAGTTCATGCACGAACAGCGCGAGCGGCGTGGCCGAGCGGTCGTCTATCGCAACATCATCGCCGCGGATCACGATGCGTTGTCCTTCGGCGTCCTGATAGGGCGCCAGAAGGGTGTTCAGCAGCCCTGTTAGGCGCGCATGCGGATGCAGGATCGGCTGGCCCCCGCGCGAGCGGACGAAATCGTGAGCCCGCCCCAGCGACAGCACCCGATCGCGCAGTTCGACGGCGGTCGCCTTGAACTCGGGCTTGGTGCGGATGGTCATGGCGATGAGGCCGCCGATCACCGCGAAGATGTTCTTGATCCTGTGATTGAGCTCGCGCGAGAGCACATCGAGGCGCTCGGAATCGGCCTTTTGCTCGTGGATATCGGTGCAGGTACCGATCCAGCGGCTGATCGACCCGTCAGCCAGATGCACGGGAAGTCCTCGCGCCAGAACCCAGCGATATTCGCCGTCGTGGCGGCGCAGCCGATACTCGATCTCGTAGTCCCCGCCGCTTTCCACGGCCTCGCGCCAGCGGATTGCGGCCGGCACCTTGTCCTCCCCGTGGAGGAACTGCATCCAGTCGCGACCATAGCTGGCTTCGGCGGGCTGACCGGTAAATTCGCACCAGCCTTCGTTGAAATAATCGGTCAAGCCATCGGGCGTCGCCGACCAGACGAGCTGCGGCATCGCATCGGCCAGAACCTGAAACCGCCGCTCGAGATGGGCGATTTCGCTTTTCGACAGGGCCAGATAACGATCGCTGCTCTCCTCCAGCCGCCAGCGCTCGAGCAGCGCCATGACCGCTTCGGCAAGGGTTTCCAGCGCCAGGCGCTGGTCCTCGTCAAAGCTGTCGCGGGGCACCGTATCGACGACGCAGAGACTGCCGAGCGGGATACCCTCGCGCGAGACCAGCGGTTGCCCGGCGTAGAAGCGAATGAACGGCGCGCCGGTCACCAGCGGATTGTCGCTGAAACGCGGATCGCGGGTGGCGTCGGGAACGACCGTGCAATCGGCTTCGAGCATGGCATGAGCACAGAACGAATCGGCCCGCGACGTTTCGCTCAGGTCGGTTCCGCTGCGGCCGATAAAGATCTGCCGGTCTGCTTCGACGAAACTGACCAAGGCAATGGGCGCGTTGCACGCACGCGCTGCAAGTCGCGCCAGGCGGTCAAGTTGCGCGGAAATCGCGTCCGCCTCGACAGGGTAGGCCCCTATCACCGCGAGACGGGCGGATTCCGGGATGTCGCTCGTTGTATCGGTCACGCTCTCCGCCCGAGTCAGGTCCGGCTCGACGCCGACTTCGGGCGAAGGCGTAGCGGGTAACTCAGACGAGGCCAACCGCGTGGTCGCCGAGTTCGTCGGACGAGACCTTGCTGCCGGTCAGCAATTTGAACCGGCCGATCACGCCCGGATCGGCGCTCCAGACCTCGGCGTTGTCGATTTCCATGCGCAGCATCAGCAGGTCGGGATCGTTGCGACCGCCCGGAAACCAGGTCTCCGCGTAGCGATTCCAGTGCTTGTCGACGACCGTCTGATCGGTCTCCTCCGCCAGGGTCCCAGACAGGCAGGCGAAGACGTCGTGCCCCTTGCTGCTGAACTGGGCCATCGCGCGGCCACCCGGCGCGATGCGATTGTGGCGTGAGGTGTAGAACCAGATCTGGTGATGGGCATCGCGATCGAGCTGCGCGGTCATGGGTTCTGCATGTCCGCTATCGCCTTCCAGGCGGACCATGATGTAGGGGCTCTTCTCGAACGACTTCCAGAATTCCTCGCGGAGTTCTTTTTTCATCACTCTGCTCCTCGAAATGACAGGTTTGCACGTGCCCCACCAACGCCCGAGGTCTTGGCTCGTTCCGCTGCGCGGTATGAGCGGAGAGCCTTGCCGCGCGAATTTTTGCGCTGCACAATAGGCCATGCGCATCGCCATCATCGACGAAAGCGCGGCCCGCGCCTCGATCATCGAGGAAGGGCTGGCGCCGCTCGAAAACTGCGAGATATTCGTCATTACCGAGCGGCGCGGGCTAGTATCGCGCATCGGCGAGATCGCCCCGGACATCGTCTTCATGGACCTGGGCAACCCGTCGCGCGACGTGCTCGAGGAATACTTCGCGGTGAGCCGTATCCTGGCCAAGCCGATCGTCATGTTCGTCGACGAGAGCGACAACGAATCGATCGGCGCTTCGATCGAAGCAGGCGTCTCTGCCTATGTCGTCGACGGGCTGGCGGCCAACCGGATCAAGCCGCTGCTCGATCTGACCGTACAGCGCTTCAACGCTTTCGCCCGGCTGCAGGCCGATCTCGCCGAGGCGCGCGGCGCACTGGCCGAGCGCGAGGCCATCGACAAGGCCAAGCGCATCCTGATGAACAGCCGCGATCTGACCGAGCCGAAAGCCTATGCCGAGATGCGCAACGCCGCGATGAACCAGGGGAAGCGGATCGCCGAGATTGCCGATGCGATCATAACGGCGCACAAATTGATGGGAGGCAAGTGATGACTCTGGAACTCACGGTCGGCTTCCTGCCGCTGGTCGACGCATGCCTGCCGATCCTCGCCCGCGAGCACGGTTTCGCCGAGGACGAAGGCCTCGATATCAAGCTTGTGAAGGACGTGAGCTGGGCGACGGTGCTCGACCGCCTGCTCTACGGCCACAGCGATGCCGCGCATATCGTCGCGCCGCTGGCGATAGCAACCACGCTGGGGCGGGGGCGGCCGGCGCAGCCGCTGTCGGTGCCCTTCGTGCTGGGGCTCAACGGCAACGCGGTTACCTTCCGGCCCGATCTTGCCGAGCAGATCTGCCCGACCGGCCGGCTCGGCGATCCCGCCACGGTCGGCGCGGCCCTGGCCGAACTGGCCAAGGCCCGCGTGGCGGCGGATCGACCGCTGCGCTTCGGCGTCGTGCACCGCTATTCGAGCCACAACTACATGCTGCGCTATTGGCTGGCGGCCTGCGGCATCCGGCCCGACATCGACGTCGAGATCGCCACGGTTCCGCCACCGTTCTGCGCCGACGCGCTGGAAGCGGGCGAAGTCGACGCGATCTGCGTCGGCGAGCCCTGGAACAGCGTCGCGGTCGAGCGCGGGGCGGGCGAGATCGTGCTCGCGACGGCCCAGATCTGGCGCCGCGGCGTCGAAAAGGTGCTGGCGCTGCGCGAGCCTGTGCTGGAGGAAAAGCGCGAAGCGGTCGTCCTGATGATCCGCGCGATGTGCCGGGCGGGTCGGCACTTCGTTGATCCCGCCA
>Ga0233377_1000926_pt1 | contig 11896 bp, 13 predicted proteins | sample ElkDunMinimDraft_6_FD_191540 | JGI IMG/M metagenome (GOLD analysis project Ga0233377, IMG submission 191540) | Fecal eukaryotic communites from dung pellets of Tule Elk in California, USA - Elk Dung E36 | ecosystem: Host-associated > Mammals > Digestive system > Large intestine > Fecal | place...
GCTTCGAGAGTGCGCGCGCCCGCCGCGCGGCAATAGGGGCTCGACAGCTGCGGCGCGACGTGTAAGGGGCGATAGCGTCGAAGTCCGGGCCGGCGCCCGAAGGGGGAGGACGCGATGAGGGTGTTCGTGAAGGTGTGCGGTCTGCGCACCGTCGAAGCGGCCCTCGCGGCCGTCGACGCGGGGGCGGATGCCGTCGGTGTCGTCTTCAGCACGACGAGCCCCCGGCGCATCGACGAAGCAGGGGCCCGCGCGATCGTCGACGCGATTCGCGGCAGGGCCGAGACGGTGGTCGTCACGAACGACATGGATGCCGCCGCCGCCGCCGCCCTCACCGCACGGCTCGGCGCCGACATCCTGCAGTTGCACGGGCCCTACGCGGCGTCGGACTTCGCGCGCGCGGCCGAATGGCACCCACGGCTGTGGCGGGCCACCTCCCTCGCGGCTGCCGGTGAGCTCTCCGCGGGCGCCTACGGCGACGAGGCCATCCTGCTCGACGCGCCGCGGCCCGGCTCGGGCGAGCGCTGGGACCTGACCGAGCTCGTCGCGCGCCGCCCCGCGGGCCGATGGCTCCTCGCCGGCGGCCTGACGCCCGGGAACGTGGCGGATGCCGTCCGCGAAGCACAGCCGTGGGGGGTCGACGTGTCGAGTGGAGTGGAGTCGGCACCGGGGGAGAAGGATCTCGGGTTGATCCGCACGTTCGTCTCTGCCGCGCGGAGCGTCGGGGAGTCCGGGAGGTGAAGTCCGGTGGAGCTGGGAGCGGATGACGGGAATCGAACCCGCGCTATCAGCTTGGGAAGCTGAAGTTCTGCCATTGAACTACATCCGCGTATCGGTGCGGGGGTGGAGCCCCAGCACCGACTCCGACAGTGTATCCCGAGCCCGGTAGCCTCGTCCCATGCTGCTGAGCGACCGCGACATCCGGCTCGAACTCGACGCGGGGCGCATCGCGCTGGATCCGCTCGACCGCGAGATGATCCAGCCGTCGAGCATCGACGTGCGGCTGGACAGGTTCTTCCGCCTGTTCGACAACCACAAGTACCCGTTCATCGACCCGGCGGAGGACCAGCCCGAGTTGACCCGGCTGATCGAGACCAAACCCGACGAGCCGTTCATCCTGCACCCCGGCGAGTTCGTGCTCGGGTCGACTTTCGAACTCGTGACCCTCCCCGACGATGTCGCCGCGCGGCTGGAAGGCAAGTCGAGCCTCGGCAGGCTCGGGCTGCTCACGCATTCGACAGCAGGCTTCGTCGACCCCGGCTTCTCGGGGCACGTGACCCTCGAGCTGAGCAACGTCGCGACGCTGCCGATCAAGTTGTGGCCCGGGATGAAGATCGGGCAGCTCTGCTTCATCCGCACGTCGTCGCCCGTCGACGCACCCTACGGGTCGGGCCCCTACGGCAACCGCTATCAGGGCCAGCGCGGTCCGACGGCATCCCGGTCGTTCCAGAACTTCCACCGCACCGACGTCACCGTGTCGGATGCGGGCTCCCCCGGCTCGTGAGGGTCACGCGGCGGGCGGGGCCGGTTTCCAGCGCTTGAGCTGCAGCACGAGCCAGGGACTGAACGTGAACGGCGTCGCCGCGACCGCCGCGAGCAGGTTCTTCGGCGCGACCCAGGCCCAGTCGTCGACCTCGTCGGCATGCGGCATCGGGTCATCCCGCACGAGGGTGCGGTAGACGGGGCACACCTCGTTCTCGACGATGCCGCTCGAGTCGACGGCCCGGTAGCGGAAGTCGGGGATGACGGCCTCGATTTCACCGATCGGCAGCGCGAGTTCGCGCAGACCGCGCCGGCGCACCGCATCCTCGATCTCCTCGCCCGGTGCCGGGTGACCGCAGAACGCGTTCGTCCACACCCCGGGGAAGGTGCGTTTGGAGATCGCACGGCGCGTGAGGAGCACGCGACCCCGAGCGTCGAAGACGTGACACGAGAAGGCGAGGTGCAGCGGGGTGTCCTCGCCGTGCACCGTCGCTTTGTCCGCCGTTCCGACAGGCCGGCCGTCTTCGGCTAGCAGAACGACCTGCTCGGGGGTAGAGCCTGAAGGGTGCGACATGTCGGCGGTAGTCTGCCCGGATGGAGGGGAACCTGTCGGTCGCCGCTGAGCGGCAGTCGCAGGTCGACGCCGTTCTGGCGCGTCTTTTCAGCCTAGCTCGCAAGCGCGCCGAACCCCTGGGGGCGACCTACGCCGAACTCTGGGCGCGGATCGAGGCCTCGACTCTGGGGGGCAAGCGTTTCCGCCCCCGCATGGTGCTCGCGGCCTACTCGGGCCTCGGCGGCACCGACTTCGAGGCCGCGGCGAACGTCGGCGCGGCGTTCGAGCTTCTGCACACCTCGCTGTGCGTGCACGACGACGTCATCGACAGGGACTTCACGCGACGCGGGGAGCCCAACGTCGCGGGCGCCTTCCGTGACAGGGCGCGCGCTGCGGGGTCCGACGCCGTCGCGGCCGACCATCACGGGGTGAGCGCCGCCGTGATCGCCGGCGATCTCGCGCTGTTCAATGCCTACCGGCTCATCGATCGCAGTGGCGTCACCGGATCGGTGCGCGCACGGCTTCTCGAGGTCATGGACGAGTCCCTCTTCGCGAGTGCGGCGGGCGAGCTCATCGACATCGATTTCACGTTGCGCTCCGAGGTGCCCCACGTCGACGACATCCTCGCCATGGAGCGGCTCAAGACCGCCGTGTACTCGTTCGAAGGTCCCCTGCAGGCCGGGGCGATCCTCGCCGGTGCGTCGGAGGAGACGGTCGCGACGCTCGGCGATTTCGGGCGCGAGATCGGCATCGCATACCAGCTCGTCGACGACCTGCTCGGAGTGTTCGGAGCCGAGGAGGACACCGGCAAGACGACGATCGGCGACCTGCGCGAAGGCAAGCGCACGGTGCTCATCGCCTACGCCTCGGGGGCCAAAGGCTGGGACGAACTCGCTCCCCTGTTCGGTCACGCGGCGCTCGCCGAAGACGAGGCCGCGCTCCTGCGGGAGCATCTCGTGCGGTCGGGGGCCCGTGCTTTCGCGGAAGGCCTCGCCCGCTACTACGTCAACCGCGCGCTCGCCCGGCTGGTCGAGCCGCACATCCCTCTCGCCCTGCGCGAGGAACTGCACCCGGTCGCCGACGCCGTGCTCGGCCGCGCTCGGTGAGGGGCGACGCGGGCGGCGACGGCGGACCGCGGCTGTCGCTTTACGACGACGTGGCCGAACAGACGGCGAGCCTCGTCATCCGGCGCTATTCGACGTCGTTCGGGATGGCGTCGCGATTCCTCGGCACGGCGGTGCGTCAGCCGGTGGAGAACATCTACGCCCTCGTGCGCGTCGCCGACGAGATCGTCGACGGCGGAGCCGAGGAGGCCGGTCTCACTCCCGACGGCGCCGGGCGGGTGCTGGATGCCTACGAGGCGGAGACGGAACGCGCGCTCCGCGAGGGCTACAGCGCCGATCTCGTCGTGCACGCGTTCGCCCGCACGGCGCGGGCCGCCGGATTCGGATCCGAGCTCACCCGGCCCTTCTTCGCGTCGATGCGCGCCGACCTCCACGACGTCGTGCACGACGAGCAGAGCTTCGCCGACTACGTCTACGGTTCGGCCGAAGTCGTCGGCCTCATGTGCCTTCACGTCTTCGTGCGCGACGCGGGGCGCCCTTACACGTCGGACGAACTGCGTCTTCTCGAGGGAGGGGCGCGCGCCCTCGGCGCGGCGTTCCAGAAGGTCAACTTCTTGCGCGACCTCGCCGCGGATCACGACAGACTGGGACGAAGCTATTTCCCCGGGATCGATGTGACCCGGTTCACCGACGACGAGAAGATCAGGTTGCTCGACGACATCGATGCCGACCTCGCCCGGGCCGAGGCAACGCTGCCCTTGCTGCCGCGCAGCTCCCGCCGCGCGGTCGCTCTGGCCCACCGGCTGTTCGCCGAGCTCTCGCGACGGCTTCGCCGCACCCCGGCATCCGAACTCCTCCGCGCTCGGGTGCGCGTGCCCGACCCGGTGAAGTTGCGCATCGCGCTCGGCGCCGCGACGACGGGCAGTCGCCGGTGAGCCGCATCGTCATCGTCGGCGGCGGAATCGGAGGGCTCGCCTCGGCTGCGCTTCTCGCGCGCGAGGGGCACGAGGTCGTGCTGCTCGAGCGCAACGCGGAGTTCGGCGGGCGCGCGGGCTCGTGGGAGCGCGACGGCTTCCGCTTCGACACCGGACCGTCGTGGTACCTCATGCCGGAGGTGTTCGAGCACTTCTTCCGCCTGCTCGGCACGAGCGCCGAAGCCGAGCTCGATCTCGTGCAGCTCGACCCCGGCTACCGGGTCTATGCGGAAGGCGAGGCCGAGCCGCTCGACGTCTCGGCCGACGTCGCCGAGACCCTCGAGACCTTCGAGCGCCTCGAGCCGGGTTCGGCACTTCGAGTCGCGAAGTACCTGGATCGCGCGCGCGAGATCTACGAACTCGCGAAGCAACGGTTCCTGTACTCGACCTTCGAACGGCTCGGCCCCGTCTTCCGCGGCGAGGTCGCCCGCACGGGTCCGCGCCTCGTGCGCCTGCTGCTGGAACCGCTCGACCGCCTCGTGCGGCGCACGGTGCGCGACATCCGGTTGCGGCAGGTGCTCGGCTACCCGGCTGTCTTCCTCGGCTCGGCGCCCGCCCTCGCGCCGAGCATGTACTCGCTCATGAGCCACCTCGATCTCGTCGACGGGGTGTTCTACCCGGCCGGCGGGTTCACGCGCGTCATCGCGAGCGTCGAGCGTCTCGCGCGCGAAGCCGGAGCGGAACTCCGTGCCGGCGCCGACGTGCGCCGCATCCTCGTGACCGACGGTGCGGCGACGGGGGTCGAACTGGCCGACGGCGACATCCTCGAAGCCGACATCGTCGTGTCGGCGGCCGACCTTCACCACACCGAGACCGAACTGCTCGCCGATCCGGAGTCGCGCAGCTACCCGGAGGGGTACTGGAGCAAGGCAGTCGCGGGCCCGAGCGCCTTGCTCATCCTGCTGGGCATCCAGGGGGAGGTGCCGCAGCTCGAGCACCACACGCTGTTCTTCGCGAAAGCCTGGGCCGAGAACTTCGAGGCGATCTTCGGTTCGAAGTCCCGCGTGCCCGAGACTCCGTCGTTCTATGTGTGCAAGCCCAGCGGCATCGACCCGTCGGTCGCCCCCGAAGGCGCCGAGAACGTGTTCGTGCTCGTGCCGTTGCCCGCCGATCCGGGCCTGGGTCACGGCGGCGTCGACGGTGCGGGCGACGAGCGGATGGAGGCGCTCGCCGACGCCGTCATCGCCCGGATGGCCGACTGGGCGGGCATCCCCGATCTCGCGACGCGCATCGTGTTGCGCCGCACGATCGGACCCGCGGATTTCGCCGAGACCCTCAACGCGTGGAAGGGCACGGCGCTCGGCCCGGCCCACGTGCTCAAGCAGAGCGCGTTCTTCCGGCCGGGCAACGCGTCCAAACGCGTGCGCGGCCTGTACTACGTCGGGTCATCGACCATCCCCGGCATCGGTCTTCCGATGTGCCTCATCTCCGCCGAGGTGCTGGTGAAGCGCTTGCGCGGCGACACAACCGCCGGTCCGCTGCCCGAGCCGTTGCGCGCCGGAACGGCGACGTTCGCGGGCCGGGCGCTCGGGTGAATCTCCTCTACCTCGCGGCGCTCCTGGTCTCGATCACGGGCATGATCGTGCTCGATGTCAGGTTCAAGCTGTTCTTCGCGGCCGCGCCCGTGCGGGCCGCGATCGTCATGGTGCTCGGGATCGCGTTCTTCCTCGCGTGGGATCTCGCCGGCATCGCGTCGGGGATCTTCTTCCGGGGAGACCCCGACCTGCTCACCGGAATCCTGCTCGCCCCGGAGCTGCCTCTCGAGGAGGTCTTCTTCCTCATCCTGCTGGGCTACACGACGATGAACGCCTACACGGGGCTCGGTCGCCTGCGCGCGCGACCCGGGCAGGTCACGACGGGGAGCGCCGACAGGTGACGTACTGGGCGCTCAACGCGGTGTTCCTCGCGGTCGTCGCGGTCGTCGCGCTCGCCGCGGTGCTCGCGCGCAGGTCGCCGTCGTGGCGAGGCATCGCCCTCGCCACGATCCCGCTCGTGATCCTCACGGCGGTGTTCGACAACGTCCTCGTCGCAACCGGCATCGTCGGTTACGACGAGGGGCTGATCTCGGGCGCGAAGATCGGTGTCGCCCCGCTCGAGGACTTCGCCTACACGATCGCCGCACTCGTGCTCCTTCCCTCCCTCTGGTCGGTGCTCGCCCCGCGACGGGACCCCGAGTGATCCAGGCCCTCCTCCTCACGAGCCGGCCGCTCAGCTGGGTCAACACGGCGTTCCCCTTCGCGGCCGCCTACCTCCTCACGACGCGCGAGATCGACGCGACATTCGTCGTCGGCACCCTCTTCTTCCTCGTGCCGTACAACTTCGCGATGTACGGCATCAACGACGTGTTCGACTACGCGTCCGACCTGCGCAACCCCCGGAAGGGCGGCGTCGAAGGCGCCCTGCTCGACCCCCGCTGGCATCGACTCGTGCTGTGGCTCGCGGGCATCCTCGCGGCGCCGTTCGTCGTCTACCTCGTGATCGTCGGCGACCCCGCGTCGTGGCTCGTGCTCGCGGTGAGCCTGTTCGCCGTCGTCGCCTACTCGGCACCCGGCCTGCGCTTCAAAGAGAGGCCCGTGCTCGACTCGATCACGTCGAGCACGCACTTCGTGTCGCCCGCGATCTATGGACTCGTTCTCGCCGGCGCGCAGTGGACCCCGGCGCTCGTCGCGCTCCTCGTCGCATTCTTCCTGTGGGGCGCGGCCTCGCACGCGTTCGGAGCGGTGCAGGATGTCGTGGCCGACAGGGAGGGCGGCATCGCGTCGATCGCGACCGTCATCGGGGCCCGCCGCACCGTGCGCCTGTCGATCGTGCTCTACCTGCTCGCCGGCATCCTGCTGCTCGCGACCGACTGGCCGGGGCCGCTCGCGGCGCTCCTCGCACTGCCCTACGTCATCAACCAGCTGCCGTGGTGGCGGGTGACCGACGAGACAGCGCCGGGTGCCAACCGCGGCTGGCGCCGGTTCCTCTGGCTCAACTTCGCGACGGGGTTCGCGGTCACGATGCTGCTCATCGCGTTCGTCCTCCGATAGCTCGCTCTCTGAAATGTGAGTCACTAACATAACGGGGTGACCACGACGAAACGGGAACGGACAGCGGCCCGCATCCTCCACACCGCGATCGCCCTGTTCGAGCGTGACGGGTACCAGGCGACGACCGCCTCGCGCATCGCGGAGGAAGCGGGGGTCAGCGAGATGACGTTCTTCCGCCACTTCGCGACGAAGGACGCGCTCCTGCTCGACGACCCGTACGACCCGCTCATCGCGGCGTCGATCGCCGACCAGCCGCGCGAACTGGCACCTCTGGCCCGGGCGATCGCGGGAGTGCGGTCCGCATGGGCACACCTCCCCGCTGAGGCAAGCGACCTTCAGAGACGCCGGTTGCGCATCGCGGCCACCCCGGCACTCAGGGGGGCCGTCGCGCGCAACACCCTCGAGACCGAGCGCGTCGTCGCGCAGCAGCTCACCTCCGACGGTGCCGACGCCGTCGCGGCACGAATCGCCGCCGCCGCAGTGCTCGCCGCCCTCATGGCGGCGCTTCTGCAGTGGGCGAGCGCCGGCGACGACCGCTCGATGGGCTGGGCGATCGAGAGGGCCTTCGACGTCCTCGAAGGCGCGTCGTGAGCACCACCCGGCTCGAGTTGCTCTCGGTCTCGAGGTCGTTCCGCGGGGGAGTGGGCATCCGCGACGTCGACCTCGCGGTCGCCCGCGGGCAGATCCACGCGATCGTCGGCCTCAACGGCGCGGGCAAGACGACTCTCATGCGTGTCGCCTTCGGGATGTTGCGAGCCGACTGCGGCACCGTCGAACTCGACGGAGTCGGTCTGCGCGACGTGGCCCGCTCCTGGTGGCGCGGCGCCGGCCACCTCATCGAGCAGCCGCTCGCTTACGGCGAGCTCTCCGCGCGCGACAACCTGCTGCTCGCCGCGCGCTTGCACGGGGTGGGCCGCCGAGCGCGGTCCGTCGTCGACGAGGCGATCGACGAGTTCGGGCTCGAGGCCTACCGGCACGTGCGCGCCCGTGCGATGTCGCTCGGCAACCGCCATCGTGTCGGTCTCGCGGCGGCATTGCAGCACAAGCCCGGAGTCGTGGTGCTCGACGAGCCGACGAACGCCCTCGACCCCGCGGGCGTCATCCGGTTGCGCGGGGCCCTCGAGCGCCGCGCGGCGGAGGGTGCCGCCATCCTCGTCTCCAGTCACCACCTCGACGAGGTCGCGCGCATCGCGGATCGCATCACCGTCATCAACCGAGGTCGCGTGGTCGGGTCGCTTCACCCTCACGGCGCCGAGCTCGAGCGAGCCTTCTTCGACGTCATCCGACTCGACGACCTCGAGAACGGGATCGGGGAGTGAAGGTGTTCGCGACAGCCCTGAGGGCCGAGGCCCGCAAGTTCCGGTCCAGCCGGGCCGCACTCGCGGCGTCAACTCTCCTCCTCGTCGGGCTCATCGCCTTGCCGCTCACGTTCGTCGCAGCGGCGCGAGCGGACAATGCTGTCATCCTCGCGCGGCTCGGCGCCCTCGCCGACGGGACGCTGTGGGAGATCCACGTCGGAAGCGCGATCCAGATCGCCGGAGCGGGCTGCCTTCTCGCCTGCGGGTTGGTGCTCGCCTGGTGCGTCGGGCGCGAGTTCCAGGAGGGAACCGTCTCGGCACTGTTCGGGTTGCCCGTCGGCCGCGCTCAGATCGCGATCGCGAAGGTGCTCGTCTACCTCGCGTGGTCGACCCTTCTCGCTGTGGTCGCGACCTCCGGTGTCGTCGCAGCGGGAATCGGCGGCGGCCTCGGGACCCCCGAGCCCGCCGCCATGGCGATGCTCGCCCGCCTCCCCGTGCTCGTCGTCTCGAGCGCACTCATCGCGGTTCCCGCGGGACTTCTCGCCACCGTCGGACGCGGGGTGCTGCCCGGGCTCGGAGCGGTCGTCGTCACCGTCGTGATCGCCCAGATCTCCGTGTTCGGCGGGGTGGGACCGTGGATCCCCCTCGCGACGCCCGCCCGCTGGGCCATCGACCCGTCGTCGGTGCCCGTCGAGGCGTGGTGGCTCGTGCCCGTCGTGCCGGTGGGAGCCACCGCGCTCATCGCGTGGGCGTGGCACCGCCTCCAGCTCGACCGCTGAGCGGTGCCCGCGTCAGCCGATGAGGCCGAACTGCACGAGCGCCCCGAAGGTGAGAAGTGCCGTCATGATCGGCGCGACGATGACGGCCGTGACGGCGAACTGCTTGCCGTAGCCTCCGCGTTGCGAGATCTGCACGAGCGCGACGATGCCGAGCACGAACCCGACGGGCGGCAAAACCACGGCGAGGAACGCTCCGAGCCCGGCGAGCGCGTTGTCGGGCGCGCCGGCCGCGATCGGCGGCGCGATGGTCGACCGCACGAAGAGCATGAGGATGAACCCCACGAGCAGCACCAGCACGATGCCGAGAATGCCGAAGGCCGTCACCGAGGTGAGTGCGATGAGAAGCGTCCACAGCCCGGGGGCGAGGAACGAGGCCGCGCGGCCCGTCGTCGCGTAGAGACCGAAGATCTCGCCTTCGCGCCCCGCGGGTGTGACGCGCGCGAGGAACGACCGGGCCGCCGCCTGCGCCGGACCGACGAACAGGCACAGCGTGAGTCCGCCGATCCAGAAGACGATGTCGCCCGCTTCGCGCAGGAAGAAGACGGCAAGACCCGTGATGACGAGCCCGCCGAGCGACACGAGGATCACCCGACGGGGGCCCAGCCTGTCGTCGAAGCGGCCGGCGATGATCGACGAGACCCCGGCGATCAGGTTCGCGGCGATGCCGAAGACGACGACCTCGAGGAACTCGAAGCCGTAGACGGCCGACGCGATGACGGCCCCGTAGGTGAACACGCCCGCGAGTCCGTCGCGGAACACCGCGCTCGCGATGAGGAACCAGAACGTCGTGCGGGTTTCGCGGAAGATGCGCACGATGTCGCGTCCGAGACCGACGTAGGAGGCGAGGAAGCCGGTCTTGGCCTTCGACGGCACGGCCGGCAACTCGGGAACGTTGAGGAACGTCGGGATGGAGAACAGCACGGTCCAGATCGCGCACCCGACGGCGACGAGCCGGAACGGCAGCCCCTCATCCGTCGGCAGCCCGAACCAGTCGAAGGAGTACGCGACGACGACGATCACGAGGGCGAAGATGCCGCCGATGTAGCCGAGACCCCAGCCGAGTCCGCTGACCCGCCCGACGGTGGAGCGCGTGGAGACCTGCAGGAGCATCGCGTTGTAGTGCACGCCCGCGATCTCGTTGAAGACGCTGCCGATCGAGACGAGCGCGACGCCGAGCCAGAAGTAGAGCCCGGGTCCGGGTTCCACGAAGAACAGCAGCGCCATGCATGCGACGACGACGTAGGTGTTGAGCGCGAGCCACAGCTTGCGCTTGCCGGAGCCGTCGGAACGACGGCCGAGCACGGGCGCGAGCAGGGCGATGAGGATGCCGGCGGCGAACCCGCCGAGACCGAGCCCGCTCGCCAGCCCCGCGATCCCCGACTCGTACGCGGGATCGCCCTTGCCGAGTTCGGCGATGTCGGCAGGCAGGAAGACATCCGTCGTCAGGTAGAGCGCCGTGAAGATGAAGGTGAGGATCACCGTGTTGAAGGGCTGCGCCGCCCAATCCCAGATCGCCCACGAGATGACCTGTTTGCGCGGGATGACGCGGCCTTCGTGAAGATCCAGCCCCATCGTGGCGATCGCGCCCGTGTTGGCGGTCGGCGGCGGGAGGTCCGGCGTGGGGTCGGTCATGTCGGCACACTGCTTCCGTGAGATGAACTCCCGGCGTCGGCGCTGACTCCGGGTCCCTCGAAACCTACCGCCCCGGGGCCGTGCCGCGCCCTCGACCTGAGGCGCGGATCCGGTTGGGCGGGTCGGCATCCGACCGAATCAAGGAGATTCCGGATGCCGGCGCCCGGCATCCGCACGCCTCCGCGGCCCGCCGCTCGGATCTCCTTGATTCGGTCGACCCAGAGAATTGAGCCGGGCCGACTCATGTTGCACTTGACAGGGTTATCCACAGGACGCAAACTTGATACAGCGCGACTCAAGGCCGCGCTTCACTGAGCCAAGGAGTACATACGCACATGGGCCGCGCAGTCGGAATCGACCTCGGAACCACCAACTCGGTGGTCGCCGTGCTGGAAGGTGGAGAGCCCACCGTCATCGCCAACGCCGAAGGCTTCCGCACGACCCCCTCAGTCGTCGCCTTCACCAAAGACGCCGAGATCCTCGTCGGAGAGACCGCCAAGCGTCAGGCGGTCACCAACGTCGACCGCACCATCGCGTCGGTCAAGCGCCACATGGGCACCGACTGGAAGACCGACATCGACGCGAAGAAGTACACGCCGCAGGAGATCTCGGCCCGCATCCTCGCCAAGCTCAAGCGCGATGCCGAGCAGTACCTCGGCGAAGACGTGACGGATGCCGTCATCACCGTTCCCGCGTACTTCAACGACGCCGAGCGCCAGGCGACGAAGGAGGCGGGCGAGATCGCCGGCCTCAACGTGCTGCGCATCATCAACGAGCCGACCGCTGCGGCGCTCGCCTACGGCCTCGACAAGGGCAAGGAAGACGAACTCATCCTCGTCTTCGACCTCGGTGGCGGCACCTTCGACGTGTCCCTCCTCGAGGTCGGCAAGGACGACGACTTCTCCACCATCCAGGTGCGCGCGACCTCAGGCGACAACCGGCTCGGAGGCGACGACTGGGACCAGCGCATCGTCGAGTACCTCATCAAGAAGTTCAAGGACACGACGGGCGTCGACGTCAGCAAGGACAAGATCGCCCTCCAGCGGCTCAAGGAGGCGGCGGAGCAGGCCAAGAAGGAGCTCTCCAGC
>Ga0233377_1000927_pt1 | contig 11880 bp, 8 predicted proteins | sample ElkDunMinimDraft_6_FD_191540 | JGI IMG/M metagenome (GOLD analysis project Ga0233377, IMG submission 191540) | Fecal eukaryotic communites from dung pellets of Tule Elk in California, USA - Elk Dung E36 | ecosystem: Host-associated > Mammals > Digestive system > Large intestine > Fecal | place...
CGGCCGCCACATGCGCCATTTCATCCAGCGTCATATCGACCGAATCATGGCCTTCGACCAGGGAGAGCACGGCAGCCGCGTCGTCCATGTCGACTACTATTCGCTGATCGACGACCCGGTGAAGGAGATGCGGCGCATCCATGCCGGCATCGGCATCGATACGCCGGACGAGATCGCCGAGTCCGTCGGCGCCTGGCATCGCGACAATCCCAAGAACGCACGCGGCCGCAACGACTATACGATCGAGCAATGGGGCCTCGACGGCGACGCCATCGCCGAGCAGTACGGCGACTATATGCGGCGCTTTGCCATCCCGCGCGAACAGGAAGGCCTCGCCCGCCTGACCCCGGCCTGATGGGCGACGATCCGGTCGGTTCGAGCTGGGACGCGGTCAACGCCGCGCTCGCCACCGCGCGCCACGAAGTCGCCGCCGCCGCGCCCGACGCCGAAACCGCCGCCGAGGGCGAGGCCTATGTCGCGCGCATTCTCACCACTTGCCTGAGCGACGCGTTCCTTGGCCACCTGATGAGCGAGAACGGGCTATCGCGGGCACTGCCGACGCGCGGCGGGCCCAATCCCGACTACCGCATGGCCTTCGCCGGGCTCGACCCGGCGCGAAGCTATCGGCTCGAAGGCTGGCTCAACGCTTCGGAGCGGGTCGGGGTCGGCACTTACAGCTTCGGGCCGGGCGGCTCAGCGGATATCTCGGCCTATGCCGCGTTCGACCGGACCACGGTGGGCGAGGACGGCCATTTCGCGCTCGACGTCGCGGCTGGCGCCGAAGGCCCCGGAACCCTGCCGATCCTGCCTGGGGCAAGGTCGATCATGATGCGCGTGCTCCATCGCGACCCCGGCGACGAACCGGCCCGACTGGTGCTGAGCGGCGGCCCGCCGATCCGCGATCTGGCGCTGGCGCAGGGCAGCACCGCGGCGGCGCTCGGCCAGGTCGCGCAGGCGCTGACCGGCTCGATCCGGACTTTCCTCGAATGGTCGGCCGTGACCAGCGCGGCCCGCAATGCCTTCCATGCCGAGGCGCCGCAGATGGCGCAGGGCGTGCAAGGCGATCCCGACACGATCTATTTCCTGGGCTCCTACGACCTTGCCGAAGGGCAATGGCTCGAAGTCACGCTTCCGGCCGACCTTGCCGGCTACTGGTCGCTGCACGCCTACAACCACTGGTGCGAGGCCCTGCCCGGCGCCGGCATCGGCGACGATCGCGCCGCGCCCGATCCCGACGGCAGCTATCGCATCGCCATAGGCCCCAGCGAGCGCGGCCAGACGCGCAATCCGATCGACACGCTGGGCCGCCGACGCGGCGCACTGATCTTCCGCGGCATCGGCACGAGCGCGATCGCCGTGCCCCGGACCGTGCTGCGCGGCACCGGCACTTAACGAAAGAAGGAGAACGACTTGTCCGAACAGACCCAGCAGCGCGTGGCGCTGGTTACCGGTGCCGCGCGCGGCCTCGGACGCGCCATCGCCGAAGTGCTGGCCGCGCAGGGTGTCGCGCTGGCGCTTGTCGACGTGCTGGCCGACCGGCTCGAGCAGACGCGGGCGGAACTGGCCGCCGCCGGCGCGACCTGCATTGCCCTGCCCGCCGACATTGCCGAACGCGCCAACTGCGTGGCCGCGGTCGAAGGCGCGGTCGCGAGGTTCGGGAAGCTCGACGTGCTGGTCAACGCCGCCGGGCTGATGCGCTTCAACCATGCGCTGGACGTGCCCGAGGACGAATTCTGGCGCGTCATGCAGGTCAATGCCGCCGCGCCGTTCTGGTTCGCCCAGGCCGCCATTCCGCACCTGCTGGCAAGCCACGGCAACATCGTCAACGTGCTGTCGCAGAGCGCGCTGATGGGCACCGCCTATATCGTGCCCTACTCGATGTCGAAGGCGGCGCTGATGCAACTTACCAAGTCGCTGGCGGTCGAATATGTCGCCCAGCCGATCCGCATCAACGGCGTCGCGCCGGGATCGATGATGACCGAGATCAGCGAGGCGACGCGCCCGCCCGCCGACGCCGACTTCGCACTGATCAAGCGCTATTCCGGTGAGCGCCCGCCCGCCGACGTGGCGGACGTCGCCGCCGTGGTCGGATTCCTTTCCTCGCCGCAGGCCGGCGCGGTGCACGGCGCGATCTGGTCTGCCGACGGCGGGGTCACCGCGGGTTAGCCAACCCACGAATATTCAATAACTTTATTATCGATCGGAAACTTTGGCGGCAATCCTTACCGATTGTTAGGGATTCCATGGTTAAGAAACGGTGACGAGGCAGGACCGCCCGATCGCCGGTTTGGACTGCCTTCGTTTAAAATGATGAGGTACGTCCCCCAATGACAACCGCCAAGGCTCCCTCCGCCGTGGTTCGCAATTCCGTTCGCGCTCGGGCCGTGCTTCACGGCACGGCTGCGCTGTGCGGGCTCGCCCTATCCGGAGTCGCGTCGGCTGAAGAAGCCGGCGCCGACACGCCGGCCCAGACCGTAAACGAAATCATCGTCACGGCCGCCAAGCGCGAACAGACGCTACAGGACGTGCCGATCGCCGTTTCGGTGACGAGCGACGTGGCGATCGAGCGCGCGCATATCCGCGACATCAAGGACCTCAGCACGCTGGTGCCCTCGCTGCGCGTGCGGACCAACCAGACGTCGGCCAACACCAATTTCTTCATCCGCGGCTTCGGTAACGGCGCCAACAACCCCGGCATCGAGCCTTCGGTCGGCGTCTTCGTCGACAACGTCTATGCCTCGCGCGCGGTGTCGCGCATCGCCGACCTGCCCGATATCGAACGCATCGAAGTGCTGCGTGGCCCGCAGTCGACGCTGTTCGGCAAGAATGCCTCGGCCGGCGTCATCTCGATCGTCACCAAGCGGCCGCAGTTCGAGTTCGGCGTCAACGTCGAGGCATCCTATGGCAATCGCGACGCGGTGGTGCTGAAAGGCGTCGTCACCGGTCCGCTGTCCGACACGATCGCGGCCAGCCTCTCGGGAAGCTACAACCGTCGCGACGGCTTCACCAGCAACCCCGTCACCGGCGACCGTACCGACGAACGCAACCGCTGGTTCGCGCGCGGCCAGATCCTGTTCGAACCGAACAGCGAGTTCAGCGTCCGGCTGATCGGAGACTATGGCAAGATCAACGAGATCTGCTGCTCGGTCGTCAATCTCAAGGCCTCGGGCGCGACCACCGCGCTCCGGGCGCTGGGCGGCAAGGTCAATTCGGTCGACGAGAAGTTCGATGGCGTGGCCTACAGCAACTTCGATTCGCCGAACAAGATCAAGACGTATGGCCTGTCGGGCCAGATCGACTACCAGTTCGACGACTTCAAGCTCAGCTCGATCACCTCGTGGCGCAAGAACGATTCGTTCAGCAATTTCGATGTCGATTTCTCGAGCGCCGATATCGTCGGCGGCAATCCCGCCGCTCTCGACATCGAGACCTTCACCCAGGAAGTGCGGTTCACCGCCAACCCGTTCGACGGCGTCACCGCATTGCTGGGCGCGTTCTATTTCAACGAGAAGATCGACCAGAGCAGCGCGTTCACCTGGGGAACGCAGGCACGGCCCTATTTCAACCTGATGGTCCGCGGCGCGACGAACAACGCGCTCAACATTCCGCTGCTCGAACAGACCTTCGGCACGCTGGAGGGCAATCCGGCGAAATACGTCAACACGTTCTTCGAGCCGGGCCAGGGGCTGACCGAATCCTATCGCCTGCGTAACGAGGCGATTTCGATCTTCGGCCAGGTCGATTGGGAGATCGTCGACCGGCTCACGCTTACCGGCGGCATCAACTATACCCGCGACAAGAAGCGCTTCGCGCTCGACGCCGTGTCCAACGATTCCTTCGCCGGCGTGAATTTCAACAATGTCGCCTATGCTCCGTTCCGACGGCAGGTCCTGCTCGGGCGGGCGCTGCAATCGGGCCTGGCGCCGACAGCGGCGGCGGCCTTCGCCGATGCGAACCAGAACAATCCGATGATGAACCCGCTCAACGCGCTGCGGGTGCTCCAGATCATGCCCCCGTTCCTGGGAGTGCCGAACGCCGTCGAGCCGGGTCGCACCAACGACGACAACGTGTCGTGGTCGGCGCGGCTGTCCTACGACGCCACCGATCGGATCACGCTCTACGGCGGCGTCGCCAAGGGCTTCAAGGCGAGTTCGATCAACCTTTCGCGCGACAGCCGCCCGCTGCTCGCCGATGCGGCCGCGATCAATGGCGCCGGCATCTCCGTCGTCAACCAGACCTACGGCAGCCGCCTTGCCGGGCCGGAGAAGGCGACGGTCTACGAGGCCGGCCTGAAAGCGGACTGGGGCGTCGCCGGCGCCAATGTGGCGGTGTTCAAACAGGATATCCGCGGGTTCCAGTCGAACATCTTCACCGGGACCGGCTTCTTCCTCGGCAATGCCGGCAAGCAGTCGGTGTTCGGTATCGAATTCGAGGGCTTCGCCAAGCCGGTTCCGGCCCTGACGCTGGGCCTGGCGTTGACCTACCTCGATCCCAAGTACGACGACTTCCCCAATTCGGCCTTCGGGGATGCGACGGGCATGACCCCGGCCGACATCCCGCCGGTATCGGCAACGTTCAGCGCCGACTACGTCCACGATCTCGCCGGCGACAACCGGCTGATCTTCCACGTCGATTACCACTACGAGTCGACGACGCAGCAGATCGAGGGGCTGCCCGCCTTCATCGTCAAGGATTCGCTGTCGGGCGCGGTCATCGACTACAAGCCCGGCATCGAGGCTGCGCGCCATTTCAAGCGGCAGATCGACGAGGTCAACGCCTCGCTGACCCTTGCCCTGGCCAACGGGCTGGAACTGTCGGCATGGAGCCGCAATCTGCTCAACGACCGCTACGTCACCCAGATCTTCGATTCACCGGCGCAGGCCGGCTCGGTGTCGGGCTATATCAACCAGCCGCGCACCTACGGCACCTCGGCACGCTTCCGCTGGTGATCCCGGCCTAGGCCCTTTCGGCCCTGTTTTCGAAGAGCCCCCTTCTCGCCCGAGAAGGGGGCTCTTTCGTATCGGTATGGCGACATGCGCCTGTCTTTAAGATGCGCCCCAATCATCAAGTCATGCGGCGCGCCTGACCGCGCTTTTTCGCTAAGCTGGCCTCGATTGCGGGAGGCGGCGGGAGCCCTCCGCCAAGCAGGAAAAAGGGATCGGGGATGTTGGCTGCCGTTTTCGTCGAACCGGGCCAGCCGCTGGCGCTGAGGGATCTGCCCGTCCCCGATCCCGGCGACGGCGAGGTCGTCCTACGGATCGAGCGCTGCGGCATCTGCGCCACCGACCTGCACCTGACCGAGGCCGGTTTCGCCATGCCTTCGGGCTTCATCGCCGGCCACGAGCGCGGCGCAGTGGTCGAGGCGGTGGGCGCCCATGTCGAGCGGCTGAAAGTCGGCGATCATGTCGTGCCGCATTCGGCCAAGGGCTGCGGGCGCTGCGACAAGTGCCTGGCCGGAACGCCCTTCCTCTGCGCGCAGATGGCGATGAACATGGGCGGCTTCGCGCAGTACATGGCCTGCCCCGAGGCCGCCTGCATCATCATGCCGAGCCGGATGCCCTTCGCCGATTCCGCACTGGTCGAGCCGCTGGCGGTCGGCCTGCTGGGCATAGAGCGCAATCCCTTTCCGATCGGCGCGAAGATCGCGGTTCTGGGCGCGGGACCGGTCGGGCTGGCCGCCATCTTCTGGGCGCGGCGCGCGGGTGCCGGCCAGATCGTCGTGATCGCGCCATCACGGGCCAAGGAGGCGATCGCGCGCGCGATGGGCGCCGACCACTTCCTGACGACGGGCGAAGGGCTGGCCGGCGAAGTCTCCGAGGTGCTGTCGGGGGCGCCCGACGTGGTCCTCGAATGCGCCGGCGCGCCCGGCGCGATCGAACTCTGCGTCGAGATCGTCAAACCGCAGGGTTCGGTGACCGTCTATGGCCTCTGCACCCATGTCGACCACTGGCATCCTGCGACCGCGCTGCTCAAGGAAGTGAAACTGCAATTCGTGGTCAGCACGTCGCTCGCGCAGTTCCGCGTCGCGGCCGACCTGCTCGATGCGGGCGCGGTGGAACCGCGGGCGATGGTGACCGATACGATTGCGCTCCACGACCTGCCCGCGACTTTCGAGGCGATGCGCGGCGGCAGCGGTCACCGCTGCAAGGTCCTCGTCGATCCCTGGGCGGGAGCCGGGCGATGAAGGCGCCCGAACGCTTCTACCGCTGCGAGGACTATCTTCACGACGTCGCCTGCCGGATCAGCGGGCTGACCGACTTCGGTACCGGCTATCAGGACGGTCTGGCCGTCTGCCTCGCTTCGATGGAGCGCGATCCGCTGTTCACGCCTGCCGGGCGCGAGCTCGCCTGGGATGCGGTGGTGATGACGCTGGTCGCCCGCGCCATCGCGGAGGACGGCTGGAAACGGCATCCCGAGTGGCGCGACAAGCCGCTTGCCAGGCCGATCCTCATCACCGGTCTGCCACGCACCGGCACCACCGCGCTGCACAAGCTGATGGGCATGGACCCCCAGTTCCAGGGCGTCGAGAACTGGCTCAGCGCCGCGCCGATGCCGCGCCCGCCGCGCGAAAGCTGGGGCGAAGATCCCGGCTTCCAGCGGGCGATGCGCTGGCTGCACACCCAGCACGCCGAAAGCCCCGGCGTCGCCATCGCCCACAATGTCGCCGCCGACGAGATCGACGAACAGCTCGAACTCCAGCGGCAGAGCTTCGTTTCCAACCGCTGGGCCTGCACCTGGTATTCGCCGTCCTACGACGCCTGGTGGCAGACGCAGGACGAGCGGCCCAGCTTCGATCGCGAGATCGACCTGCTGAGGCTGATCGGCTGCCACGACGAGCGCCGCTGGCTGCTCAAGAACCCCGGCTCGATGGGTATGCTCGAATGGTGGCTGGAAGCCGTGCCCGACCTCTGCGTGATCCAGACGCACCGCGACCCGGTGAAGGCGACCGCCTCGATCGCGAGCACGCTCCAGCACATCCATGCCTCGTTCGAGGGCGCGGAGGCCGAGCGCAGCCGCCGCCTGCTCGGCCCGCGCGAGCTGGAGAAGTGGGCGCATATGCTCGACACCGGCGCGCCGCACCGGGCGATGCGCGAGAGCCGGTTCCTCGACGTCCACCACGCCGATTTCCACGCCGATCCGCTGGGCACGATCGGCCGCATCTACGATCACTGCGGCCTGACGCTCAGCGCCGAAGCCGAGGCGCGGATGGCCGCGCGCGTCGCCGACAATCCCGAAGGCCACGGCCTGCACCGCTACGACCTCGACAGCTTCGGCCTGACAAAGGGCATGATCGTCGAGCGCTACCGCCACTACATCGACCGCTACGGCCTGACGGTCGACTGAGAGGAACCGGAAATGATCCGCCCCTGGAACGACTATGTCGACATGCTCCGCCCGCTGGAGCGGCTGATCGACCTCACCTGGAAGCCCGACGACGAGACCTATCGCGCCGAGTTCTACCGCCAGCTGCTGATGAACCTGTCCTACGGCTACGTGCAGTATTTCCAGTCGAATGCCGACCATCCCGAATTCATGCCGCTGTGGAATTCGGTCTACCTTTTCCAGCCCAACCCCGACGACGTCTACTACTACGCGCCGCTCGACGGGCGGAAGCGCTACCGCATCGTCGGCGACCGCGGCACGATCCACATGATCAACTTCCAGTTCGGCCACGGCATGATGGGCATGGTCGAACCCGGCAAGGCGCAGCACAGCTCCTACCTCGACGGGCGCGATATCGCCGTCGATGCCGAGGGACGGTTCGAAATCCTGCTCGCGCCCGAGAAACCCGAGGGCTTCGCCGGAACCTGGCACCCGATCCGCGAGGACGTCGACTGCTGCATGGTCCGCATGCGCTCCTACGACTGGGGCGGCGAGGTCGATACGCGCATGGCGATCGAATGCCTCGACGCGCCGCTGGTCAAGCGCCGCATGCCGGTGGCGGAGATCGACGCGAAGCTCGAAGGCGCGATCACCCTGTCGGAGCGGCTCAATCCGCTGTTCTACGGCTTCCAGAACAAGACGCTCGAACGCGTCGGCAGGAACGTGTTCGAGCTCGAGCCTTTCGCCGATACCGGCCTCGTCGAGCAACTCTACTGGACCTGCGTCTTCGACCTGGCCGAGGACGAGGCGCTGATCGTCGAGACCGAGCTGCCCGAGGTCCGCCCCTACTGGAACATCCAGGTCAACGACCCCTATTTCAACGCCGTCGAGTTCGTCCACCGCCAGACCAGCCTCAACGGCCATACCGCCCAGGTCGACGGCGACGGCCGCTTCCGCGCGGTGCTGGCCCATGGCGATCCCGGCGTCGCCAACTGGCTCGACACCGGCGGCTTCACCGAGGGCACGCTGTTCGGCCGCTGGATGCAGTGCAACTCGCATCCGGTGCCCAGAGCGACGAAGGTCAAGCTCGCCGATATTCGCGCGCATCTGCCAGCGGATACCCACTGGGTCACCCCGGCCGAACGCGAGGACGCGCTGCGGCGCCGCCGCATTGGCGCTCAGCTGCGCCGGCGGTGGTGACGTTGACAGCGCCCGCGAGGATGCGCAGCATCCGGCCCGGACGCGGGACCGCCCGCGCCGGGAGAGGACAATGAACGCCCAGCCCCTACCTTTGGCGGCGATGGTGCCGGATCCGTTCCGGCCGCTGTCGCTCGGCACGCGTCACGACCCGCCGGGCACCGAGCGACTGCTGCGCCGCCGGGCCGAGATCCTCGCGGTAACGCGCCGCCTGATCGCCGAAGCCGGCCACGACCACGTTACCCTGCGCCAGATCTCCGACGAATGCGAAGTCACCGTCCAGACGATCTACAACAGCTTCGGCCCGCGCCTGGACCTGCTGATGAAGGCGCTCAACGAACATACCACCGCGGTGGAAAGCGTCGCCTGCGCCCGGTCCTCGGGCCCGCTGCTGTTCCTCAACGTAGCCGAGATGTACTACCGTTGCGCGATCGATACGCCCGACTTCCTGCGCGAGATGGTCTCGATGCTGTTCTCGACCAACGACTCGCTCGTCCAGATGCAGCTCCACGGCACCCGCCACAAGACGCAGCTGCTGCGCGACATGGCGCGCGGCGGGATCTTTCGCGACGGCATACAGCCGCAGATGCTGGCGGCGCAGCTCACCCGGGTGAACGCCTATGCGGTGTTCGAATGGAGCCTGCACCAGGACGTCGAGGCGCTGCGGCAGGAAATCATGCTCGGCAACAAGCTGCTGATGCTGGGTGCGCTGCAACCCTGGGCGGCGGCCGAGGTCGAGGCCTATTCGGACGGCTGGCTGTCGCATTGAGAAAGGGGAACCGGTGGACGACTATACGCAGATGGCCTTCGTCACGCACGATATGGCAGCCTCCATCGCCAGGTGGCACGCGATCGGCGCGGGGCCGTTCTACCTCGTCGACCTCAGCGCGATCGATCAGGGGCTGATCCCCGACCGCATGTATCGCGGCGCGCCGGCGGCCGACACCTTCAAGGCCGCGATCGGCTTTCTCGGCACGACCCAGATCGAATTCGTCGAACCGACCAACGATGCCCCCTCGGTATTCCGCGAGGTGCTCGACCAGAAGGGCGAGGCCTTCCACCACATGCAGGCCAAGGTCAGCGTGGTGCCCCCGGCCCTGTTCGACGAACTGGCGCGCAGCTACGAGGCGCAGGGCATGGAACTGGCCGCGCTGATGACCACGCCGAGCGGCGCCCGCTCCGCCTTCTACGACGGACGCGCCACCGTCGGCTGCTTCATGGAAATCGCCGAGAAGGGCGAGCACACCTTCGAATGCGTCAAGATCATGCACCGGGCGCATTTGCGGCAGAAGGACCTGCCGATGATCATGGACTGGCCGACGCCCTGATCGCGTCGGCGCGGCGGTTGATAGATGCCCGCCAGTATCAAGAAACAGCATGTGCGGCCTCGCTGAGATTGGGCTAAGCCACTTGGCAGTCTAATCGCAACGACGAGAGACATTCGGGACGCGCCGCGATGGCGCGCGCGGCGCCTCGCGCGCCTGTTCCGACAACGGGGAGAGACACCATGAAAGCGATCGCGATCATCGGAGGAGCCAGCCTGCTGGCCATGGCGAGCGGTGCCGGGGCGCAGACGTCGGACACTGCAGCGCAGGCCGAAAGCGCCGGTGGCCTCGGCGAGATCGTCGTCACCGCGCAGCGCCGCGAGGAACGGCTACAGGACGTTCCGCTGACGATCACCGCCCTGTCGGGCGCCTCGCTCGAGAAGGCGGGGGTGACCAGCGTGTTCGAATTGCAGAACTCGGTATCGGGCCTCAACTTCGGCGGCGTCGGCAACTCGGCGCTGCCGGCGATCCGCAGCGTCTCGACCGGCGTCACCACCAATTCGAGCGAGAACCCCAACGCGTTCTACGTCGACGGCATCTACATGAGCCAGCAGCACCTGCTCGGCGCGAGCCTGCCCGACGTCGCCCGCATCGAAGTGCTCAAAGGTCCGCAGGGCACGCTGTTCGGCCGCAATTCGCTGGGCGGCGCGATCCGGCTGTTCACCAAGGACCCGACTTTCGAGACCACCGGCGATTTCACGCTGGAGGCCGGCATGCACACCGGCGGCAACGGCAGCCGCAGCTCGCCGCGGATCAACGCGCGCGGCTTCGTCAGCCTGCCGCTGGTCGACGAAATCGCGGCGCTGAGCCTGTCGGGCGGTTACGACTGGACCGAGGGCTTCCTGACCAACGACGCCACCGGCGCCAGATTCGGCCTGATCCGCCGCGAGAACGCGCGGGCCAAGCTGCTGATCAAGCCCGCCGACAGCGCCAAGATCGTGCTCAGCGCCTTCTACCTCAAGCACCGCGACGACGGCCTGCTGGCGGGCACGCCGATCGACCGGCTGAGCGCCTCGACCGCCTATCCCGGAACGATCGTGCCCACCCAGCCCTGGCACACGGTCTACGACACCGGCGGCGGTCTGATCTTCGCGGAATCGCCGGTGCGGTCCTATGGCTTCAGCGGCAATATCGAGTTGAACCTTGATGGGCTCGGCACGCTGACTTCGACCACCGGCTATGTGAACAACAAGATCCGCTCGTTGACGACGATCAGCTGGTCGTCGAGCACGCCCGCCTGCCTCGCGGCCTTCGCCTGCCTCGACTACGACTATCACGCCTTCAGCCGCTCGTTCCAGCAGGAGCTCAACTTCGCTTCCGAGAAGTTCGGTATCTTCAGCATGACCGGCGGCCTGTTCTACTTCGACCTCGAGGCCGGCTCCGAAGCCAATGTGCAGAAGAGCATCATCGCCGGCGGCGTCACCACCCAGCTGGTGCGCTTCAAGACGAAGTCCTATGCCGCCTATGGCGAGCTGCAGATCGAGCCCACCGACAGGCTGACGCTGATCCTCGGCGGCCGTTATACGCACGAGCCGCACCGCGACGCGATCCTGAAACCAGTCGTCGTCAACCGCGACGAGACGTTCAACAGCTTCGTGCCCAGGCTTTCGGTCAAGTACGCACTCGCGCCTGAACTCAACGTCTATGCCAATCTGTCGCGCGGGGAGAAAAGCGGCCTCACCGGCGTCGCCAACACGCAGAGCACGCCGCCTTTCGCACCGGTCGATCCGGAAGAGATCACGGCCTACGAAGTGGGCGTGAAGTTCGCCGCGCGCACCGTCAGCTTCAACCTTTCGGGCTTCTACTACGACTACAAGAACAAGCAGGAGCAGGTCTTCACCGGCACTTCCGGCTTCGTCCAGAACACCGGTCCGGTGCGCATCTACGGCTTCGACGCCGATGCCACCGTCCGCCTGAGCCCCGACTTCAGCCTCCGCGCCAACGCGACCTGGGTGCCCGAGGCCGAATATCGCGACTTCCGCAACGCCGCGAGCTTCGACCTGTCGCGCCGCACCCCGGTGGGCACCTTCCCCTC
>Ga0233377_1000930_pt1 | contig 11871 bp, 9 predicted proteins | sample ElkDunMinimDraft_6_FD_191540 | JGI IMG/M metagenome (GOLD analysis project Ga0233377, IMG submission 191540) | Fecal eukaryotic communites from dung pellets of Tule Elk in California, USA - Elk Dung E36 | ecosystem: Host-associated > Mammals > Digestive system > Large intestine > Fecal | place...
GATTGCGTACGTTTCTAGGAAACATGGCAGCGCCATTTACAGGTTGGATGTTGATGCGTTCATTGGAGACATTGAAAGTGCGTATGGAGCAACAAGCTAAAAATGCCATTGAGGTTGCCAACTTTTTAAAGTCGCATCCAAAGGTGGAGAAAGTTTATTTCCTTGGTTTTATTGAGGAGAACGGAACAGAGCGTGAGAAGGCAATTTACCGTAAACAGTATAAATCAAGTGGAGCGATGATTGCATTTGATGTAGTAGGAGGAGAAAAAGAAGCGTTTACATTCTTGGATAATTTGGAGTTGATCAAGTTGGCTGTAAGTTTGGGAGGAACGGAATCTTTGGCTGAACACCCTGCGAGTATGACGCATGCTGATGTCCCACAAGATATCAAAAGCAAAATGGCGATTACTGAAAAATTAGTACGTGTATCAGTTGGAGTTGAATATTACGAAGATATCATTGCTGATATAAGTCAAGCCTTAGATAAAATCTAATTCAAACAATTTATAATTGAAAAGGGGAGCAGTGATGTTCCCTTTTTTAGTAGTGGTAACGGCAAGCAACAATGATGATCGAATGTTCGTTAATAGTGTATACTAATCGATGTTCTGTAACAGGCATTCGCTTTAAAGCTCTATCTCTCCACACTTAAAGTGTCCCTTTGGACAAGTTTTGTGGCCATGTAATCCACAAGGTCGGCATTCCAAATTCTTTACTTCTTTGATTTCACTGTCGTCTGATAATGGTCCGAAGCCAAAACTAGGGACTGTTGAGCAGAAAAAAGCTGTCACTGGCGCATTTACTGCCGAAGCAATGTGTAATGGGCCAGAATCATTTACAAAATTGCGTTTTGCATCTTTCATCAAAGCTGCGGAATCTAGAAGATTTAATTTTCCAGCTAAATTTTGAAAGTTTTTATGTGATGAATGATCAATAATTTGTTGACATAATTCATGGTCTGTTGGACCGCCAATTAAGAAAATTTGTAAGTCTTCTTCTTGTTTATTTATTAGTTCAATCCATTTGTGCTCTGGCAATTGTTTAGTGAACCAAACAGAAGCTGGAGCCATGCAGATATACGGTCTTGTTTTGTAAGCAGAAACTTTGTCAAATGATTTTTCAGAAGGATACAATTCAGGTTTAGCAATTGCAGCAGCACCAAATTCCTTTAACATTGAAAGGTTACGCTCCACCTCATGTTTTCCATTTCCGATTTCATGTTCAAATGATTTAGAAAATAGAAATGAAAAAGGATTTTTCTTAAAACCGTATTTCTTTTTCGCGCCAGAGAGAATTGTAAGGATTCCTGAACTACCAAATCGATGAAAATTGAAAACGATGTCGTAATTTCTTGTAAGGAAGAATTTTCTTAATCTTAAAATCTCCTTGAATTTCCCACTTCCTTTGTCGAAAACAAGTGTGTTTGATAAATGCGGGTTATTTTGTAATAATGATTCATTTCCCTTTTTTACTACTACGTCAATTTCTGCTTGTGGGAAAAGTCGCTTAGCCTCCGCAATTGCCGATGTAGCTAGTATGACATCGCCTAAAAATGCTGTTTGTATGAAGAGAATCTTGTTCAATTATTAGAAAATTTATTAAACAAATATAAGCAAAGGAAATTCAACTAAGGAATGAAGTTTTTTATGTGTATTAGTCGATTTGCATCTTATTCCCACTTTTTCTCATTTACCAAATGTTTTATGTCGTTTGAGTGTGGATGCAAGCTTGTGTGGTAGTAGCTGATTAGAATAAATTTAATTCCTATTTAACTATTGATTATTAGTTAATTGAATGTTTTGGGTTTGTGATTTAGTTCGATAGTTTCACTTCGTTTTTATGTGTGTTAATAATAATTTTTTCCACAGTTACCACTTTCTACCACCAATGTGAATTTTCTCTAAATCCCTTATATTTCAATATATTTTGCATGGTTAATGAAACTTTTGTTTCTTTGTTACGTTAATAGTTATTAACAATTAATAATTTGGTGGTAAAAAGTGGTAAATAGTCACTAATTTTACCCATTATAAAGTCATGGGCTTAGTAGGAGAATATGAAGTAAAATTGGACGCTAAAGGGCGTTTCTTGTTTCCGGCAGGTTTACGGAAGCAGCTTCCTGCTACATCCCCAAATGATTTCATGTTGAACAAAGGATTTGAAGAGTGTTTAACGCTTTACCCGCTGATTGAGTGGGAGAAGTTGAGCGAAAAGCTTTCTAAAATGAATTTATTCAAACCTAAGAACCGTATGTTCTACCGTTTGTTTCATCAAGGAGCAAAACAGGTTTCGTTAGATGCTGCAGGAAGGGTGTTGATCCCCGTTGCGCATGCTGATCGAGTGGGTATCGAGCAGGAGGCTATGCTGATTGCATACAACGATCGAATTGAAATTTGGGATAAAGCTAAATACTTCGAAATGATCGAAGGTAACATGGCTGATTTCGCTGATTTGGCGGATGAAGTAATGGGTGATATTGATGGAGCAAACGAATAACACATACCACGTTCCTGTAATGCTTACGGAATGTCTTGAAGGATTAAATATTAATCCTGATGGAATTTATGTCGATGTTACCTTTGGTGGTGGCGGACATTCACGTGCAATTTTTGAAAAATTAAGCGCAAAAGGACAATTGATCGTATTTGATCAAGATCCAGACGCTAAACGCAATGCCTGGGAAGCACCAAACTTCCATTTCGTGGCTGCTAATTTTGCTTTTCTACAAAATCATTTACGTCTTTTAGGAATCAAAGAGGTTGATGGAATTCTAGGGGATTTAGGTGTGTCTTCACATCAATTCGATGAAGAGCAACGTGGGTTTTCCATTCGTGGAAATGCACCTCTAGATATGCGTATGAATCAAAATGGTGCTTTATCTGCTGAGAAATTGGTAAATGAATACGATGAGGCTAATTTGGTTCGCATTTTCCGTAACTACGGTGAATTGAAAAACGCACGCCAAGTTGCAAATACAATTATTTCTAAACGCGAAGGAGGTCGTATCACTACAACGCAAGAATTGATGACAGCACTTGAAAGATGTGCTCCTAAATTCAAAGATCATAAGTTTTTTGCGCAAGTGTTTCAAGCAATTCGCATTGAAGTGAACCAAGAGATGGATGTGTTAGAACGTTTTTTAACGCAAACAGAAACTGTACTTAAGCCTGGTGGTCGTTTGGTGATTATGTCGTACCATTCACTGGAAGATCGTTTGGTTAAGAACTACATGAAACGCGGAAATTTGAATGGAGAGATTGAAAAAGATTTCTTTGGAAATATTTTAAAGCCGTTTGATGAGGTTGTTCGACACCCAATCGTTCCGACAGAAGAAGAGTGTGAGCGCAATTCGCGTGCAAGAAGTGCCAAATTAAGAATCGCTGAAAGAAGAGCTGAGAAATAAGATGGACAACGAATTTGTAAAAAAGCCCGAACCAGAAGTGGTCAAAGAAAAACCACGAAGAACTGCGAAGAAAATGGCGAGTGCCGATCGTGGGAAAACTTCGCGTGCTTTTACACAAATTTTAAATGGTGATTTTTTAACGAAAGAGTTTGTACTCAATAATCTAAACTTCATCTTCTTCATTATTTTCTTGTTGTTGCTATCGGTTGGAAAGGGTTATTACGGAAAACAATTGTCCAAAGATGTTGATAAAACACAGAAAGAGTTGGATGAAGTAACGGCTGAGTTTGTTGAGTCGAAAGCAAAATTGGAAGAAGATACTCGTCGCCAAGTGTTGGTGGAAAAATTAGAAAGCAGAGGTTTAAAAGAAACGGTGAATCCAACAAAAGTGATTCGAATTAAAGAAGATAAAAAATAAAAATGAAAGACAATAAATCCATATTTCTACGTGCTTACCTGATTTACTTCGGGTTTGTGTTGATTATGGCTATTGTCATAGGTAAAACGATCATGCTTCAATTCGAAGGAAGATCAGAGGTGTTTATTACCAACGATGGTGTTCAAGAGAAAATGCCAACTCGTACGGTTAAGCGTATTCCTCGTCGCGGTGAAATCTTGGATGCAAACTTTAATCCAATGGTGACTTCTGTTTCGTTTTATGACATTCACATGGACCCGACTGTAGTTGATCAAAAAATCTTTGATGAAGGAATCAACGAATTGGCTCAAGGACTTTCAGAATTATATCCAACACGATCTGCAAGAGAGTGGGAACGTTACATTCGTTCGGCTCGTTCACAAAAGAGACGTTATTTATTAATTCAGCGCAAAGCGACAATTGAGGAGAAAAAAGCGTTGTCTGCACTTCCAATATTTAATAAAGGTCGCTTAAAAGGAGGTTTAATCGATTCAGAGGAAACTATTGTAAGAAAGCGTCCGCATGGTGAATTGGTGAAAAGAACATTAGGTTATTACCGTCCTGCAGAAGGAAAAGTGAAAGATTTAAAGGTTGGAATTGAAGGAGCTTACAATCACTTTTTGGGAGGTGAATACGGTGAAGAGATTGAACAGAAATATGGAAATGGTTGGAAAAAAACTGGTCAAATAATTCGTGAATCTGTAGAAGGTGCCAATGTAATTACATCTATTGATTTGGAAATGCAAGAAGTTGCACACACGGAATTAGAACGTCAATTGAGAAATCAGGATGCGCGTCATGGTTCTGTTATTGTGATGGATGTAAAAACTGGATTTATTAAAGCAATTGCGTCTTTGTCGAAAGCGAATGATGGAAATTACTATGAATCCTTCAATCATGCTATCGGTACAAAAGAGGTTCCAGGGTCAACATTTAAATTGGCTTCATTGATGGCATTGTTGGAAGATGGAAAAGTGAAGATTTCAGATAAAGTGAATGCTTCAGGTGAATATCATTTTTACAGCAATGTGATGAAAGATCACGATGGAGGCTACGGGATGATTACAGTAAAAGAAGCATTTGAGAAATCATCTAACGTTTTTACAAAAATTGTAGCCAACGCATACAAAGGCAATAGTGAGTCTTTTGTGAATCGTTTAAGAAGCTTTGGTTTGGGCGATACGTTGGGATTGGACATTAAAGGTGAGGTAAAACCAACTTTATATTATCCTACACATCCTAATTGGTCCGGAATTTCAATGCCATGGATGGCTGTTGGTTATGAAGTGCAACAAACGCCTTTACAAACATTGGCTTTTTACAATGCTGTTGCTAATAATGGGGTTTTTATGAAACCACAATTTGTTCAGGAAATTAGACGTGGACAAGAAGTAGTTGAACGTTTTTCGCCAGTAGTTCTTCATTCTAAAATTTGCTCGCAAGCAACTATTAACACCTTGAAATCTTGTTTGGAAGGAGTGATGACAAACGGAACAGGTCGTTCATTGAAGTCATCTTACTTCACAACAGCTGGTAAAACTGGAACAGCTCGTATTTTGAATGCTGACAACACTTACGGAGATAAGGGAAGTTACAAATATCAAGCGTCATTTGTTGGTTATTTCCCAGCAGATGAGCCAATGTATTCTTGTATTGTTGTTATCTCAGAGCCGAAATCGGATATTTATGGTGCTCGTGTATCTGGAACTGTTTTTTCTGCAATTGCGAATAAAGTTTATGCTTCTACCTTGAAATACCATGAAGCAATCAATGAAAAGAAACAACGATTGGCAGAGGCACCAATTTCTCAAAATGGTAATAGAACAGATTTAGAAAAGATCTTTCGTAAGTTCAAAATCAAACATAACATCTATGACGATGGTGAATGGTTGAGTACAACAAAACAAGAAAATAGTATTGATCTGTCATCCCGTTATGTTGGAACTGAAACGGTGCCAAACGTAATTGGAATGAGCGCGAAAGATGCTGTATTTCTGATTCAAAAAACTGGAATGCGCGTGAAATTGCAAGGATATGGAACGGTATCGTCACAGTCAATACCTGCAGGGACAAAAGTGAACGACAATACAGTGGTTTTACAATTAAAGTGATGGCAAAGGAATTAAAAGACATATTATACGGAGTAAATCTCTTGGAAGTTATTGGTTCAACGTCTGTGGATGTTGAAGCTTTAACCTTGGATTCTAGAACTGCAAACACTGGAAGTCTTTTCTTCGCTGTTGTTGGTTCTGCTGTTGATGGACATGATTTTATTCCGCAAGTAATCGCGCAAGGTTGTAAAGTAATCATTGCAGAAAAAGCCATTGAAGTTCCTCAAGATGTTACGCTTGTGATCACATCAAATTCACATAAAGCTGCTGGAATTGTAGCTAGCAATTTTTACGATGAGCCTTCTCGTCAATTGAAATTGATTGGAATTACAGGTACAAATGGAAAAACAACGACTACAACTTTGTTGTTTAACTTATTTACGCAATTGGGTTACAAATGTGGATTGCTTTCTACAGTTGTAAACAAAATTGGTGATCAAGATATTCCATCTACACATACAACACCAAATCCAATTGCTTTAAATGCTTTGTTAAATCAAATGGTTGAAGAAGGTTGTGACTTCTGTTTTATGGAAGTGAGTTCACATGCCATTCACCAACATCGCATCGCAGGATTGGAATTTGCCGGAGGTGTATTTACAAATATTACACACGATCATTTGGATTACCATAACACATTCAAAGAATATTTAGATGTGAAAAAGAAATTCTTTGATGAGTTGCCAAGTTCTGCATTTGCTTTGACAAATATTGATGATAAAAATGGAAAAGTGATGGTGCAAAATACCAAAGCTGCCATTTCAACTTTTGCAATGAAATCGCCTGCAGTTTTTAAGGTTAAAGTGCTAGAAAATCAATTTTCTGGTTTGGTTTTAACCATCAACGGAAAAGAAGTTTGGTCAAGATTAATCGGTGATTTTAATGCTTACAACTTACTTACTGCTTATGCTGTGAGTATTCTTTTGGGAGAAGATGAGGTGGAAGTATTACGCGTTTTAAGCGCGTTGGAATCAGTTGAAGGTCGTTTTCAATATTTCATTTCTGAAAGTAAAGTAACGACAATTATCGATTATGCACATACGCCAGATGCATTGGAAAATGTGTTGAAGACGATATCAAATATTCGCACAAAAAACGAGACACTTTACACGATTGTTGGGTGCGGTGGCGATAGAGATAAAACGAAACGTCCAGAGATGGCGCGAATCGCATGTGAAATGAGCGACAAAGTTATTTTGACTTCAGACAATCCTCGCACAGAAGATCCCAATACGATTTTAGAGGAAATGAATGCAGGTGTACCTGGTCATCATTTCAAAAAAACATTAACTGTTGTTGATCGCAAACAAGCAATTAAAACTGCGATTGCAATGGCAGAACCAGGAGATATCATTTTGATTGCTGGAAAAGGGCATGAAAAATACCAAGAAATCAATGGCGTAAAGCATGATTTTGATGATAAGCAAATTGCTTATGAGTTGTTTAAACGAATGGAGAATTAATAAAGGAAGCTATGTTATATTACATCTTTAATTACTTAGATCAATTAAATGTGCCTGGAGCTGGATTGTTCCAATACATTTCTTTTCGCGCGGCAATGGCGTTGATTACATCATTGATTATCTCTATTGTTTTTGGAAAGAAAATCATTAACCTTTTGCGTAAACAACAAATTGGAGAAACGGTTCGCGACTTAGGTTTACAAGGACAATTAGAAAAATCAGGTACGCCAACGATGGGTGGTTTGATTATTCTAAGCGCCATTTTTATTCCAACGGTTTTGTTTGCTAAGTTGGATAATATCTACGTTATCACAATGCTTGTAGCAACGATCTGGTTAGGAATGATTGGTTTCTTAGACGATTACATCAAAGTTTTCAAGAAAAACAAAGAGGGATTAAAAGGTCGCTTTAAAATCATTGGTCAAATCGGTGTTGGTGTAATAATCGGTGGTATGTTGTATTTCTCCGACGATGTAAAAGTGCACAAGAAAGTGGATGAATCATACGTAGTACAAGCGCACGAAAAGGTAGTTACGCACATGCACTCTGATGTTGTGGAAGGTACAAAATGGATTGAAACAGACGACATGACAACGACCATTCCATTTATCAAAGGAAACGAATTCAACTACAATTGGTTGTTAGGTCAAAACGGAGATATGGGTTATGGTTGGTTGATCTTTATTCCTATCGTAATTTTTATTGTTACTGCGGTTTCAAACGGAGCAAACATGACTGATGGTTTAGATGGATTGGCAACAGGAACATCGGCAATTATCGGAATTGCATTGGCAGTATTAGCCTATGTAAGTTCGAACGTAAAATTCGCAGACTACTTAAACGTAATGTACATCCCGCATGCAGAGGAAATGGTAATCTTTATTTCAGCCTTTGTTGGTGCTTGTGTTGGATTCTTGTGGTACAATTCATTTCCAGCTCAGGTTTTCATGGGAGATACAGGAAGTTTAGCCTTGGGTGGAATCATCGCTGTATTTGCAATTGCAATTCGTAAAGAATTATTGATTCCAGTTTTATGTGGAATCTTCTTAATTGAGAATTTATCTGTGATGATGCAGGTTGGATATTTCAAGTACACCAAAAAGAAATTCGGCGAAGGTCGGAGAATATTTAAAATGGCTCCATTGCATCACCACTATCAAAAAGGCGGAATGCACGAAGCTAAAATCGTTTCTAGATTCTGGATTGTCGCAGTTTTATTGGCTGTAGTATCAATCGTAACATTGAAATTAAGATAAAAATGAAGCCTTACGGAGCTCAAAATATTGTCATTCTTGGCGCTGGTGAATCTGGTGTTGGAACTGCTATTCTTGCAAAAAAAGAAGGGTGGAACGTATTTGTCTCCGATTTTGGTCAAATAAAAGATTCATTCAAAAGTGAATTAAACGAAAGAGGTTTTGAGTGGGAGGAAGGAAAACATACAGAAGAACGCATTTTAGCAGCAACCATTTGTGTGAAATCGCCTGGAATTCCTGACAAAGCTCCAATCGTTAAGAAATTAAAGGACTTAAATATTCCTGTGATATCCGAGATTGAGTTTGCTGGCTATTACAACACCGCAAAAACAATTTGCATCACAGGAAGTAACGGTAAAACAACAACAACAATGTTGACTTACCACATTTTGAAGAAAGCTGGAATCAAGGTTGGTTTAGCAGGAAATGTGGGACAAAGTTTTGCCAAACAAGTAGCTGAGGAAAGTTTTGATTGGTATGTGCTTGAATTGAGTTCATTTCAATTAGATGGCATGTTTGAATTCAAAGCAGATATCGCAATGCTTTTAAACATTTCGCCAGATCACTTAGATCGCTACGATTACAACATGCAGAATTATGTGGACAGCAAGTTTCGCATCATTCAAAACATGAAAGAGCAAGATTGGTTCATCTACAACGCAGATGACGTAATTATTGCCCAAGAAATGGCCAAGCGAACAACAACAGCGCAATTGGCTCCATTCTCATTGAATTCAGAAATGGAACAAGGAGGATTTTTAACAGACAACAAACAACAAATAACAATAACAACAAACAAAAACACATTCATTATGTCAATTCATGAATTAGCACTAAAAGGAAAGCACAATACACAAAACTCATTGGCTTCCGGTATCGCGTCTCGTTTATTAGAGATTCGAAAAGAAACTGTACGTGAAAGTTTATCAGATTTCGTAAACGTTGAACACCGTTTGGAATTTGTAGCGAAAGTTCACGGAATTGAGTTTATCAACGACTCAAAAGCAACAAATGTAAACTCTACTTGGTTTGCATTAGAAAGCATGGAAAATCCAACAGTTTGGATTGTTGGTGGAGTAGACAAAGGAAATGATTATTCAGAATTAACAGAATTGGTACGCGAGCGTGTTAAAGCAATCATCTGTTTGGGTGTAGATAATTCAAAAATTATCGAAGCTTTCACAGGAGTTGTGGATACTATCGTTGAAGCAGGTTCTGCTATGGAAGCGGTTGCATACGGATACCGTTTAGCGAAAAAGGATGAAACAGTTTTACTTTCTCCTGCTTGTGCATCTTTCGACTTATTCGAGAATTACGAAGAAAGAGGAAATTTATTTAAAGAAGCTGTAAGAGCTTTATAATTGCTAGTTTTTGAATTGATAGGTTAATCTCAGTCTTAGATAGTAAGACTGAGATTTGACTCCACTTACCTACGTTTTTAATCAACTTGATTTACGTTACTACACGTTACAAAATGTAGTTTTTAGTTCGTTTCTGCTTCCAATATGAAACGATTTCCGTTTAGTTGCATTCCATTATCTCGTAATTGATAAGAAAACTTTTTTTGAACGCAGAGATTTTTTAAGTTTTATATTTCGCTGGATTTACAGTAAGTAAGTGCTTGAAAAATAACTTTCTATTTTCCCGATTATTCCTAGTTTCAGCTACCGATTCGTCTTTTGATGTACTCATTTAAATTCAAAAGAAAAGCCCGCTAGCGAACTGGCGGACTTTCAAATTTATTACTTGCTTGTATCTAATGAATTAGATTAAGTTTATCTATACGTTTTTTCCGTTCTTCCGTTTTCGTAATGTATGATTACCAAACCTTTGTAATTTTCATCTACTACTTGTCCTAAAGAATTATAAACAACTGCTATTTCTGAAGGTTCATTTTCCATGAAGATTATCTCTGAATGCGATCGCACTGCACCATTCAAATCTGTCATCGATAAGCGATAGTAATTTACAGTATTCCATTGTGCATGATTGAATTCATAATTAGAATTGTCGCCTTTTGTTTTCTGATTTGAAATTGTTTTCCATGTATAACCATCACTTGAATGTTCCAATGTAAAATAATCATTGTTCAGTTCTGAGTCAGTTGACCATTTAATCGAATTGTTATTATCAACATTTTCACCTTTAAATGCAACAACTTCTGTTGCTAACAGTATTGCTGTACAACCTAAACCAGCTGTTCCTCCCCAATTGATTGTAAATGGTGTGTTGTTCGCAGTAAAGTTATCCACTAATAAGATGTAAACTTGTTCTGCCGTAACATTTAATGATGAAACCCAAGCATCTCCACTTGCTGGCTCACTTGTATCTGTGGGACCAATCCAACCATAACATGGGTCTGACCATAAATTCCAAATACTTCCACAACCGGATGAACTTGTTTGGCCCCAATACGGAGTCCTCATCCCTGTATTTCCATAATCCCTTGAGTAACTGCATCTAATTGGCGCGCTTAAAGTAGCACAAGCTGATGACGCACTAGCGTAGGAGTAAGGCCCCCAAATTGCCCAATCGTAATCAACGCCTGTACCAATTGTCATTTCTAAAATTCCAGGAGTTTCAATATTGATGTAGTACCAAGAAGATTGATGTTCATTACTAATTAGGCAACCTCTATTTCCACTGTGTAGCTCTTGCGTACCATGTCCTCCATTGTTTCCTGAAACGGTTGAGTTACTACAAACTTGTCCAGCATTAGTACAGTTAGTCCCTCCATACTTTTGAGTGTAATTCGGAATATTTACTGAACCTAATTTTTGTTTTTCGAAGTAAGTAACGGTTGCGTATTTGCTTACAATTGATGTCAATTCTTGTTGAGATAAATTTGCATTTGAATCAAAACCGATTTTAGCATCTTTAATTTTGATGTTTGAACACAAAATGTCATTAGCTCTGATTTCTGAGATTACCTCTTTTGCAAAGGTTAATGAATCGTAGTAATTTAAACCAATTTGATAATTGTACTGTGCATTACTGGTAAAGCATACCAATAACATTAACATGAATAGTAATTTTTTCATAATCAATTAATTTTTGAAAAAAGTTGATCAGAAAATAGCATTGTTTTATTAAGAATGGAGCTATTCTAATTGAAATGAAGTATGTAAATTATATCTTATTTGGTGTTTAGGATTATGAATGCATGTGGTTAATATGTAGTTTTCATTTATCCTTCTTTTTCTTCAGTGTGTTAAAGCTATTT
>Ga0233377_1000931_pt1 | contig 11857 bp, 16 predicted proteins | sample ElkDunMinimDraft_6_FD_191540 | JGI IMG/M metagenome (GOLD analysis project Ga0233377, IMG submission 191540) | Fecal eukaryotic communites from dung pellets of Tule Elk in California, USA - Elk Dung E36 | ecosystem: Host-associated > Mammals > Digestive system > Large intestine > Fecal | place...
GGCAGAGATCGGAGGGACACTCTTCGCCAGGCGGATGCCAGGTACCCCGGGACACGAGTTCGGTGATGAAGCGCAGCGGCTTTCGCACTCGCGGACACACGTCGATCAGGTCTTCCTGGAGTACCGCACCGTCGGTCAGGTTGTGGGCACACCAGAAGATCGCTGTGAAATGCATACGAAATGCGGCGTCCGACAGGCCTGCTACCTGCCTCCGAGTCGGGAATCGGTCGTCGAAGTACAGCCCTTCCCGCTTCATCTAGTGCCTGCCTCTGTCCGTCAGATGCAGACCGGCCGTGGTGTTGAAGGCACGGTCGATTCGGAGCGCGAGGTCACGTGCCGTCTTCCGGGCCGCCGTAAGTTCTGACAAGGCCTTGTCAAGACGCTCGTCGGGGTCGCCATGGTCGTCACCCAGTTGTCCGGATGTCTGCATGCGCCGCAACGCCTCGCCGAGTTGCCCCAGCAGTTGGTCAAGCCCAGCTGTCGAACTGCTGATACGGCCAAGGACGTCGTACACGGTGGACGGATAGGTGACGCCGACATGGGAGAGCGTGGCGTGGTTGAGGACGCGAACGGCCTCGGATACGGCTGCGGCGACCTCGCTGGTGTAGTCGTCACCATGGGGGCCATCTGACGACAGCCAGACGGTCTCAGCCATCAGCGTTGACTCCGATCGCTGAGATCTTGTCAAGATGCCCGCGTCCCGTCAGAGTGGTGGCGAGAGTCAGCAGCCGACGCATGAGCCAGTGAGGCACCCCTAAGGTGTCTGTGCTTGCGATGGATGGGATGCTGAACATGACCTACTCCCTTCGAGTGGGTCTGGTGGGAGGCCCGGCGCCACCTAGCCGGCAAGCAATGCGGGCGCCGGGTCCTCCTGTAGTGAACTCGCAGAGGGCTAACTTCATGATTCGGCGGGGAGCTGTTCAGCTACGCCGACATGCGCAGTTGTCCGCTTCCCAGCTACTGGTGATCCCCAGACGCCTCACCCCCTCGTGTTCCAGGAATCACGTACGTATCAGGCCTATCTGCCATGATGACACAAAACACTTTGCTGGTCTTGACTCAAAAAAGTCAGAAGATTCGCCTCGCGCTTCAGCGCCTCGCGATCCCCCTGCCGTTCTCATAACCTTCACGCCGCACCGCTGGTGTGCCATGCGCGCACATCCATCCGGCTAGTGATCCAAAGCACGGCCGACATCGCACCAGGCCGGAGCCATCAGCCCATGGCGATCGCTTTCACCTTTCCTCCTAGCCTGGCGATCAGTTTGCTCTAGGTATACATTACTGTACTAGTTCAACGCAGGTATAGCTCAACTGTGCTTTCCTAGTACAGCTGAAGGGCTTAGCCTTGGTGTTGTGTCCGTGCCTGATTTCAGCGATCCTCAGCCTGCCTACCTGCAGATTGCAGACGACCTGCGTCAAGAGGTGGCGGCAGGTCGACTCAAGCTCGGCGAGCGGCTTCCGGCGCGGCGACAGTTGGCCCAGCGCTACGGCGTGGCCGTCGAGACGGTCCGTCGAGCCTTGGACAAACTCGCGCACGATGGCCTGATCAGCACGCAATCGACGCGCGGCACATACGTGGTCAAGACTCCTGACCAGAATGAGCCGTCCTCCGAACTTCAGCAGGCGATGACCGCGGTGCGCCGACTGGCCGAACGCGTAGAAGGTCTGGAGTCTCGCGTAAAAGACCTCGAAGGCCGCTGACCCCCTCCACGCGCTCATTCGAGCTCCGTCCCCTCAGAACGTCGTGCGTGCAATGCCACGCACCTTCGAGGTTCCTCCTTCTTGGGACTCCGGGCTCTTCCTCGGCAGCAGCCGAATCGGCCGTCGCGGAGCCGCAGGTCCAGGTGGAGCGGCCCGAGCGGAGCGAGGGACGACTACCTGGAGGTGTGGCTCCGCGACGGCCATCATCGGCCTGCGAGGAAGACCCGAGCGACCGCGATTCTCACCGGCCGTTGAATAAGATCGTTTCTGACGGTTCCGGCTGGGTTGCGTCTTCTCCCAGAGCTCGCGAAAGGCAGTGAGGGGCAGACCAAGTAAGCCGGAAAGGGGCAATGGCGGTGGGCACGTAGGACAAACATCAAATCTGTCCGGAATGATCTCAGCCCTTCAGGATGTCTGACCAGGTCAGCGCAGCGAGATCGCTTTGGGAACCAATCCGGCCCCACGCCGGGCACAGCCACCCACTGCCGAAGCTTCAACTTCCGCCTCCACCGCCCGACCAGCCCTATTAGCCCTTTCCGGCTTACTTGTCTGCCCCCATGATCAGTAGTCGAGGGCGCGGTCGACGAGGTCGGCGACCTCGGTGGCCGAGGCGCGGAAGTAGCGGGCGGTGGTCTTGATGGAGGCCTGTCTGAGGAGGGCTTGGATCTGGGCGTGGTCGGCGTCGGCTTCGGCTTCGCGCAGCCGGGTGGCGTAGGTGTGGCGCAGCCGGTGCGGGCGCAGGCCTGGCAGTCCGGCGTCCTTGCCGACCGCGCGGACCACGTCGGTGACGCCGTCGACCGACAGCCGTCCGCGCTGGCCGGCCCACAGTCCTTCGCCGACCGCGTCCGCCAGGGCGGGCCGCGCGGCCAGCAACTCGGCGCGCGAGCAGCCAGGCCGTCAGGCATTCGCGGGCCGGGACCGGCAGCGGGACGGTGCGGACCTCGTCGCCTTTGCCGTGCAGGCGGGCGGTGCCGCTGCGTGCGGTGATCGATATGTCGCCGACGCGCAGGCGCTGGCATTCCTCGGCGCGGGCTCCGGCGCCGAGGAGCAGAGCGATGAGGGCTGAGTCGCGGGGGCCGCGCCGGTCGGCGGCGCGGCGCACCGCGTTCTCCTGCGCCCGCGACAACGCATCCGGAGCTCCAGGCTTGGGGACCCGGGCGCGTTTGACCGCCAGGCGCAGCACGGGCCCGTGCTCATACAGCAACGTCACCGCCGCCAAGGCCTGATTCACCGTCGCAGGCGACGTGCCCGCGGCGAGCAGGTGTCGGCGCCAGGCGGTAACCGCGGCCTAGGCGCCGACCAGGTCGACGAACGCGTCCGCGTGCGAGAGTAGCCAGTCGCGGTAGGCGATCGCTTGGCGGCGGTAGGCGGTCACCGTGTTCGCCGCCAGCGCGCAATGATCGAGATGCGTACCGAACGCGGCCAACGGCCACCTCCGCGGCAGCCGCCACCGACCCCGCCTCACGAACCGGCCGGAGCACCACCACGTTGCCCGCCCCGGAGCTACCCCGATCGACAATGCAGTTGTCGATTCGGCTGTCGCCCCGCTCGCCCTCGTGATCGTCAACCGGGTTGCCGGCCTCGCCGTCACCGCCGTTTTTGATCTTACTGTCGGTGCTCGTGGTCACCCGCCATCCCCTCTCCTTATTATCCGGGGAGTTTTTCCGGCGTTAGCCTGGCCTGCGTCTAGTGGCGATCCGGGGAGATCCTATGGAGACCCCCCGGATAACCGGACTTATCCAGGGAGTAGCAAAGCGGCAGGCCAACGACATGTGTCAACAGGTCGTTAACACATGAATGGCGGTGCTGCGATCCTGCTCGAGAGACCCCTTGCGTCAACGGGCCGTTGACATACAGGGATGGAGGGGGTGCCGGGCGGCGGGCCGGCCGCTCGACGAAGGGAAGAGCTCGTGAGTCGTTCGGCGCAGGTTCGCCGGTTGGTCGCCACGCTGGAGCGGGCCTCCGAGGTTGCCGTCGAGGCCGACTACAGCGGCCGCGGCGAGCAGTGGGTGCTGCACTGGAACAACGGCCCCACCACGACCACGATGCGCACTCGGGGTTGAGGAACAGCGGAACAGCCGTTGGCGGTAAGCCAGCGTCGCAGGTCATGGAGGGCCATGCAGAGCGTTGGGACGACGTTTCCCAAGGCCGTGCCCCCGCGTCAGCGAGCCCTGACCGCCTGGCCCTTTCGCATTCGACCAGCTCACCGCCACAACGAGAAACAAGATCTTTCTCACCGCCAACGGCTGTCCCGCTGTTCCTCAACCCCGAAGACCTGCGCGGCGCTCCAGCGGGTGCTCACGGCCAGCACCGCTATTGCCACCAGGATGCCAGTGGCTCCGCCGCGAAAGTGTCAGTAGCGGCGGCAAGAGAGAGGCAAGGGCAGGCCAAGGGAGGGCCGCCCCGATGGAACATAACGCTCAGGGTATGCGCCGTTGCGTAGTTCCTTTGGGTTCAACGAAGTGCTGCTACGAGCTATCAGGCGTAGGTTCTGGTGTGTCGGCGATCTTGTCCAGTCGGGCCCGTACTTCGGTCAAGGCGTTCCGCAGCACGGTGATGTCGAGGAAGAGGTCGGGGTGCTGCTGAGGACTGGGCAGCCGGTGAAGGAGGTCACTGATCGTCTGGGTAAGATCGTGAAGTTTCTTGAGCTCTTGTGCAGCTGCCGCGTCGAGCCGCTCTTGGAACTGTTGGGTGTGTCGGTCGAAGTCTTCCCAAAGAAGGCGCTTGTAGAGCGTCTGGCCCTCCAGCCAGGTCAACAGCACCGGCGTGATGGGCATCAACACGAGGAGCAGCCGCATCAGCCAACTCGCCGCCAGCAGCAGAGGGCTGTCCGCGGTCAAGGCGTTGAGCGCTTGGAGTCTGACCAGCAGGCCAAGTGGCTGCTCGAATATCTCGACGCCTAGCTCGGAGACCCGCTTACCGAGGGCTTGGGCTATGGAGGCAGCGACCGTTTTGTTCTGTTCAGCCACCTGGGTTGCCAGCTTTACCAGACTCTTCTGATCCTGTGCCAGGTGGCTGGAGCGGTAGAAAGCGTCTGCATCCGTACGCAAACGCAGGCAGTTTGGTCCGTCGCCAGCAACTCCTGTGCGCCCCCGTCCGGGTTGCCCGGCGCACTCCTGGTCGGCCATGGATTGCAGATTGGCGAGCGTGCGGCGGTTGGTTTCGACGCGGCGGTTCAACGCATTGAGCGTGATGGTCCGCACTCCGAGGAGGTTGTGCGCGCTGTTGGTGGCGGCGCTCAACACGAGCTGGTGGGACGCGCAGCTTTTCGGCAGGGCAGTAGGCAGCACCGGGTTGCAGGAAAGCAGCGCTTCCTCGGCCCGAACGAAGGCGCGCTGGCGATCAGCATGGACCTGCTGCTCGATCGGTCGCTGAAAGATCTTGAGTGTCAAGGGCTCGGCGATGACTATGCCGACGAGTAGAGCTGTGACGACGCGGACGAGTACCACTTTTACGGCCCGACGCCTGTCTCGCTGCTCTTGCAGAGAAGCGACCAGCCGCGAGTCCATGAACAGCACCACGAACGTCCAGATGATGCCCGCCACGACCCCTGCGATCAACGCGGGGCGCCCGATGACGGGCGCCATCGCAAGGTAAAGGGAGACTCCGGCGACGATCGGCGAGAGCAGCACGAGCAGCCCGCGGCGGGTGTAGCGGCCCCGCTCGTGCGGAGCGTGATCCAGAATTTCTTCGCGGACGCCAACAAGGGCACGCAGCCACCGGGCCAGCCAGCGGGGATCGGGCGGAGGTGGAGGAGCAGGACTTGATGGGGTATGGCCGTTGTCACCGTCAGCCTGGGCGCTGAGCCCATCCCGGACTCTCATCCAGGCCTGGGCTTGATCGTCGCTGATTCCGCAGGCTGTGACGAACGCGGACACGAAGGCGGCATCGGGGAGCCGTCCCCGCTTCAGCGTCTCGCTGACGGTGCTGGGCGGCAGCGCGTTATGGCCGTCCGCTTTCTGATTCAGCGCGCGTAACGGCAACCGAGCCCACGCTCGCAGCTCGGCCATCCGCTCCAGAAACTGTTCGGCCGTGCTCACAGTGGACGGATCCGGTGGATCTCCCGTGGGCGTCTCAGTTGTGATTTCCCTGCCAAGAGAGCACGCCGCTTCCTCCCACAGCTTCCGCACCTGTGCCTCATCGCCGCCACAAGCCCGGGTGTAGGCCGCGGTGACATCCCATGTCGGAAGTTGCTTACCGCGGCTCGCGGCCGTGCAGGTGCCCACGGAGTAGCTCGTCGCCGCCGCGACCTCGCGCAGGGTCAGCGCCGCCCGGTGGCGCAGCACTCGCAGCTCGTGAGCGAGTGCGAGAAGCGCGCCGCCGGCCGGGTCAAGCGGCTGTGACGGCCGCCCGGGTTTGGACATGATCGACGATCCTGTCCTGGTCGCCTACGGTTGCGTGAGCTGAGTTGTCAGCCGCGGCAGCCACGGAGCTGAAGCGCCAGAGAAACGGGCCACGATCTCGATGGTCACTAGACCGATCCCCGCTACGACACCGAGCGCGGCCACAGGGTGCAGCCCTCTCTCGATTAGCCACAGGCAGGTCAGGGTGACGATGACCAAAACCATGATCGTCTCCCTGGTCTGCCGGAGCAGAGGCAGCGCACCAGGAGCCGGGAGATTTGGGGAGACCTGCCCACCATTCATCGGCGAGCGGAGCAACGAAGGCATGAACGAGCGCACCTTTCTTTACGGCGTGAGACGAGGATTTGTAACCGCCACTCTCCTCGAAGCTTGCCGACTCCGGGGGGATCCTTGTGTGGCGATATCTCACTGTCGTACATCACCAGCAGTGACGGGAAGGGCCCAAAAAGGGGCATGTCGTTCGGCTTCGTCGCCCCAGCTCAGGCAGGTTGTGCAGGGGTTGTTCGGCGTTCGGCCCGTGTTGATCTTCGAAGACTCTCGGCCTGTTATGCGACTTCTGTCCGGATCACACACGAACACTCCCTCTTATCGACTCCGCCGAACAGGGAATGTAACACTGGCGCCAAGACCGCCCTACGCGGTCCCGGGCCTTCGCATCATCGGCGTGAGACGGGGATCCATGAATATGCGAAAGGCTCCTCGTTGCCGCGAGGAGCCTTTCTCGTGGTGATCGTCTCTCTCGAGACTCTGGCCGGAGCGTCGATTGCCTGCCGCGGCAGGTACCGCTGCGGACGGGCGGGCCGCGTCCGTTAGGGGATCCCTCAAGGCGCGATCGGCGGGGGCCGGGCGAGTCCGCACGACGGTCTGGCGAATCATCTCGCGTACCGGCTCGCTGCGCGCGGCGCCGGCGACGATGTCGCGCTGCAGCCGGGCCTCGGCCGAGCGCACCTCCCAGGCGCGGTTGCGGCACGACTTCGAGCAGTACAGGCGCGGACGGCCGCGCCCGGAATAGGGGGTCGGTTACGCGAAGACGCGCTCGACGAGCCCGGCGCGGAACCCTTTTGGAGATCACAATCAGGGTGTGATCTCCAAAAAGGGATATCAGTGTTCCTTGCTTAGAAAGGAGCACCAAGCTGCTCAATGGCTGTCCTTGCCCAGTCTTGGGCTCCGGCGCCAGCTCCGACAGACAGTCCAGTTGCTACTGGGGCGAGGAATCCCTTCAACGCCGACAGACTTCGCCGAACCTTCCCGCGGTCCGGCTCTTCCCTGGTGATCTCGGTGAGAACTTCTCTCGCGGTTTCCTGGGCGTCCTGTTCGTCCTCCTGGGAAAGACCCACAGCAGGCAGTCGCTCCAGCGTCAGGACTACTGCCTGCGCGATGGCCTCGAACCCAGGGGCAATCTGCTGACTCTGATTCTGTGTCTGGGTGACCGTCTCGTTGTTCCATGCCAATTGCGCGCCATCAGCACTGCCATGAAACACCGGACCGTTATAGATCGTGTTGCCCAGAGTGGTGCCTTCGGGCAGGTCAGGCCCGTCAGCCTCGACTGGCACGCGAATCGGATGCTTGTCGAACTCCCGCTGAATCTCCTTCGCGAACTTCGCGATATTACGCTTGTTGACCCCGCTCCGTGTTGCCACGTTCTCCCTTGTCTTTCGGTTTTCCGAAATCTTAGTCCTTGCGGCCGACAAAATCGTGAAGTCCGGATGGACTCTCAACGAGGTGAGACCTTGTCAGACGCCCCAGACGAGGGTCGCGCTCGCCGAGATTTCGCCGGTGAGGAGGCGACCGTTTTTGGACAGCGCGTCCCTTTCAAGTCGCCGTCGAGGACTGATGCGGTGTGGGATTCTGATTGCTTGCTAGCAACGGACGTGTGGGGGTCAGGTGGCAAGGATCGAGATTGAGATCTACTCCAACGATCCAACCGAAGTCGCCGTGTTTGAGGCGTACTGGCAGTTGGCCGATGACGGTGAATCGTGGACGCAGACCGTTACCGCCCTCCGTTCGGCCTTCGAGATCAGCCAGCAGGAACTGACCCAAATCATTCAGACCTGCGGGACTGCGTATCTCCCGGAAGTTGCCTGCCCGAGCTGCGGTGAACCGCACGCGCCCACGAATCGTACGAACTTCGCCGAGGTGCTACGACGGGGAAACGTCCAATGCAGCACCTGCCGAGCAGAAGATCAAGCTGAACAGGAGCGGGCGCGAAAGGAGCAAGTCGCCCACCACCGTGCTGCGGTTCTGGAGGCCTTCGCTGTCCGCCGCAGTGACCCGATCGACGTTCAGAATCTGACGTTGTTCGAGGCAGTCGCGTTGCACGCGCTCTTCAGTGATCCCGCGGTCGAAGATGCTGGGATGAGTACTCCGACAGAGGCCTGGCCCAGGGAACGAAGCTGGGCACCGAGCCGGCTGCGCGTTGACTTTGAACGACGTCTTGTCTGTTACGACCCGCCAAAGATGCTCGTGCACCCTCGTTCCCGCATCGATGCCTTCGCATGGGTAGATGATCATCCTGATGGTTCGTTCTACCTGGGCCAGGTCGGTTACTACCTCCTGGGACCGGAAGAGGAGCCGAAGGCCCGGCCGCCTCACCTGTTGAAGGAGCTCAACCGCACCTTCCGCGAGGGACCATGGCCCGAAGCGTGGCTCGGGCAGTGGCCTGATCTCTGGGAGGAGCTGTCCTTGGCGGACGCGTCGGCGTACCTGGACATGAAGCTTGGCGAGCACCATCTGGACATGAAGCAGGGCGACGGCACCCGCCAAGCCCTTCTCGATGTCCTGGCCACATTCAGCCTTGGGCAGGCCTTCAACTTCATCTACCGGGCGGCGAAAGACTCAGCTGCCTACTACCAACGCGGGGGTGTCAACAAGCGCCAGGCAGCTAACAGTGTTGTCGGTCGGATCAGCGCGGCGGCAGACCGGACGCGGGCCAGCAACTGGGAGGTGAAGTCGTACAACCGTCCCTGGAACCTCCCGCTGTCTGCGATCGGGGAGACCTTCTTCAGCAAGGCAATGTGGCAGGCGGACATGATGCACGTCGTGGCCCGTGACGTTCAGCCCCCACCGCACGCCTCGTCCGGAGGAGACGATAGCGACACCAGTCCATCACCATGACCTAACCCCGCCTCTCAGGACGCGGCGATGCCTCGGGTGGGTCCGAAATCATTGGGTGAGCCTCAACGACCCGGTGACCGGCGGGGGACGATCAGCCGGTGGAACAGGCGAGCCAGGGGGCCTTGCTGTTCGGCGGCAGACAAGGGGGCGGCCGGCTGCACCCGAGCAGTGAGCGGCGCAACGCGATGAGCTGGGGCGAGGTCAGGGCCGCTTCGTACGTCCTGCAGCCGCTGCTTTGCCTGGCGAGCCCGGGTCTCGGCACCGGGAGGCGGGGCCAGGGCGATACCGGCCTCGGTGAGAATGCTCAGGTCCAGGGCCCACGTGACGGCCGAGCGAGATCGCCACTGAGTGAACGCGGCGTTAACGTGGGCATTGGCTTGAGCGGCGCTCATCCCGGTGACGGCCCGCAGGTGAGCGGCGGCCTGGGTGCTCTTTCCCTGTACCTGCGCGAGTCCCATGTGGGTGACGGTGTGGCAGTCGGTACACAGGCACACCAGCCTTTTCAGCGTCTGGGTGCGGGTCGCGGTGTCGTAGGACCAGCGCTCATGGGCTTCCAGCCAGCGCTTGAGGGCGCGGTCCTCGCCGCGGCCGCAGGTCTCGCAGCAGTGCCCGGCACGGCGCGTGATCATCCGGCGTAGGCGCTCCCAGTCGCGCTGGTCGACGCAGGAGCGGACATTGGTGAACCAGCACGAGGTGGGAACCAGGTCGACGAACAGGCCGGAGCCGAAGGTGCGGTCCTCTCCGGGCAGCAGGTCGGGCACGTCCGGAAGTGCCGCCCAGCGCTGCAGCCCGGCCATGCCGTTGACAGGCGCGTACCACCTTTTGGCGGCCGGGTCCCAGCGGGCGCCCAGCGCTTTGGCCTCGTCTTTTTCCCGGTAGGGGACATCCAGCCAGAGCCGTTCGACAGCCATATGCGAGCTCCGTTCGGGGGTGAAGGCGCACATTGCGGAGGCGAGGGTCACAGACGATCGGATCACGGCGTATCCGGGCTGTCAGGCGAATCGCCTGGGTCGGTGGCCCGCCAGTCTCGGCCCGGCCGACCGATGGCCTCGGCGACGCCGGCGACCTGGGCGTGGTCATAGGCGGTGCGTACCCCGGAGACCGACATGCCGGCGGCGGCCGCCAGCTCAGCCAAGGTGTAGGGGCGGGGGCGGGTGAATTCCCGGCCGTAAGCGAGCAGGAGCCGGATCTCCTCTTCGGCTTCCTCTTTGCGGCGGCGGGCCAGAGTGATCGAGCGAAGAAGTGGTTCGGCCTCCTCGACGTCCCAGGCGATCTCCAGGGCGTGAACGGCGTCCTGGCGGTCTTTGTCGATCTCCCCGCAGACATCGTTGTAGATGTCCTCGGGCTCGATCGAGCCGGGTGCGGGGAGCGGATGCAAGATCGCGGCGATCTCTTCATACACAGTCACATTTACAGTTATCGCACAAATTTACGATGATCGCAATTTCTTGCGCTCATCGCACTTAGTGTGCTCTGTTCGCCGTTAAGAAACCTTCCGTTGTCGATCAAGCCCCGTATCTCAGCTTGCCTGCCTGGGCGCGGGAGGTACGGTCGCGATCTATGACGACAGTCGGGGCCGACGGGCCCGCCGCGAAGGGCGGCAAGCATCTGCGAGCCTGCCCGGTCTGCAAGAAGCCCGTCGGTGCAGGCCAGCGCCGACAGAAAACCAAGGCCGGGGCGTGGGCGCACGCGCGCTGCATGCCCACCCCCAAAGCGGTCGAGGGCAAGTCGGCGAAACCGGCGAGGAAGGCACCGAGCGGTTCGCGGAGCGAGGCTGGCAACGCGGCCGCGACGGGCCGCGGGGTCGCGGCGCGGTTCGCCGGCACCTGCGTCGGCTGCGGGCAAGGCTACCCGGCCCAGACGTTGATCGAGAAGGTCGAGCAGGGGTGGGCGCACCCGGCATGCGCACAAGCCATGCGAGCGCGAGCGCGGATCCTGGCGGGGGAGACCTACCGGGGGCGCAAAGCGCCGGACTGGCGGCGAGGATCCAGCCCGTCATCAACGCGAGCCACCCGTTGACGACGTAGGACACCGGAGCGCTCATCCCGAAACGACCACCCCGCAGAATGTGCCGACGTCCGGCCGATCTCCCCAGATGGCGCAGCTCGGTGTACCCGACTGGCCACATTCGGCCCACCTTGTCTTCAGCAACTACAACGTGCCTGACCTGCGTGTCACCGTGGAAGCATGCAGGGCGATGCGCTGGAGGTACGCGTCGTTGACGGACGCGTGGTCACCGCGCCCGGGATCGGGCCGGTAGCGATGGTCTGGCTCCCGCAAGACGGGCAGTGGATGCCCTTCTCGCCGCGGACGCGTGCGCGCTCACGGCGTTGGGCAGCCAGGACGTCGGGGTGGCGGGCGTTCGCGTTGCGCCAGCGCAGGTAGGCGTGCAGGGCCCAGGTCTGGACGGTGTGGTTGCAGTGGTTGGAGTTGGCGATGGGTGCTGACTGCTCGTTCCTTCATGCTGCCCTGTTTGCTCTGGTGGCTATCGGCCTCGGCCGCCCCGCCCGCGTGAGGGGTCGCGGCGTGGCCTCGGCGGGGCGGATCGCTGGGCTTGGGCCTGGGCGCGCTGGACGCGTTCGGTGTGCTCCTGGGCGGCTCGCCCGGCGGGCATCGCGGCGCGCAGGTCGATCTCCTCGGTGATGGCCGACAGGTGCTGGCGCGCCTCCTCGATGGTG
>Ga0233377_1000932_pt1 | contig 11849 bp, 6 predicted proteins | sample ElkDunMinimDraft_6_FD_191540 | JGI IMG/M metagenome (GOLD analysis project Ga0233377, IMG submission 191540) | Fecal eukaryotic communites from dung pellets of Tule Elk in California, USA - Elk Dung E36 | ecosystem: Host-associated > Mammals > Digestive system > Large intestine > Fecal | place...
ATTTTCAATAAAGAGGTATGGATTGTAGCGATTACGATTGCAATTATTGCAAGTTTAGAGACTTTATTGAGTATTGAAGCAGTAGATAAGTTAGATCCATTGAAACGTAACTCACCAACTAATCGTGAATTGGTAGCTCAAGGAATCGGAAATATTACCAGTGGATTATTAGGAGGTTTGCCAATGACATCTGTAATTGTACGTTCTTCAGCGAATGCAAATGCTGGCGGTCGTACCAGACAGGCAGCCATCCTACATGGTATTTGGTTATTAGTTGCATTACTAGCAATTCCAAGTATTATCAATTTAATCCCTTTAGCTGGCTTAGCAGCAATTCTATTGCATACAGGTTTTAAACTTGCAAAACCAGCATTGTTCAAACAAATGCTTAAAAAAGGATTGGACCAATTTATTCCATTTGTAGTAACAGTAGTAGCAGTTGTATTAACAGATTTATTGACTGGAGTAGGTATTGGTATTTTAGTAGCAACGTTTTATATATTACGTGCAAATATGCATAATGCATACCATTTGAATATCAAACCATCTGATCATTCGGATAGTGATACGGCAGTAATAACATTAGCGGAGGAGGTAACATTCTTAAATAAAGCTCCAATTCAACAGAAGCTTTATAACCTTCCTAAGAGCGTAAAATCTATCATCATTGATGGACAAAAGAGTAAGTTTATAGACAAGGATGTTATTGATGTCATCAAAGATTTCGAGCAAAATGCGTTGAGTAAAGGATTGGAAATCGAGCTGAATGATGTAACTTATAAAAGAAAGAGCATCCGAAAAAAACAAAAACTTAAGAAAGTAGTTTAAATAATTTAAAATAATTGCAGAAACTTGTATAGTCTTTCCAAAGGCCATACAAAAATCAAATCACATAATAATGGGACATAAAGAATTAGAAACAGGATTTAATAAGATTTTAGAAGGTAACAAAGACTGGATGAGCTTTGTAGAGAAAGACTCTTCAGGCAGATTTCAACAATTAGCAAAAGGACAGAGTCCGGAAATATTATGGATTGGATGTGCAGATAGTCGAGTTCCTGCAAATGAATTAACAGGAAAAAAACCGGGAGAAGTATTTGTTCACCGTAATATCGCAAACATGTGTGTACATTCAGACATGAGTATGCTTGCGGTATTAGATTATGCAGTAAACGTATTGAAAGTTAAACATATTATCGTTGCTGGTCATTACGGTTGTGGAGGGGTTGCTGCTTCATTGAGCTCGCAACAGTACGGAATTATTGATAACTGGTTATGCCATATCAAAGACGTTTATCGCTTACATGCTTCTGAAATTGATGCGATCGAAAACCATGAAGAAAAAGCAAATAAGTTGGTGGAGTTGAACGTTAAGGAACAAGTTTTCAATTTAACATCTACCTCTATTGTACAAAATGCATGGAAAAATGGAGCTGACTTAGCTGTTCATGGAATGGTTATTAATATTGGCACTGGTCAATTAATAGATTTAGATGCGACCTTCACAAACAATGAAGGAATGGCAAAAGTATTTGCATATAAATAAACTTATCCCATAGGATTATTTACCATAAACAAAAAGGCCGCTCAGATTTGAATTTGAGCGGCTTTTTTTATGTATAGAATCTTATTTTACAAAAGATCCATCAAGATTTATAGCTTTAGCAAATGCACTTGAATACAGGTCTGTCACTACAGCAAACTGTTCTCTAGTAATTTTGTTTTCGGGATTATATTCACCTTCAAACTTTAGTTTTGTGCTCCAACCTTTGGCAATTTGCGTTTCTACTTCTTCCCCCTTGAAAGAGACAAACCTAATTAAACTGATTAAATCCTTCCAGGTAAGATCATCATTTCGATAATTATCTAAGAACCAAAGTTGGCTACGGGTATAAATATCATTGAAGACGGGTTTGATTTCATCAAATTTGACGTTAGCTGCTTTGTCAAAAATATACTTGCCTTCATGTTCCTTTCCTAAAAAGAATCCAGTTAAGTAACATTTTACAATAGCTTTGAAATGATTATCATCGGAACTTACATCTTGGTAAGGAATTATATTGCTATCAAAAGTTATAAGCTCGGATTGCAATTTTCTGATATCAATTTTGCCGGCATCAGATTTAAAGAATGCTAAATAACCTGCGGTAGCTCCTAAAGCCTTCGCAAATGGTAAATCTCCTATATCGTCATTCTCTTCTTCCTCTGCACTCAGATCATCTTCCAGGCTATTTTCTGCGGGCTTTAATGCTAAATACTTTCTTCCAATACCTAAATTAAAAAGATTGTCTTTTTGAGCTTTTAATAAATCTTCAAGAAAAATAACTCTTCTTATACTATCATGGGCTATGCTGGCAACAGTTGTTCTGCTCATTGCAAGGGACATGTCTTTAGGGAGGGTAAAATCATCCTTTTCTTGTACATCAAAATTAAGCTTACTCAAGCTAGTTAAATCTGAGTTCTCAGTTGCATCTATAATTGAAATAACATTAAATTTTTGATTATCGGAAAGGGTTACTTCCCATCCTTTTTTAGTTTTAACCAACTTTTTGACTGTCTTATTATCAATTTCAGTTAAAAAGGGATTTATTTTATTATTGAATTCATTAACTACAAGCGCACCAAACTCCAGAGCACCCAAAGAGTCTGGATCTTTTAAATGCGACTCAGGTTTAAGATCTTCCTTTGAATTCTTCGCTAATTCACTAAGAGAAAATCTAGTATCAATTGGTTTGTCATAAACTAATACAGTAGGAACATTCGATTGTGCGGCCTGAAAAGCTGCAGTCGAAGAATATTCATTTGACCCATAGATTAGCAACCTAGGTTTTTCTTTTTTTTGTGCTAAAACTCCCATAGGAATTAATAGGCAAATGAGTAAAAGGACTCTTAAATTCATAGTTCCATTATTTTAAGTCGAAAATAAGCAAAATCGAGTAAGTATTCGTTATGCTATTATCCATAATATCGATGAAATAGCTAACTTTGCTACATGTTAGAAGAAGAAAAATCATTGAATTTTATTGAAGAGATTATCGAAGAGGATCTTCGTAATGGGAAACATGATGGGCGAGTCCTAACCCGTTTTCCGCCAGAACCAAATGGCTATCTTCATATAGGACATGCTAAGTCAATCTGTCTAAATTTTTCTTTAGCACAGAAATATAATGGCAAAACAAACCTACGCTTTGATGACACAAATCCTGTAACAGAGGATGTGGAATACGTAGATAGCATTAAGAAAGATATTCAATGGTTGGGATTCCAGTGGGCTGAGGAATTATATACTTCAGACTATTTTGATACTTTATACAGTTTTGCTGTTGAATTAATCAAAAAAGAACTAGCATATGTAGACGATAGCAGTTCAGAGGAAATTGCTGCATCAAAAGGTACTCCGACAGTACCTGGAATTGCAACAGTTTACCGCAGTCGTTCCATCGAAGAAAACTTAACACTTTTCGAGGAAATGCGCGATGGGAAATATAAAGATGGCGAAAAGGTGTTACGTGCTAAGATTGACTTAGCTAGTCCTAATATGCATATGCGTGATCCATTATTGTATCGTATACGACATGCACATCACCATCGTACCGGAGATAAATGGTGTATTTATCCAATGTATGATTTTGCTCATGGACAATCTGATTCCATTGAGAAAATTACTCATTCAGTATGTACTTTAGAGTTTATTCCCCACAGACCATTATATGATTGGTTAATTGACAGTTTGAACATTTTCCCATCAAAACAATATGAATTTGCAAGATTGAATCTTACTTATACTGTAATGAGTAAGCGTAAATTATTGCAATTAGTGAATGAGAAATATGTGGAGAGTTGGGATGATCCAAGAATGCCTACTATTTCAGGATTGCGCAGACGTGGATATACTCCAGGAAGTATTCGTAATTTCTGTGAACGTATCGGGATTCAAAAACGTGAAAACATGATTGATGTTAGCTTGTTAGAATTCTGTATCCGTGAGGACTTGAATAAAAGTGCTTGGCGCAGAATGGCTGTATTAGATCCGATTAAGCTTATAATTACTAACTATCCTGATGGAAAGGTTGAAGAACTTACGGGTGAAAACAATCCTGAGGTTGAGGGAGGCGAAGGTAGTAGAGTTATTCCATTCAGTAAGGAATTATGGATTGAACGAGATGACTTTATGGAAGATGCTCCAAAGAAATTCTTCCGTTTAGGTCCTGGTCTATCCGTGAGATTAAAACATGGGTATATTGTAACTTGTACTGATTTCAAAAAAGATGAAGCGGGCAATGTGACGGAGGTTTACTGCGAATATGCTCCAAATTCAAAATCAGGAGAAGATACATCAGGAATGAAAGTAAAAGGAACTATACATTGGGTTTCTGTTCCTCACGCTAAAGAAGTTGAGGTTCGTTTATATGATCGTTTATTCCAAGATGAGAATCCTGCTGCTGCGGACGATTTTAAATCTTCAATCAACGCGGATAGTTTACAGATTATTGAGAAAGCCTATGTTGAACCTGATCTTGCAAATGCCGAAGTTGGTAAAGGATATCAATTTATTAGACTTGGGTATTTCAACTTAGACAATAAGAATACTAAAGACGGTAAATTGGTTTTTAATAGAACAGTAACATTAAAAGACTCCTGGGCAAAGGAGGCTAAAAAAGGATAAAAAGGAAGAGGAGGCATTTAGCCTCCTCTCTTATTTACATCCAAACTTCTTTATACTTTTTATCCATCCGCGTTGCTTGTACCAGCAATTGCTCATCTCCCAATTCTTTAAGAACTGGTATATATTGTTCCAGTGCCGCAAGTCCTAGTTGAATTGACAATACATCAAAACCGATTTTGGATTTTCTGGCAATTGCTAATTGAAAATCTAAATTCTCATTAATTGCTTTCAATTGTTTTCCTGCTAATAATTTTGCTTTATCAATCTCTTTAACCTTGACTAAAGTATCCAATAAGACAGCATTTGAATAAGTTTGACGCATGCTCTTTACTTCCTTAGGTTGAAAATCATATGCACGTAATGCCAGCTCTTTTGCCTTTTCCATTTTGCCTTGTTTGACTAAAGTCTGCATAGCATCCGAATAGACATTTGGATAGACCCAGCCTTCATAGTATAAATTAGAGTCGACATCGAAGTGTTTTAGGTCTTTGATACTTGACCATTGAAATTTATTGATCGCATTATCATAAATCTTCTCAGAATTAACCAAGGATAATTTATCGGAAGGTTGCCCCATATCAACAGGCGTTAATTTGTAAACTAAGCCTTCTGAAGCAAGATATTTATCCATTCCCATAGAAATTGCAGGTGCACTTAAGGAAACAAAATAAATAGGTCTTTCCCAATTATTATTTACTAAAATTGACATGATGCTCAGGTCAGCTCTGGAAACAAAATTATCTTTCAGTTCCCATTGCATATATTCAGGAATATACTGTTCCCAATCTTTTGGGATATTCGCATTCTTTAAAACTTGCTCTTTGTTAATTTTCAGTTGTAGTTTTCGATTCGGCATCACATTTACAAATTCCCCTCTGCTTGTTTCAATTTTGTCCTTTTTATCATCAGACAATACAACCTCTAACAATTTATCCACATCGGAATAGCCTTCAATACCTAAATCCAATAGTTGGACCCCATCTCTAACACCTTTTTTAACTTTATCATAGCTAAAACCGATTGGTAATGCCTTAGATTGATTAATATCTTCCATAGCCTGTTTTACATACCAGTCAGATTGAAGATAGCCATAATTCAAGACCCTAACATCAGTTCTAATTCCTTCCACTTCTTGCAAATACCATAATGGAAAGGTATCATTATCTGCATAAGTAAATAAGATGGCATTAGGCTCGCAAGAATTAAGAGCGTTTAGCGCAACTTCACGAGTCATATTTCTTTCTGATCGATCATGATCATCCCAATTCTCTTTTACTAATAAAATTGGACCGGCAATCATACATATTGTTGCCATTGAATAGGTCAAAGTCTTGATAGAAACCTTAATTTTCTTTTGTATATAATCAATTAAACCAATCAGGCCTAATCCAATCCAGATTGCAAATACATAAAATGAACCCGCATAAGAATAGTCCCTTTCCCGAGGTTGCAGAGGTGTTTGATTTAAATACAGTACGATTGCCAGACCGGTAAAGAAAAACAATAAAGCAACAATCGATGCATCTCTTTTGCTTATCTTGAATTGCCATAGCATTCCTATAATCCCCAATATCAGAGGTAAGAAAAAGTAAGTGTTTCTACTCGGATCTTTTTTCATGCTTTCTGGCATTGAACTAATTCCAGGGAGACGCAATTCATCTAGCATATTGATTCCTGAAATCCAATTTCCTGCAGTAATCTCGCCTTGACTAGTCAGGTCATTTTGACGACCAACAAAATTCCACATGAAATATCGGGAATACATATGCCCAATTTGATAATTAAAAAAGAATTTCAGATTATCAGAAAATGTAGGGTCCTCACCTTCTCCAAGATTTAGATACTGTTTATAAAACTCTGAATGCTTATTGCTATATAGTCTTGGAAACAGCACTTGCTTATCATATTTATAGCTTTTTACATAATCTATTTCTTCATAATTCTTCTGATCTTTTCGATAAGTCTTACCCTCATTTACATCAACAATATTAGAATTAAAGGTAGGTCCTTTGAAAAGAGGTTCTGATTGGTATTGTTCTCGGCTAAGGTATCCAAGAAAAGAAAATACATTATCCGGATCGTTATTATTTAAGGAAATATTAGTTTGAGCACGGACGAGGATCATACTAAAAGAAGTAAAACCAAAAAGGACTAAACAAGTTCCTAAAATGAACATGTTTAAAATAGGTTTATTTTTTTTGATGGAATAGTATATTCCATATACCGCGGCCGCAACTAAAAGGAAAACAAAAAAAGCAATTCCAGATCCAAAAGGAAGACCAATAGAATTCACAAAGAAAAGATCAAAATTTGCAGCCATTCGAACTGAGTATTGGATAACTCCCCAAAGGATAAAAGCAAGAATCAAGACTCCCCATGAAAATGATTTCAGAGCACCTTTCCATGTAACATATTGAGTTTTTCTAAAATAGATTAACAGAGCTAAGGCAGGAATAGTCAATAAATTCAATAAGTGAACCCCAATAGATAAACCCATTATATAAGCTATTAACAAAAGCCATTTATTAGAATCAGCTTCATCCGCTCTCCTCTCCCATTTTAATGCAAGCCAAAAAACAAGGGCAGTACAGAGGGAGGACATTGCATATACCTCAGATTCTACGGCAGAATACCAGAAAGAATCCGAAAAACTATAGCTTAAAGCAGCAATTATACCAGCTGCAAAAATTTGCATATTTTGAATTGAGGAACCTTCATTCTTCCCCAATAATAATTTGCGCGCCAGAGCTGTAACGGTCCAGAACAGAAATACGATGCTAAGGGCTGAACATACAGCAGATCCTATATTCATCCAGAATGCGATTAGCTCTTTATTTCCTAGCGCAAAATTGGAAAATAAATTCTGCATCAGTAGAAATAAGGGCGCACCCGGTTGATGCACAATTTCCAAATTCTTTGCGGCAGCAATAAACTCTCCGGTATCCCACCAACTCGTTGACCTCTCTGCAGTTGAAATGTATACCAGAAAGGCAATGGTACCACAAAGCCATCCCAGAAGATTGTTGATTTTATTATAGTTCATGTCAAATTAGGTTAGTTATCCAAACTAAATTTAAGAAAGTAATATCTCTTTGAATCTACCTTAACAAAATTTAACAGCAAAAAAGAAAAAAGGCAAATGAGTTTCATTTGCCTTTTGCTTATTCTTTATAAAATATGCTTTTAAACAAGTTTTTCAACAATCTTCTTAGTTGGTCCAGGATTACTCATGGTATAGAAGTGAAGAACCGGAGCACCAAAATCAATTAATTCTTTACATTGCTGTACCAGCCACTCTTCCCCAACCTGTCTTACATCGGCATTAGTCTTACAAGCTTCCACAGCATCACTCAAATCCTCCGGAATATCCAAATGGAAGATTTTAGGAAGCGTTATTAATTGTTTTTTAGTAGTTAGCGGTTTCAATCCAGGAATAATAGGAACATGAATATCATTCTCTCTACATTTATTCACAAATTCTTTGTACCTCTCCACATTGAAAAACATCTGAGTTACGATAAACTCAGCACCCATTTCCACTTTTTTCTTCAACCATTTAAAATCAGTGTTGAAATTTGGAGATTCAAAATGTTTTTCAGGATATCCAGCCACTCCTATGCAGAAGTTAGTCTTTTCGGATGATCCAATATCTTCATGTAAATAGGAACCTTCATTCATATCAACGACTTGCTTAAGTAAGTCAGTTGCAAAAGGATGACCTCCCGGAGTTGGAATAAAATCAGCATCACCTTTTCTAGCATCCCCTCTCAAAACCAATAAATTATCAATACCCAAAAAGTTAAGGTCTATTAATGCATTTTCGGTTTCTTCCTTAGTAAATCCTCCACAGATTAGATGCGGAACCGCATCAACTTTATACTTACTCATAATAGCAGCACAGATTGCAACAGTTCCAGGTCTTTTTCTATAGGAAACTCTTTCTAAGAGACCACTAGCATGCTGTTTATAGAGATAATCTTCACGATGATAGGTCACATCAATAAAAGGAGGTTTGAATTCCATTAATTCATCCATAGTCTGGAAAATACTTTGAATTCCCTGACCTTTAGCAGGAGGTAATAGCTCAAAAGAATATAAGGTCTTTCCCTTTGCGTTTTTGATATGATCTATAATTTTCATAAAAATATATTAAGGCTTAGAGAGAATACAGGGATCACTGATTCTTTAGCTTATCTTTCCCAATATGAGGTAGAATGTAGCACCTTGACTGGTGTCAGGTTGCTAAGGCTTCAGCGGGTCTAGTCCCTCTGCCTTTCTCTATAAGCGAGGGCTAATATCGTCAATAGCAACTTAATCTCAAAATGTTATGCGAAAAAAGAAGGGAATTCGATTGAATTCCCTTCTTTTTATTCTAAGTACATATCAATTAATCCTTCGGGAAGCTTCAAAACGATTAACTTCTCTTCGGGATCAATTCCAACAATAAAATCTTCATTCAATGGAAACATTGCATCCTTTCCATCTATATCTACTGTTGCAATAAATTGTTGCGGCATTTCTTGCACATGTGTAATTTCACCTAATTCACCCTCAGACTCTTCTATTGCAATAAATCCAACTAGATCATGATATGTAAAATCTTCGGGATCCCGTTCAGGCATTTTATCATTTGAGAGATAGACACTCTTTCTCAATAAGGGCTGTGCTTTATCAATATGGTCAACATCCTCAAAATTTAAGTAAGCGGTACTATTGTTATGAAGTTTAATATTATCTACAAAAAAAGGAACTAGCTTTTTATCTATTTCAAGAAAAACCACATCAAACTCCAGATCCATGTATTTTTCAAATTCGAAAAACATTTGCAGTTCCCCTTTCAACCCTCTGGTTTTACTTATATATCCTATATAAAAACTTTGCTCCTTAGTCATACTCTAATATTAATTTGCAAAAATAGCTAATCCCATCGACTTAATATTTGATTATCAGTATCTAATTTTTCAGAATGCACAGAATAAGATTAAAAGTTGTTTTACATACATTATTTAAGCAAAAATTCAATATTGAATTTTTTAGAGATGTGTTTTTAACATTGTTTTAACTATTGTGTTACAAAGACAAACGATTGCGCAAATTATGCAATCGTTTGATTAAAAAAATTATAATTTGAACACTTTACATTCTCTTAATATTGTGATTGAATTCTAAATTATGGTTCAATTAGAATCCCTAAGTATTTAAGAAAATAATTAACATGAACAGAGAAATTATGTCAAGGCCATTTTTTGCTAGAGCGTTTTACCCTGTAACGTCAGCATTAATGCTAGCCCTTCTCAGTCCTAATTTGGGTCATTCGGCCGACTTAGGGCACAGGGCTTATTATGAAGTAAATGAGCTTCAACAAAAAGTTACGGGAACAGTAAATGGCGCTAGTGGTCCGCTCGCAGGAGTAACCGTAAGTGTTAAAGAAAATCCCTCCATCAGTACACAAACAGATGAGAAAGGTCAGTATAGCATTGATGTAGTTAATGGGCAAACATTAACGTTTAAGGCTATCGGTTACGAAACCATATCTAAAGTGGTATCAGGAAGTACGCTGAACATTACTCTTGTTGAGTCAACAGATAATATTGAGGAAATCGTAGTTGTAGGATATGGGATGCAACAGAAGAAAGAGAGTTTAACTGGCGCATTGCAAACAGTAAGTGGACAAAAGTTAAGAGATGTAACAACCCCTTCTGTAGAAAACATGTTAAACGGGAAAGCAGCTGGGGTATATGTGGCACCAGGATCTGGACGTCCGGGTACGCGTGGAGGAGTTGTAATCCGTGGTCAGGCAACATTAAGTGGATCAACGAGTCCATTATGGGTAATCGATGGAGTAATCGTTGGATCAAGTCCGGGAGATTTAAATCCAGATGACATCCAAAATTTAACAGTATTGAAAGATGCAGCTTCAACTGCAATATATGGTGCTCAAGGAGCAAATGGAGTTGTAATTGTAACAACAAAAGGTCCTAGAGCACAAAAAACTTCCATTAGTTATAATGCAAAACTTGGTTTTAACCAATTGACCAATGGAAATCTGCAGATGATGAACGGTGCTGAACTTTATGATTATTATTCATCATTCTCAAATGCTAGTACCATCAAATTCCCACGTTGGAATTCTGAACTTAGAAATTCAAACTTTGATTGGTGGGATGTAGCTACTAAAAATGGTTTTGTACAAAATCACAATATCACCATTCAGGGAGGTACTGAAACACTTCAATCCATATTATCATTGGGTTACTACAACGAATTAGGGGCAGTTAAAGGCTACGATTATGAACGTTATAATGTTCGTATGAATACGACATATAAACCCTTTGAATGGTTATCAATTCGCCCATCATTAGTTGGAGCAAGAAGAGGTGCAGATGATCGTCAGTACTCAACTACGGCTATGTATTCTAACCTTCCATGGGATAATCCATTTGATGAGAATGGCAATCCAGTACCTCATCGTTATTCAGGATGGGTTAATAGCGCAAGCACAAACTATCTTTATGATTTACAATTCAACCATGGAAATAACCATAATTATGAATTGGCAGGAAGCTTAGATTTTGATATTAAGATAACAGACTGGTTAACCTTTTCATCCATCAATAACTACAGAACCAACCTATATTCTTCGGCATATTATTATGATCCAAGATCTAGTGCTGCGGAAAGTGTAAAGGGTCGTTTAGCAGAATATCGTTCAGAGGATGCAAGACGTTATACCAACCAAACGTTAAGATTCAACAAATCCTGGGACAAGCATAATTTGAATGCCATCTTAGCATATGAATTCAATGACTATACTTCGAAGACACTAGATGTTTATGGAACAGGATTTATCCCTGGATTTGAGGTTTTGGATGTTGTTGCAAAACCGGAACGTACAAAAGGTGGTATTTTAGAATGGGCTACACAGTCTTACCTATCAAAAGCTGTTTATGACTATGATAATCGTTATGTTGTAGAAGGATCATTCCGTCGTGATGGAGCTTCAAATTTTGGAACCAATGGTAAATACGGGAACTTCTTCTCAATTTCTGGAGGTTGGAATATTCACAGAGAAAGCTGGTTCAACACCCCTTGGGTAAATAATTTAAAACTACGCGCAGCATATGGATCAGTAGGTAATAGACCTTCATCACTTTATCCGCAGTATAGTCTTTATTCAGTTTCC
>Ga0233377_1000933_pt1 | contig 11847 bp, 4 predicted proteins | sample ElkDunMinimDraft_6_FD_191540 | JGI IMG/M metagenome (GOLD analysis project Ga0233377, IMG submission 191540) | Fecal eukaryotic communites from dung pellets of Tule Elk in California, USA - Elk Dung E36 | ecosystem: Host-associated > Mammals > Digestive system > Large intestine > Fecal | place...
TGAAAGAAAAAGAACCGTATCTAAAGAGTTCACTCAGAAAGTAGATCAAGATAAGTTTTATATGACTTTTATAGATTATGTTAAATGAATTTATGGTTTAACAACTATCACAACACTTAAAGTTCTTTATAAATTACTAGAGATGGCAGAGTATAATACTGGCGAACTCTCACTTTCTCCAGGTAAACGTCAGGAGATTATGGAATCTATTGGTATTAAGAAAAGTGCGTTCACACAAGCTCTTAACCAACTTGTTGAATCGGGAGCACTTGAGGTAAAATATAAAACCGATAAAGATGGTAACTTTATATGTAACCCTGATACGGGCGAACTAGAGATTGTTAGAGGAGAATATCGCATTAGTCCAGAAATGTTCTGAAAAGGTGAGTTAAAGAAAAGAACTGAACTCAAAGTTACATTTGAAACGAAATATTCTGATGATTTAGAATCAGATGAATTTTAATGGTAGGAGTAATCCTACCATTTTTTATTTGGATTTGTTTAAAATTTTTACTATATTCGCCAAAATTTTATTAAGGAATAATTCAAAAATATATTATGCCAGAAAGTAAATTTAATTTAAACAGAATTTTACAATCTGCAAACGGAGTATACACTCCTATTGACTATTCGGGAATAACAGTTCCGACTGCAGATGGAACACAACAAATAATGCAAGGCTTTGAAGATTGAAGAAAATCTCAAGGTTATCAGACAGAAGAAGAAAAACAACTAGAAAGAGAGAAAAAATTAAGAGAAGGTTATGAACGAGCTGCTGGACTTGACAACGGTGCTTCGGCTACAGATTATTATTATGCTTTTCAAACAGATCCTCAAAAAAGAGCAGAATGGGATAGAGGTGCAAAATTAACAACACTTGCTGGTATAGGAGCTGTTGCAGCACCATATATTTTATCTGGTTTAGGATCTATGGGAGGTGCTATTTATAAAGGATTAAACAATCCAATAACTAGAACTGCTGTACAACAAGCTGGTACAAAAGCTGGAATATCAACATTGTTTGGAGAAGCTATAAGTCAAGCGTCATATGCAACTGGGGATGCGTTTAATAGAAGCTCAATAGGTAAAACTAGACTTAACGAAAGTTTCTTACAACCTATGTTTTCCACAGTATTGCCGATTGTTTTAGATCCAGATCGTGCGATTGAAAAACGATTATCAACAGGTGTTGTAGATATGGCAGGCGATATTTTACAGGCATCTAATATTCCTGTTGGACAAAGAACACATCAACAACTTGGTCGAAAATTAAAAAATACAATAACCGATTTAGCACAAAAGGACAATGAGATTTTATTAGAAACGTTTCCTGCAAGACCAGAATACTTTTCAGGATTAGATCCAAACGCTAGAACCTTATACGAAAATGCTATTAGTCGCGGCGACGGTCTTATTGGAAATGGTACGTATTTAGGTATGTCTGGGGAAGAAATTGCAAGAAGAGAGCTCGGTAAAGCAGCAGGTTTTGGAAACGACGGTGTTGTTTTGTTAAGAGCGTCTGGCCCAAATGAATTTGTTTCTCCATCAAAAGTTGATACTTATACTTTTGCTGCAACTCCTGGTATTGCGGACAAATATGCAATATCAATAGATAAAGGTACAACATTCCCTGGATATTTTACAGAAGGAGGCCTTAAAACGTTCGAGTCAATGCTTGGGAAAATTGATGATAGAATAGAACTTGTTTCACGAGAACTAGACGCCGCAATTGCATCCAACAATAGACAAAAAATAACTGAATGTCTTCGTGAATTAGAAACTTTATATAGAAGACGTCCATCTGATATACAAGTGTACAATGCTAGATCTGGTGTTCTTCCAAAGTTTGAGCCGGATGTGGATTTAGCTGCAGCACTTGGTGAAAATTTACGAACACAAATGATGCAAAAGGTAGGTGGTTCAAATGCAATTCGACATGGTGATATAGGATTAGATTTGGGTTTAGAAAAAACAATAAGTAATACCACCGGATCTAATCTAATAGAACCACTTATATATAAAGATGGTATCGACATTCTTCAAATTCCAAACATAACGAATGTTAATCAAAAAGGTGCGATGAAATTAGATAAATATTTTGAACAGTTGTTCGAACTTTATCCACATTTAAGATCTGTATTAACACAGCGAGCTAAAGATATGGGTTATAAAGTAATATATCCCGACACATTTGCCAAAATGTTAAGAAATAGCAAAGATCCAGAATTATACATGGATTCCGCATTAGCGCACGCATTTATGGGAAGGGTTGCAGATAGTACTCTTGGTTTGGGCCCTGTTACAACAATGACATTTGTCGGACAATCCCCTGGTTTGGTTAAAGGTATTGGACCATTATCATCTGGACAATTTTTAAACACTCCATCTATACTAAAAAACGGTGGTTATATTCCAAAATATTTCAAATTATTAAAACGTAAATAAACATGGCTATAAAGCTAACACAACAAGATTTAAAATATATTAATGACATAAAAGCATATGCAATTCAAAATCCAGAATGGTTTTGATCTAACTCTGAAGATGCTTCAGAAGCTAGACAATGACTGTATAGTCATGGAGCATCTGGAATTGTAGATGAAATTTATCAGGAAACTCCAGATAATATTAAACAAACTATTGATAATAAAAAATTATCATCTTCATCTCAATTTGATAAATTTCATGAAGAATGAAAAGATAAACAGGAAGATGCTTCAAAAATAGTTGCTGGAACTTTAGCGGCATCTGCTGCAGCCCCGTTTGCAATTGGAGGATTAGCATCTGCTGCTGGTACAGGTGCTCTTGGGAACGCGGGTAGATATGCTTTAGGAAAAGCAGATGATGCCGTTGCATGATTATCAAAATCTGGAACAAAAGTTTACGACCCAAGGCATATTGTACAGACGTTATTAAATCCTACGAAAGCGTACACTGGAGCAGGACAAGCAGCAGCATCAACATTAGATGTTTTAGGAGCTGGCGCCGGATTAAAACATGCTGATGAAACAGTAGGTAGATGGAGAAACGGAGACTTTCATTTATCAGATGTTCCTCAAGTAGGATTGGATCTTGTAGGGACTATACCAGCAGTTAATTATTTTAGGCAAATGGGCGTATCTGTACCAAGAATATTGAGTACAATGTATGATAACACAGTACGTTCTTATAACAATATGAAAAACGGTATAGAACCTGTGTATGGTATTCGTGCTCCAATAGATTTATCCGATTCAGATATACAAATGTTAATTGACCATCACCTTACAAGAACACCACGTCAAGCAGAAAATTTTGATTGGGATGCATTTGAAGCGTCTGATGATGTAAACATTGCAACTAGACACACACTCCCAGATCCTCCAGAAACAGTAATTATTGATATGTCAGGTGATGCACCATCTGGATATCGTTATCCAACACCTGAACCTGTACAACCTAGTCCTCGATATCAAGCACCAGTTGAACATACAAGTGCATCTGATACTGATATGGATTTTGCAGGACGTCGTTTAATTGGAGATTTTTCAGACTCTATTAGATCTACAGAACGTAGTAATGCAGATTTAGATGAATTGTATGATTTAGACGATATTACAGAAGCAAATAACGCGATTCCTATTGATCAGAGAAGAATCGATACTGTTAGAGCAGGATATACCGAACCTGCATATAGAGATCTTGCAAATAGAATTAAACTATCATTAGGTGTATTTGATGATGCTACTTTTAATGAGGTTAGGCCTAGAATAAAACAAGTACTTGAACAAGGTTTTGCTTCAAAGAAAAGTCCAGAAGAAATTGAATTAGACTTAGATAAAATTTGAGAAGAATACAACAAACCAATGTTCAAACAAAGTTCTGTTAAATTTGGAAATGCATCGGCAGATCTTCCTAATAGTTGGGCATCACTAGAAGATGTGTTAAATGGAAATTTACCTAGAGAGTATGTTAATCCAGCATATAGTAGAACAAAATTAGATATCGATTCTGTACCTAAACAAATAACGCCTGTAAAAGATCAGTTAGGATATTCACACTATGTAGTAATGGATGCGGATACAAGATCCGTTGATAAATTAAAAAGAGCTGTTGAAGAAAATACACCACATGGTGGTGCAACGTTCGAATATAGTAAAAGTTTACAATCTTCGCCTTTGGCACATCAGGGTTATGTTAGACAAGCAAGACAAGGTAAAGGTATAATTTCTTATGTTACACCTTATTCTGGAAATGGATATCAATACGCCAATACTAATATGTTAGAGGGTTCTACATGAAGTCCAAGACTTACAGGTGGAAGAATAAACAACCCAAGTGGTTCTGAACTATTAGATTTAAATATTAGACACTGAGAGGACATGTTAGATGCTACTGATCAAAGAGTATTTGATAGTTTTGGAGGTGCCCCAACACACTTAGACTTAACTATACGAACTCCAGAAATGGGACGCAAACCAAAAACAATAACAATGCCGATTAGAAGGGTACATTGAAGTATTGCTCCAGAAAGTTCTCAACCAATGCATCCTTTTGTAAGACCTAGCACTAAAATTAAAAAAGAAGGACAATTCTATATAGATACATCGGAAGCAGATAGGGCTGTTGCGAATTTAGACAGATATGTTGATAGTGCACGAGCTGATGAATTAGCAAGAGTTGATGAGATTAGAAAGGATTGGATTTCAGATTTACAGGATATTGAATTACCGTATGGTGCTAAAGTGATAGATACAAAAAGAGGTGTTCGAATTCAAATTCCAAGTGAGGTTTCTCCAGTAATAGTTACTCCAGAAAAATATTTAGAAAATTTTGGATCGTACATTGTTCCGAGCAAAAATAATATTTTTTCTAAATTACAAGCGAAATATAGACAGCATACTGCAGATAAAACTTTACAGAAAATACGTCCAGATTTAGAAAATATAATTAATTGAAGTAAAACTTTAGAAAACGATCATAGAGCTGCTCTAAGTAGAATAAGAGTTCCTGGTGTAGGAATGAGTTTAAATCAACCAATAGCAGGATTTAGACGCTTTAAATTTGGAGGATATATACCAAAATATTTTAGAATGTTTGGTAAATAGAAAAACCCAGGCCTTTTGGTCTGGGTTTATTTTTATATTAATTTGATTTCTTTCCAAAGATCAATATATTGTTTTTATTATGACCTACTCCTTGATTAACATATTCTTGTCCAGGGCTTGTTTCATAATGCCCATACGAACCTGAATCTTGTTGTATTTGATAAACAGGACCATGCTGTTGAATAAAATCGTTTATTTGTTGAATTTGTTCTGCGTTTAAATCTGTAGGTCTATTAACAAACATACCTCCTGATTCATTTCCAATAGTGCCTTTGTTTTTAAAAGGAAGTACAGTAGATGTACTATCGTTTTCAAATTGAAAAATAGGTTGTCCTCCTTGCTCTACAATTCCTGTTAATTTAGGACCTAACCTTGTTCTATTTGGAATTACAGTAGTAGTGTCATTAAAATGTTCGAGTGGTGCGATTTTATATGTTCCGTTCTCAACACCTTGATATAATCTAATATTTGATTTTGGCATACTATAATCGTCTCTTAACATATAATCATCTGCCATTTTTTTTCACACTTCTGCCGAATGAATGTTTGGATTGTGCATTTCCATGTATTCGTTAAAAAGATCTAATCCAGAATCAGTTTCTTTTCTAGAAATATATGCGCCTGATGACAAATCCATTACAGTTGGATCTGTTGACATATTATCAGGCATCGGGGTTAATCATTCAGGTGTGTGTAATTTTCTTTGTAAAAAGGAATTTCTAGACGTTGTTCCAAAAAGACCTTTTATTGATTCTATATCTCTATGTAATTTTTGAATATTTTTAAGTGAGTTTGATGGAATTTTTTGAGCAGATGCGGTTACAACAGCAGCTTCTAACTCTCCTCCATAATCACTTCTATTTCGAACTCGATTTTCTCTAGCTTCTTTTTTTATTCGAGTTTGTCATTGTTTTATTGATTCTCCTTCTTTTCTTTGATTGCTCATAATAAGTAATTTTAAGCAAAATTACATAATTGTTTGCAATTTTCCAAAAAAATTATTATATTTGCGCCAACTAAATTGTATAAAAATGAAAAAGTATCAAGTTGGAGGTATAATCTACGCATTATCGAAAATTCAACCAAAGAAAGAAAACAATCTTCCAGATATAAGTTCTATGAAATCAATGGTTCACGAACCAGTAGTTATTACAGAAGAAATTGAAACGGAAGGTTATCAACCAAGATTTAATTTTAGACATGCTCGACAAACACAAGAAAATACAGAACAATCGCAAGCTGTTGAAATACCTATAATACAACATAAACCTGCGGTAAAAAAGCTTGTGTTTGATTTGTTTGAAGATAAAAATTCTGATCCACAGACACATGATGTTACTGCAGTACTTTCTAATTCAAATAAAGCTGTGTGAGACTCTGTGTGAAACGAATGGGGTTCTAAACTTGGTTTAAAAAACGAGAAGGCTTATTTGTATTTATTAGGTCAGATACAACACGAATCTGATGATTTTAAATACATGCAAGAAATTGCATCTGGAGACGCATATGAAGGTCGAACCAATTTAGGTAATATACGACCAGGAGACGGAAGAAGATTTAAAGGTAGAGGTCCTATCCAAGTTACAGGAAGAGATAATTATGAAAAAATATATAAAGATTTCTTTGTACCAAACGGTCTTGGTCAGTATGATATTGTAAATAATCCAGAGTTAGCGAATGATCCGAAAATTGGCTCATTGTTAACAATCGGTTGATTAGCTGTTACAGAAAATGGAAAAAGAGCTATCGCCGAAAGTAATAATTACAATGTTGAGGCATTAACACGAGCCATTAATGGAGGGGACAATGGTTTACAAGATAGAATTAGAAGAACTAATGATTTATTAACAAAATATAATTATAGTTAACATGTCGACATTAAATGAAAACATTTTAAAAGTAAAAGAAACTTTTCAAAATATTGCTGCTGCAATAGAAGAGAAAGGCGTTGATGTTGGAGAGTGTGACTCTCCTGTAACTTATGCAGATAAAATTAGATCTATTTCTGGATCTGCAGAAGGTGGTTTCGACATTGATAAATTATATGTTGAAGCTTATGAAACAGACGCTCCTGAACCATCCGCTTCTGTATCTCCGACAGAGGATGGAGGTGTAATGATCACGTTTGGTTTAAGACGTGGTGCAACAGGTCCACAGGGTCTACAGGGCCCACAGGGAGAGCAAGGTCCTGCCGGAAAAGATGGAAAATCTGGTACTGATGGTAAAGATGGAATAGACGGTTCTACTTACGAGTATATTTATTTTAGAGGTTTAACCAGTGCTGATAAACCAATAGATATTCCATCTGGAGAAGGAAATGATAAAGATGATTATATACCATCTTATACAAAAACAGTAACTGTTAATGGAAATACTGTTGAATTAAAATGATCAGATAGAGCTCAAGGAGTAGATGAAATATATAAATATGAATGAAGATCTGAAAGAAGTAAGAAAGATACTTCTACTTGGAATGATTTTACAGCTCCAATTCTTTGAGCTAAGTATGGAGAAAAAGGTAAAGATGGAGATGGTATTCAATATATATTTAAAAATACTGCAGTTTACTCTCGTCCAGATAATCCGACTCCTGATGGATATACAACTGATCCAAAATATCAAGGTTTAGAATCTGAAGAATATATTCCAACAGGATGGTCTGATGATATGCAAGATGTTAGCGCAAGTTCACCATACTGCTGAGTATCAATTCGTAAATATAAGAATAATAAGTGAGGTCCATATTCAAACGCAACTCTTTGGGCTAAATATGGTAAAGATGGACAAGATAGCGCAGGTGGAGACGGCACATCTGGAACTAGGTTTGAGTTTATTTACAAAAGAGTTGCTGATGAAAGTATAGATGTTGTTGCTCCAGATTCAGTTAATGAAGATGGATATGAACCAGCAGAATGGTCTTTATATCCTAAAGGAGTGACAGATGATTTACAAGTAGAATACATTTGTCAACGTGAAAAAGAAGATGGAATTTGAGGAGAGTATTCTGACCCAGCTATTTGGGCGATGTATGGAAAGATTGGACGTGATGGAAACGGTATAGAATATATTTATAAATTAACTAAAGATGAAACAATAGATCCTGGACAACCAGTAGCTCCATCTAACATAGATCCAGAATCATACCCTTCAGATTGATCTGATGATCCAATATCTGTTAATGAAACAGATACTGTTTGTTGAGTATCTACTCGTAAACAGTATTATAATGAAAATGGAGATCAACGTTGAGGAGATTATTCTAAACCTACTGTATGAGCTAAATACGGAAAAGATGGTAAAGAAGGAGGAGGAAGAACTATTTTTATGTTCACTGCATCTGATGACAAAACAAATACTCCAGTAAAACCAGAATCTTCTGAAATTTCATGAGATCCAGACACAAATACTATTACTGTTAAAGAGGGTGGTATTTGGAAATCAAATTCAGACGAAGTTTCTGGAAAATACGTGTGATTAACAACAGGTTCATTTAATGGTTCTGGAACATTATTAAATCCTGGATGATCAGAACCAATTAAGATTACTGGAGATGACGGAGTAGCTGGTACTGATGGACTTACTACAGAATTTATATATCGTTTAATCTCAAATGAGGATAATTTCCAACAACTTGTTGAGTATTTATCAAAGCCAGAAAACTATCTTGAAGTAACTGATACAGGAGTTGTTCCTGAAACAAACGATAACATTTGTAAAAGTAGCTGAACACCTAGTCCTACAGGAATTGATGGGGTTAAATGATCAATGGAAGTCACTTGTGTAAGAACAAAACAGCCTGATGGTAATTGAGGTCCTTGAAATGGTCCAATTAGATGGGCAGTTTGAGGAGAAGATGGTATTGATGGTGATGGAGTTGAGTATATATTCCTTGTTACGCCGAATTCTGTAACAAATACAAATATTTCAGAAGGTCATCTTCTTTATATTCCACCTAAATCTTGATATGATGCTAATGGATACGGTGATTATTATCAGTTAAATGAATTCTATCCTGGAAATAGTGATAAATGGCCTGCTGAACTAGATCGTGATTGAACTGATGAACCTCGTGATGTTGGACCAGATGAACCACTCGAATGGGTATCTATTCGTAGAAAAATAGATGGCGTTTGAGGAGACTTTAGTTCTCCTAAACTTTGGGCTAAATATGCAGAAGATGGTTATGCTTATAAAACATCTTATGTATTTACAAGAAGTAATGAAAAACCTGCAATTCCTGTAGATGGAACTGATACTGATTTTGATAATCCAATTCCAGTGGATCCTGATAACATTGTAGTATGGAATGATACAATTCCTGATGGTTCATCAAAAGTATGGATGTCGTACAAAACATTCTCTGGAAATCCAAATGCACCTATTGATGAAGATTGAAGTGCTCCAATTTTAATGCAGGATAGAAATGATTTTCAAGTTGAATATTCTATAAAAGAATCACCAGTAAATCCAATAGGTTTACAAAATTATTTTGATTTACTAGTTAAAGCTGGAAAATTAGAACCTAAATCAGAAGAAGTTGAAGCTGAATTTAGAAAAGAAAATTCAGATTGATCAGATGAAGCTACTGGTGCTATTTGAATGGCAACATCGTCTTATAGAAGTGGAGTTTGAACTGATTGAAATGTTACTCGAATTAAAGGAGAAAAAGGAGATACCGGTCCTGCAGGAACAGGTATTGCGATTAGAGGAACATTTACATACGATCAATTAGTTGCAGCAGATGCATATTTTGCAAATCCAACAGGAACAAAACCTAGTCCATATTTTACAGATGATAAACTTGAAACAGGAGATTGTTACATAATTAGTTCTGGAACTAATTCAAAAAATGAAGATGTTACAGAACACATGTTTGTTTACGATGGCTCTGGAAATAATTTTGATGAAAGATGAATTGACGCAGGTCTTGTAAAAGGTGAACCTGGACAATCAATGTATCTTTATATGGCTTTTGCAGATGTGTGAGAAGGAGCAGTGAAAACCCTTCCAGACGGATCTATAGATCCTAATGGAGGTAAATATGTTGGATATAAAGTATCTAATGGAGCTTTAGATGAAGATTCTCTTCTTGAATGAGATACTTATACCTGATCAAAGTGAAATGGTGATGATGGATTTGGTGTTGAACAAATATTTTTATTAACTAGTAAAAATTCAAAGTATAATGAAGATGTTGCTCCAGATGTTCCTCTTGAGACAAATATTACAAAGGATTATCTTCCTGAACACGGATTAGGTGCAGATGCATTTGGTTCAAAGTGATCAGATTCTCCACAAAATGTTTCAGATGGTTATCCATATCAATGAGTTGTTTCAAGAAAGTGAGATGGTGTTAATACATATCCTTGGAAAGGAAGTGTTGATGAAAATGGCGAATCAACTGGCAAAGCATCTTTATATAGCCGTTATGCTTATGATGGAAACGGAGCATATCGTTTAGCATTAACTCAGGATTATTTCTTGATTCCATGTGAGGAAGATGGAACCGTTGATACAGATTTTAAAGAAGATGTTCAAACATCAATGTCATTATTTATTGGAGATGATCCTGTTTTAGAAAATGTTACTTATACTGCTGAAGGATATGACGTTGTTGAAGGAGTTCTTGCTCTTACAACAGAACAAATTAAATCATTACCTGCAGTTACACAAATTGTTTGTGAAGCTGAATATAATGATGTTTCTACAACTGCTACATTTACAGTTGAAAAAACTCAAAATGCATATAATATTGAACCTCAAGTTCTTACTATTAAGAAAGACCCTGTTAATTTACGCCCTCTAATTGATGATTTTAATGTAAATGTTTATCATTGAAATGGTAAAGGTTGAAGTAATTATACAGGCACAATTTTAGTTGATTTTGTTCATGCTGATCAGGCCGCTGATTATACAGAACCATTCCAAGTTAAAAACGGAGAAGTTAATATTGCGGTTAATGACGAATACGATCTTACTTGAATTAAATTATATTTATCTGAACATAGTAAGTATTATGAAAAGGTAGATGTAATTATGGATGGTAAGGATGGTAAAGATGGTGCTGATGGTGAGAATGGAGAACCTGGTAAAACTCCAGTAATATATTCAGCAGGAAACTTTGATGCAATTGTTGCAGCTGACAGTGGATATGATGGTAATTCTAACCAGGCCCCTTATGTTTTCTATGATGAGGTTGAAGAATTAAGAGGATTCTATATTGCATATGGTACTCCTAAAACAGCTCCTTCTGGCGATAACATTATAAATAAGGACGAAGAAGTTGATTGGATTAATATTCCAGATGATGCTGCAAAGTGGATATTAATGGATAAGTTTAATGCAATTTATTCAGATATTGGAAAATTTAATCATGCCTTAGTTGGAAATTGGGTGTTCCATGGAGACTATATGTTTAGTCAGGATGGCATAGGATATATTGCTAATGATACTACAAAATATAATAACTATAGTAAATTTGTTAATCCTGCCGATGCTATTGCAAATTGATTAGATAAGAAGCCGATTGAGTCTTCTAATTACGATTGATTTAAACCATTTATATTATTTAATCAAATTACAGGGGAGGCTATTCTTGGTAAAACAACATTTGATACTAATTCCGAATCTGATAAAAATAAAATTACAATTCAAGATGATAAAATGGTAATTGCCAATGATATTGCCGAGCCCGGAGTAACTATTATCAACGATTCCGTAAGATATAGAGATAGAAAAGTACTTAAGGGAACAGTAAGTA
>Ga0233377_1000935_pt1 | contig 11838 bp, 11 predicted proteins | sample ElkDunMinimDraft_6_FD_191540 | JGI IMG/M metagenome (GOLD analysis project Ga0233377, IMG submission 191540) | Fecal eukaryotic communites from dung pellets of Tule Elk in California, USA - Elk Dung E36 | ecosystem: Host-associated > Mammals > Digestive system > Large intestine > Fecal | place...
TAACCGGGTAGCCTGTTCGACTACAGCAACACCGACAGCGCGCTGGCGACCTTGGTCCTCGAACGCGCCACCGGCAAGCGCTACGCCCACTTCCTGTCCGAGACCGTCTGGCAGGCGATCGGCGCGGGCGATGCCTTCGCCTGGCTGGACCGGCCACACGGGCTGGCCCGCACCTTCTGCTGCCTCCTCGCCCGGCCGCGCGACTGGCTGCGCGTCGGGCTGCTGATCAAGGACGGCGGACAGGCCGATGGACGGCAGGTGCTCTCGCCCGAATGGATCGCGGCGATGACCGCGCCCTCGCCCGCCAATGCCAGCTACGGCATGCACATCTGGCGCGGATCGCCGCATGTCGCGCACCGCAGCTACGGCAGCGGCGCCGCGCCGCCATTGCCGATCGGCGCGCCCTTCGCCGCGCCCGACATGCTGATCTTCGACGGCGCGGTGGGGCAGCGAATCTACGTCTCGCGCGCGCAGGACCTCGTCATCGTGCGGATCGGCGATTCGATACCGGACTGGGAAGACAGCCGCCTGCCGAATAGCATCGTCGCCGGACTCGAAAGCAGCCTGCCGGCCGCGCATGTGCCATAGCCAATTATCGAGGCGACGCCGGAGTTTTTGAATGCGCATTGACTACCAAGACGATCCCCACACCGAGCTGCGCGAAGCCATCCGCGCATTGTGCCACGATTTCCCCGACGAGTACTTCCGCAAGATCGACGAGGAACGCGGCTATCCGGTCGAATTCGTCGACGCGCTGGTTCGCGACGGCTGGCTCGCCGCGATGATTCCCGAGGAATTCGGCGGCGCCGGTCTGGGCCTCACCGAAGCCTCGGTCATCATGGAAGAGATCAACCGCAGCGGCGGCAACGCCGGCGCCTGCCACGGCCAGATGTACAACATGGGCACGCTGCTGCGCCACGGGTCCGACGCGCAGAAGCGCGCCTACCTGCCCCGCATCGCCAGCGGCGAGCTGCGGTTGCAGTCGATGGGCGTGACCGAGCCGAGCATCGGCACCGACACCACCAGCCTCAAGACCAGCGCCGTCAAGCAGGGCGACCGTTACGTCGTGAACGGCCAGAAGGTCTGGATCAGCCGCGTGCTGCACACCGACCTGATGATCCTGCTCGCGCGCACGACGCCCGCCGATCAGTGCAAGCGCAAGTCCGAGGGCCTGTCGATCTTCATCGTCGACGTGCCCGAGGCGATGAAGTCGGGCATGACCGTCAAGCCCATTCCCAACATGGTCAACCACGAGACCAACGAGCTGTTCTTCGACAACCTCGAGATCCCCGAGGAAAACCTGATCGGCGAAGAAGGCAAGGGTTTCAAATATATCCTGGACGGACTTAACGCCGAACGCACCCTGATCGCGGCCGAATGCATCGGTGATGGATACTGGTTCGTCGACAAGGCCTCTGCCTATGCCAGCGAGCGGGTGGTCTTCAAGCGGCCGATCGGCCAGAACCAGGGCGTCCAGTTCCCGATCGCCGAAAGCCACATCGAAGTGCGCGCCGCCGACCTGATGCGCTATCGCGCCTGCGAGCTGTTCGATGCGCACAAGCCCTGCGGCACCGAAGCCAACATGGCGAAATACCTCGCCGCCAAGGCCTCGTGGGAAGCGGCCAACGCCTGCCTGCAGACCTTCGGCGGCTTCGGCTTCGCCAACGAATACGACGTCGAGCGCAAGTTCCGCGAAACGCGCCTCTACCAGGTCGCCCCGATCAGCACGAACCTGATCCTGTCCTACGTCGGCGAGCACGTGCTCGGCATGCCGCGCTCGTTCTAAACAGAAACGGCACCAGCCTCCCGGGAAGAGGCTGGTGCCGACCCTGATCCGGATACGATCCGGAACAAGATGTGGTTAGCGCCAGTCGCCTTCCAGCGAGACCAGCTCATAGCGGCGGCCGACTTCGGGAACGTGGACCTGCACCGGCAGCCAGTCCTCGCCCGCGGTGTGCATGACCAGCGTCCGACCGGTGTAGGTGTCCCAGTTGTAGCGCAGGCAATCGAATTCGCCCGCCGTGACGCCAAGCGTCTCCCGACCTTCGAAGACGATGTCATAGGTCTTGTCGTTCAGCGTCGGGCCCGAGGCGCCGCCCGGTGCCAGCGAGCTCGAAAAGCAGTTGGTCAGCGGCTGCTTCTCGCCAGGCCGCTCGGGCGCGGTGTGGACGCATTTCCAGATATCGACGCTGATCGGGTGCGTGCCGAACAGCTTGACCCGGCCCGGCGTTTCGATGCGCTGGGTTACCCGGCCCTCGCCGGCGGTCAGCACGTCGGCGGTCGCTTCGGTATCGGTGAACAGGAACAGGCCGCTGCCGACGAACTTGTCGTAGGCGACGACGCGAACGAAGCAGTCCACCGCCTCGAACCGCTCGTTGACCGTATAGGTGACGTCACGGACCAGCGGCAGGTTGTCCATCCAGCACTGGCAGCGCAGCGTCCGCGAGCCGTCGGCGTGGACCGTAACCGAGAAGGTCTCGCGGCCGGTTACGCCCGCCGCATCGTCGACATAGTTGATTTCGCCGGCGTAATTGCGTGTCATGTCGTCTCCTGAATGCTGGTGTCTGCGGAAAATTCCGAATGGATAACAGCGGTATGTGAGCCAATGCTCGGAACCGGACCAAAGCCGGGAACCTCGCCGCGGCGAAAGGCGGCCGGAGCCGGCATCGCAGCGGGCCCGGTGGGGGTCTCGACGGTGACGCGGCGGAGCTGGGGATGCTCGGACAGGCCCGACACGTCGTTCAACCGGCCGAAGGCGATCGCCGCTTCGTCGAGCCGCGCGGTCAGCAGATCAACGTCGATCGCGGTCAGCGCCGCGCCGATCTCGGCGTCGAGCGCGGCGCGGTTCGCGCAGCGCGACACGTTGTCCGCAAAGCGCGGGTCGGTGGCGATTTCGGGCCGCAGCAGAACCTTGCCGCAGAAGCTGGTCCACTCGCGCTCGTTCTGAATCGCAAAGACGGTCGTCGCGCCGTCGCCGGTGCTGTAGGCGCCGTAGGGCGCGATCGTCGCATGGGCGATGCCGACCCGCGCGGGCGCCTTGCCCGTATAGTCGTATTGCAGCAGCGGCACGGCCATCCATTCGGCCATGGTGTCGAACAGCGAGACGGCGATGTCGGCCCCCTGCCCGGTCTTCTCGCGGGCGACGAGCGCTTCGAGAATCGCGGCGTGCGCATTCATCCCGCAGGTGATGTCCGCCGCCGAGACGCCGACCCGGCCCGGAGCCTCGGGCGTGCCGGTGATCGAGGCGATGCCGCTCTCGCACTGGATCAGGAGGTCATAGGCCTTGCGCGCCGCATAGGGGCCCGCGTCGCCATAGCCCGAGATCGAGCAGCAGATCAGCCGGGGAAACCGCTCGCGCAGCGCCGCCGCGCCCAGGCCCAACCGCTCCGCCGCGCCGGGGGCGAGGTTCTGGACGAAGACGTCGGCCGTCTCGAGGATACGCTCGACCAGGGCCAGATCCTCGGGCTGCTTGAGATCGGCGACCAGCGACTGCTTGCCGCGGTTGAGCCAGACGAAATAGGCGCTCTCGCCGTGGACAGCGGTATCGTAGCCGCGCGCGAAATCGCCCTCCGCACGTTCGACCTTGATCACGCGGGCGCCGGCATCGGCCAGCCTCGCGGTGCAGAACGGTGCGGCGACCGCCTGCTCGAGCGACAGGACGGTTATGCCTTCAAGGGGCGATGTCACGTTGCTTTCTCCGCGTCTTCGAGTTCGCGCACTGCCTGTCCGTATCCACGGCGGCCGGTGAGCAGGAACAGCGTCAGCGAGCCGCCGACGCCCAAAAGGATGGTCGCCAGCGACCAGCGAACCCCGTCCGGGCTCGTGAAGACCGTGTCGTTGAGCAGGCCCACGCCGACCGGGCCGATCATCGTGCCGATCATCGAGTTGATCATGGTGTAGAGCGCCAGCAGGCGTCCGCGATACTGCGCCGGTGCGACGAAGACGACCGAGGCGATCCCGCCCGAGGTCGACATCGAGCTCAGGAAGGCCGAGGCGGCCAGCGCGGTGATCGCCATGTAGGGCGTCGGCCACAGCGCGGCGGTGCCGCCGATGATCACCAGCGCGGGCAGGCTGAAGGTCAGCACCCGGTACGGCGCGTCGGCGTGGCCGCGCGAATAGAGCCGGCCGGCGATCAGCCCGCCGGTTACCGTGCCAAGCGGACCGAAGGTGAGCAGGATAACGCCATAATACATCGACATCTGCGCGGTCGGCCAGCCCCAGGCGCGGCTGAACAGCGTCGGCAGCCAGGTGAAGGCGTAGCCGAACAGCGCGACCGTGCCCATGCCGACGGCAAGCGGCAGGAAGGCCCGGCGGTGGCGTTTGATGTAGGCGAAGCAATCCTTCATCGACGAACTGCTGGTGGTGCCCTTGTTGCGGCGCACCGGCTCGCGGATCACGAGCAGCAGCAGCAGCGAGACGAGGAAGCCGGGGGCGCCCACCAGGACGAAGACGATTTGCCACGGCGCAAGACCGCCGCCGAGGAAGGTCGCGTGGTTAGCCGTCGCCCAGGTCAGCAGCGCGCCGCCGATCAGATAGGACAGCCCCATGCCGGTGTAGATGCCAAGGTCGAACACCCCCACCGCCAGATTGACTTTACGTCGCGGGAACAGGTCGGCGATCAGCGAGGTCGCCGAAGGGGTCAGCGCCGCCTCGCCGAAACCGATGCCGAAGCGGCAGAGCGCGAGTTGCCAGAAGCTGCGGGCAAAACCCGACAGGACCGTCATCCCCGACCAGAAGCTGATCGCGCCGGCCACCAGATTACGCCGGTTGAAGCGATCCGCGGCCCAGCCGAAGGGCAAGCCCGAGAGGACGTAGACCAGCGCGAACACCGGCCCCATCAGCAGGCCCACCGCCGTGTCGGAGATCTGCAACTCGGTCTTGATCGGCGCGACCAGCAGGGTCAGCACCCAGCGGTCCAGCAGCGAAAGCGCATAGGCCACGGTCAGCAGGATCACCGCCACCCAGGCATAGAGGGGGCGTGGGTAGCCGGTCTCGGCCGCCGCTTCCTGTGCGACGTCCGGTTTTTCGTCAGCGTCCATCAATCGTCAGCCTTCTGCGAACGCATGGCGTCAAGCCGCGCCTCGTCGAGATTGTAGAAAAGCAGAAGGATCACGCCGACGCAGAGCATCACCGCGGGAGCCGTCGTCTTGATACCGTAGAGGGCGCTGATCGTCGCAGCGGACTGCTGCACGATGGCCCCGCCGGTGGTCGCCACATAGCCGGCCAGCGAAAGGCCGAAGCCCAGCACCGCCGCGCCGATGGCGAAGCCCACCTTCTCGTTCACCGCATAGAGCCCCGCGAATACCCCGCCGCGCTCGACGCCGTTCTTCAGGCGATCGTATTCGATCGTGTCGGGCAGCATCGAGGTGCTCATCAGCAGAGCGCCGCCGGAAGCAAAGCCGAACACCGCGCCGCGCCACCATACGCCGGCAACCCCGGTCGTGGCATCGGCCCAGTACCAGCTCATGACCACCGGGATCATGATCGCCTGCGCCAGCAAATAGGCTTTGCGCTTGCCCAGCTTGCGGCCGATCCGGGTCCAGGCGGGCTGCGAGGCGAAGACGGCCAGGTTCTGGACGACCGCCAGGTGGATCATGCCCATATAGCCGAGGCTCATCACGTTGAGCAGGAACAGCAGGTTGATCGGCATCAGCACGCCGAAGGCGATGTACTGGCACAGCTTCGCGCCTAGCAGCGTGAACAGCGGCCGGTTCTGCAGCAGCGAGGCGAAATCCTTGCGGGTCAGCGCATGGGTGCTGCCCGTGGAGGCTTCGGTGACGGCAAAACGCACGGTGAAGAAGGCAATCATCATCGTGACGAGCGCGAGCACCGCCATGATCAGACCCATCGTGCGATAGCCGCCGGCCCCGCCGCCACCGACATCGATCAGCCAGGCGCTGAGCGCGAGCGCGGTCAACTGGCCCAGGCCGATCGCCGCCGTCCGGAAGGAAATGAGCTTGAGCCTTTCCCGGCTGCCACGCGTGATCTCGGCGGGCATGGCCAGGTACGGCACGTTGAACAGCGAATAGCCGGTGGAATAGATCACCAGGGCCACGGCCATGTAGACGATGGTCTCGGTCTTGCCCATCACGGGCGCGACGAAGATCATCAGCAGCGACAGGAAGGAGATCACCGCTCCGGCAAACAGGAACGGCCGGCGGCCGTATTTCGCCTTCAGCTTGTCGCTCGACGCGCCGATGATGACGTCGGCGAAGGCGTCATAGATCTTCGATCCCATCAGCAGCGCGCCGGCGATCGCCGGGTCCATGCCCAGCACCGTCGCCATCAGCGTCGGGAAATAGACCGATACCGTATTGAGCAGGATGGCGACGCCCGAGGAACCCACGCCGTAGCCGAGGCAGAGCGAAGTGGTCGGATAGCGCTTGCCCGATGCGGTCATGCGATCGGAGGGCGCAGGCGCTGGCCCGGCGATGGCATCAGCCGGCGGCATGAACGGCCATTTCGATTACCTTTGTCTTGATGAGCGCGGCCAGTTCGTCGGGGCGTTCCGTCCCGACATAGTGGCCGCTGCCGGCGATCATATCGGGGTCCGGAGCGCCCAGCGCCAGCGCCATCGCCCGCGCGGCGGTGGGAGGCGTGATGCGATCGAGTTCGCCGGTCACAAGCCGGGCAGGACAACGCACCCGGCTCGCGGCTTCGGCAAGGTGCGGCCGCGTCGCGAAACCGGCGATGGTCCGGGCCTGAAGCGCGGGCGGAGTCGCCATGCGATCGGCGACCAGTCCGTCGAGCAGCCCGGCGACATTGCGCGCAGCGGGCGAAAGCTGCAGCGCCAGTTCGGAAGCGGCGCGCTTTGCCTGGTCGTATTCGTCCATGCCCTCGCAGGCGGCCTGGCGCCTGCGGAGCGCCTCGACGTCGACCGTGCTCGCGGGATCGGGCGCACCGACGAGGATAAGGCCCTGGACGGCGTCGGGACGCGATGCGGCGGCGTTGATCGCCACCGAGCAGCCCATCGACCAGCCAAGCACCAGAGCCTCGCCGATCCCCATCGCGTGCATGACGCCGGTGAGATCGGACGCCCAGTGCGCGTGATCGACCGGCTGATCGGGAGCCGCGCCGGTCCGCGCGAAGCCGCGCTGGTCGTAGGCGATGACCCGAAACTCGGCGGCGAGCCGCGTCATCAGCGGCAGAAAGTGCTCGGCGCGCGAGCCGCCGCCATGCAGCAGGAACAGCGGACGCCCGCTTCCCGCCTCGATGAGGTGGAAGTCGAGACCGTCGTGCCGGACCTTGTGCTGCTGGACGCCTGTCATTCGGGCATCAGACGCCGAGCCGACCTTACACGCAGCACAAGATGGCGCGTTGATCGTCTGCCGGTCACGCGGTCGCCGCGGATTTCGTCAGCGCCGCCGCGGCGGCTCCGGCGATGCGGCCGAGCGTGGTCGCGGCGAGCAGGCCGTTGCCGGCGAGATAGCCCGAAGCGCCGTCACCCGAGATGCCGCGCGCCGCGCCGCCGCCGGCGAACAGGTTGGGCAGCACGCCGCCATCGCCCCGCCGCACCCGCGCATCGTCGTCGATCGCGAGGCCGCCCTGCGTGTGGAACAGCGCCCCGGTCACCTTGGCGGCGTGATAGGGCCCCGCCAGCACGGGCTTGCCGGTGAAGTCGCGGGCGAAGGGATCGGCCGCCTCACCCAGCGTCGCCTGCCGGACCTGCGCGAAAGTCTCGGCCAGGACGTCGGCCGGCAGGCGCGTCCGCTCGGCCAGTTCGGCCTCGCTGTCGGCGCTGACGATGGCCCCGGCGCGCAGCGCGTCGCGGTAGTCGTCGAAATTGTTCATCAGGTCGTGGCAACGCTGGTCGAACACCGTCCAGGCGAGGCCCTGCGGCTGCGCGTTCACCAGCGCCGCCTGCTCCGAATAGCCCGAGGCCTCGTTCGAGAAGCGCCGGCCTTCCAGATTGACCTGGAAACCGCCCTCCATGATCGTCGGCCAGAGGATCGGCACGCCATGCCCGGCCGCGAGGCCGCCGTGGCCCTGATAAGCGGCGATATCGGCGATCTCGGCGCCCAGCGCCTCGCCCCAGGCGAGCGCGTCGCCGCGATTGCCCGGGTGGCCGTGATAGAAGGCGCCTGCCATTTCGGGGATATAACGCGCGACGAGCTCGGCGTTTCCGCCGAAGCCCGAACAGGCGAGGATCAGCGCATCGCAGCCGATCGCCTCGCGCTCGCCGCCGGGCCGCGAAGCCGCCACGCCGGTGATCCGCTGGCCGTCGACATAGAGCCCGTCGACGGTGGCGTCGGTGAGGATCGGGATGCCGGCACCGGCCGCCGCCTGCTCGAGCCCGGCCATCAGTTCGCCGCCGGTCCGGTTGGGCGTGCCGTACATCCGCTTGGCGCTATGCCCCGGGTAGAGCCAGCCATCCATCAGCGCGAGGGCGACGGCGTGATCGTCGCGCAGCCAGCGGATCGTCTCGGCGCTTTCGCGCGCCATCAGTGCGGCGAGGTCGGGATCGGTGCGCCCGCCGGTCTTCTTGAGGATGTCGGCGACGAACCGCTCGGGGCTGTCGTCGATGCCGGCCTCGGCCTGCTCGGGCGTGCCGGCGGCGGGGATCAGGCCGGTCGACATGGCCGTCGAGCCCAGCGGCGTCGAATCGCGCTCGATCACCAGCACCTCGACACCCGCGTCGGCGGCCGCCAGCGCGGCGCAGAGCCCGGTGCCGCCGGCACCGATGACAATGACCGGGAAATGCATGTCGAAACCGCCCTCGGGCGTAGCGATGATATCGGGCACGTCGTCAGTCCTACAGATAGGCCCAGGGCCGCAGTTTGCGGTCGCTGGCGCGGAAGGCATCGATCTCCGCGCCGAAGCGCAGCGTGAGAGCGACGGGATCGAGGCCATGAAGCAGCATCTCGTGTGCTTCGGCGTCGAGCGAGAAGGTATGGACGCCCTCGCCCGCGATCACGGCGCAGGCGGTAAGGTCGACGGTGATCGCGGGATCGGATGCACTTTCGACATAGGCGGCGAGAACATCGATGGTCGACCCCGGAAGCTCGACCGGGACGATGCCGTTGCGCACGCAATTGCCGAAGAAGATCGGGTTGAAGCTGCGCGCCAGCACCGCGCGGATGCCGTATTCGGCCAGCGCCCAGGCGGCATGCTCGCGGCTCGATCCGCAACCGAAGTTGAGGCCGGACAGCAGGAAACGCGCGCCCGCATAGCGCGGCGTGTTGAGCACGAAAGCGGGGTCGAGATCACGGCCGCCGATCGCCGTGTAGCGCCAGCCCGCGAAAAGGCCTTCGGCCAGCCCGTCCTTGCCGACCGAGCGCATCTCGCGCGAGGGGATGATCGCATCGGTATCGACGTTGTCGCGAAGCAGCGGCGCCAGGACGCCGGTCTCGCTCGTGAAAGGTGCGGGCATGGTCAGGCCTCCCCAAGTGCGGCAACGGGTGCGGCGATCCGCCCCGCCACCGCCGATGCGGCGACGACTTCGGGCGAAGCGATATGGGTGCGGGTGCCCGGGCCCTGTCGGCTTTCGAAATTGCGATTGGTGCTGGAAATGACGCGCGCGCCGGCCGGCATGGACTCGCCGCCGGCGAAAAAGCACATCGAGCAGCCGCTTTCGCGCCATTCGAAGCCCGCGTCGCGGAACACCTGGTCGAGCCCTTCGGCCTCGGCCTGCATCTTCACCGAGCTGGAGCCCGGCACGCAGATCGCCCGCACATGTTCGGCCACCTTGCGACCGCGGAGCTGGTCCGCCGCGCGGCGCAGGTCGGAGAGGCGCGAATTGGTGCACGAACCGATGAAGGCGGCGTCGATCGACAGCCCGGCCAGCGCCGCGCCTTCGTCGAGCGCCATATATTCGAGCGAGCGGCCGTGGGTCGTCGCCGGCTCGCCCTCGCGCGCGGCGGGGACGACGCCGTCGATCCGTGCCGACTGCTGCGGGTTGGTTCCCCAGCTCACCATCGGCGCGACATCGGCCGCATCGAGCGTGAACTCGCGGTCGAACACCGCGCCGGGATCGCTGGCGAGCTGTTCCCAGTCGGCCACGGCGCGCTCCCAGCGATCGCCGATCGGCGCGAAGCGGCGGCCGCGGACATAGTCGATGGTCTTGGCGTCGGGCGCGATGATCGCGGTGAAGGCAGCCATCTCGGTCGCGAGGTTGCACAGCGTCAGCCGCGCCTCGATTTCCATCGCGTCGATCGCCTCGCCGGCGAATTCGATGACGTGACCGGTCGCGAACGAGGAACCGAACCGCTGCAGGATATGGAGCGCAAGGTCCTTGGCGGTCACGCCGGTGCTCAGGCGGCCGCGCACGGCGATGCGCATCGTCGCCGGCTTCTTGACCCGCAGGGTGCCGGTGGCGAGCGCATGCTCGGCCTCGCTCGAGCCGATCCCCCAGGCGAGCGCACCCATCCCGCCCTGCGTGCAGGTGTGGCTGTCGGGACAGATCAGCGTCATGCCGGGCAGCACGATACCCTGTTCGGGCGAGATCACGTGGACGATCCCCTGCCCGGCATCGCCGATGTCGAACAGCCAGATGTCGTTGGCCTGCGCCTCTTCGCGCAGCGCGCGGATGAAGTCGGTGCCGGTGGGCATGATCGTGCGATCGGTGCGGCCCGGCAGCGTATCGACGACATGGTCCATCGTCGCGAAGACCTGCCGCGGCGAGACGATCCTGCGCCCCGCTTCGCGCAAGGCGCGCAAGGCGACGCCGCCGGTCCGCTCGTGCAGAAGGACCCGATCGATCACCAGCAGCCCGGTACGCGCATCGAGTTCGCGAACGAGGTGCTGCGACCACAGTTTTTCGAAAAGTGTTCTTGGCATCATCTTGGGCATCATCTCGCTACACACTGGCTATTCGCCCCTCGTGTCGTCATAAGCCGAGCCGATCCCGACGCCTGCCGCCGGGTCTCGATATGATCGGAATGCGAACAGGAGCCGCAGTGTTGGCCAAGGAAAACAACGGCCTTTCCAGCGTCGTCCCGCTCTACCACCGCATCTTCGTGGCGCTGCGCGACGATATCCTGAGCGGTCGCCGGAGCGACGGATCGCACCTGCCGACCGAACACGAACTGGCCGATATTCACGGCGTCTCGCGCATTACCGCGCGCCGCGCGCTCAACGAACTGGCCGGCGAAGGGCTGGTCTCGCGTCGCCCGCGCGAGGGCACCAAGGTTACCCATCGCGCCCCCGTCGCGGCCATCGCCGCCGATCTCGACCAGGCGCTGGAAACGCTGATCTCGTTCGGCCGCGAGACGACGGTCAAGGTGATCGGGATCCGCACGGTGCCCGCCAACGCCGACATCGCCGCCGCGCTCGCCATCACCGAGGGCACCCCGGTGATCGAGGCGGTGCGCATGCGCTACCGCGACGACAAGCCGCTCGGCCGCGTCACCAGCCATGCCGTGGAAACGCTGGCGCCGGTGTTCACCGCCGAAGCCCTGCTGCGCCGGCCGCTGCTGGCGCTGGTGCGTGAACAGGGGCATGCGATCGGCAGCGCCGGCGAGACGATCTCGGCCCGCGCTGCCGACGAGGCGACGGCGGCGATGCTGGGCATCGAATGGCGCGCGCCGCTGCTGGTCGTCGAGCGGCTGCTCAAGGACGCGAACGGCGTGCCCTTGTTCCGCACCCTCGCCGAATACCGCGCCGATACCTACCGCATCGAGCTCAGCCTCAACGCCAGCGCGCACGACTAGCCGCCCGACTGCATCGCGAGAAGCTTGTCGCGCACCGCGCCATCGAGGCCGAGTTCCGCGATGATATCGGCGCCGTCGGCGCCCGCTTCGCGCAGGTCGTGGCGCAGGCCCGGCCGCTCGCCGTCGATCGAGACCGGCAGCGCCGGCAGGTGGGTCAGCTTGCCCTCGACCGTCAGCGGCACGAGCCCGC
>Ga0233377_1000936_pt1 | contig 11804 bp, 10 predicted proteins | sample ElkDunMinimDraft_6_FD_191540 | JGI IMG/M metagenome (GOLD analysis project Ga0233377, IMG submission 191540) | Fecal eukaryotic communites from dung pellets of Tule Elk in California, USA - Elk Dung E36 | ecosystem: Host-associated > Mammals > Digestive system > Large intestine > Fecal | place...
CCTCCTCTTAATGTTCCCGCTAGATAGGGTTCTATAACATCTCTTGAATCGGCAGGATTTCCTATTAAGGGTTTCTGAATATCTACCATCATTCCAAATCTTCTAGACATAGAATAGGGATTTTCTTGATTGGCATTGGGCAAACCATGAATAAATACAACTCGGTCTTCATTAGGGTGAAAGGATGCAGCTCCAACACCTGGCCCATACAAACTCTGATTGCTTGTCTTATAAATTATCTGCTCTTTCTTTGTTTTGCTATTGATAACTCCTATTTCTCCTGTTTCGCCAATTTTTGTATCATCATTTCTTGTATCAAAAACTATCAATTCGTCCTCAGCATTGAAAGAGCCGTTATGATGAAGTGTATGACCTCTGTCTGAGGAACTAAGAATTTCGATTTCAAGCATTTTATTGTTATTGGTATTACAGCTAAATTAATTACTTGTAGGTTGTGTCCAGGTCTTACCTCCATCTCTTGATTTGCGAATCAAAACTGTGCCATGATGGCGATCCGGTCCTAAAAGATACAAACTACCTTTATGAACAAACAATGAACTCCAAAAAGCGCCGTTAATGGTACTTACTTGTTTCCATTTCTTGCCTTTATCTTTCGAAACAAATATTCTACTGACTGCCTGTTGCCATTCTGAGCTATTCGGACCAAAGAAATCATGTGAAGCCACATAATCTCCATTAGGCAGGATAGCTAAGCTTGGAGAGCCAATATATTTATTTTCATCCACTGAAATATAAGTCACAATATTCCCAGGAACCTGCTGACTAAAAATCTTTAGAGGCATTGTGATTATACTTAAGAATAGAGCTATAATTACATTAGTTTTCATATCGGTTAATTTAAGTTGTTCGTTTTTTTAATAGCAGTATCTATATCAATTTTGACCTGAGGTATTAATTACTTAGTTAGTTTGAATTATTTATAATGTTGATCTCAATATCTCATAATCTTTTTTTAGTTCTTCAATTCTTTGTTTTGTTGATTCATCAAGATCTTCAATATCGGTCCTCCTGCAGGTAATATTTATTGGGAAATTATTTAAACTTAGATAATATTTTGCGGAAGCAGGATAAGCGTAATGTATAACATCCATTTGTTCTCTTAGAAATTTTTGGACCTCAATAACCTTTGAAGAGTTTTCTATTGAATTATAATTCTCACAAAGCCAAACTATAAGTTCAGGAAAATAATTCCCTTGAATACAAGAAAGGCCTTTAGATCCAGCTTTTAAGGATTCAACTGCATGAACCATATAAGCATCATACAGGCCGAAGGCTGGCTCATCAACGGTCTCTCTTAATTTGGATTCTATGCTGACCATATTCAATGATGTATCTTTATGATAGATAACTCTTTTGGTTTTGACCAATTCTCCTAAAAAATTTGCTGATAGCACTCTTTTATAAGGAAGTGGACATTCATAAAATCCTAGCGGAATGTTTGGAGTCAATTCAATTAGTTCCCTGACATTGGTTTCAAAAACTGAATCATCATCTTCCTCCCCTGCAAGTAAACTGGTAATTACGATTACTGCGTCTACACCTGTTTTATAAATCTCTTTGACAAAATGAGCTTGTTCTTTGATATTCTCTTGAAATGTTCCTGTAGCAACAACTGGTACTCGACCATTTACTTTATTAATGACAAATGTGACTGACTCTATCATTTCGTCTTTTGTCAACTCGAACATTTCACTTGACAAACAATTTGCAAAAAGACCTTCCGCACCAGCATTAAGATAAAATTCTATTAATTTCTCAAGGCTAACATAGTCAATGCTTTTATCCTCATTAAATGGCATAAGCATTACAGGAATAAATTTTTTTTGACTCTGATTCATAAGGTTGATGTTTTTAAATATTTACTTTTTTGTGAGTCTTTCACTTAAGTTTCCAACTAAAAATATGGTCAATGTCCCAATCACGATAATCATATTAGCGTGTAATGGATTTCTTAAAAATGCTAGGTTATCCGGTAATAGATAGGAGAAGGTCATCCACAGAATGACACAAATCCCAACAATAGTTGCTATGATTGCATCATTATTCACAACCTTCTTACTGATTAACCCCAAAAGGAATAATCCTAACATTCCTCCTGCAAATATCCCTGATAAGGTCCACCAGATGTCCAACAAGCTCTTAACTCCAATCATTGCAATCCCACAACACATTCCAATCAAACCTACCATGACTGTTGCAAGATACAGGACCCTTAGATTGGTTTTATCTGCGGCTTGAGGGTTAAAATATCTTTTATAGATATCTTCTGTAAATACGGTTGCTGATGCATTCATTCCAGAACTAATTGTACTCATCGCTGCAGATAGAATTGCTGAAACAATAAGTCCAAGGATTCCGGTTGGAATCATTGTCACCATAAAATGGGGCATAATTTTATCTCCGTAATCAGAGGATTTCAAAGTATTTGCTAAATTCACTACTTTCGGGTTATCTAGAGAAAGTCCTAATTGCTCTGAGGCAGCTTGTAATTTTATGCTGTTCAAAAGTTCTGGATTGCTTTGATAATAGACATACAAACAGGTACCAATAAAGAAAAATAATAAAGATACTGGAAGATAAATCCAAACACATAACCAAACTGATTTATTGGCTTCTTTTTCTGACACAGCAGTATGGTATCTTTGAACATAGTTCTGATCCATCCCGAAATTATTTAGATTAATAAAAAAACCATACAGAAGGACAACCCAAAATGATGAGTTAACAAAATCAAGATGGAAAGTTCCGAGATTAAATTTATTTTCTTTCGTCCCCACATCTATTATTTCCTTTAATCCTCCAGGCACTTTGATTACAATTAGATAGATAATAATCAGCGCTCCTAATGTTTTCAAAACACCCTGTACGACTTCGGTCCAAATAACAGCCTCGATTCCGCCAAGCACCGTGTAAATAACAATACATATTCCCGTAATTAACATGATTACTATCATATCATAGCCAGTCAATGCTTGCAGAGTTAAAGAAATCCCAAAGAATATGGAACCAATGCGAGCTAATTGTGTAAGCAGAAAACAAATAACTGCATAAGTTCTGGCCCAAATACCGAATCGTTTCTCTAGGTTTGTATACGCCGAAACTTCTCCAGTACTCCTATAAAATGGAACAAAATATTTCGTTGCAAGCCAAGCCGCAATAGGCATTGATAAGCTAAACACAAAAGCATTCCAGTTTCCACCATAAGCTTTCCCTGGTACTCCCAAAAATGTATTTGAACTTAGGAAGGTTGCATAGATTGAAATCCCTATCGCCCAACCCGGTATTCGTCCAGCCGCTTTTGTAAATTCGTCCGCAGATTTATTTTTGCGGGAAAAATAAACGCCAACCAACAGCATACCCAATAGGTAAATCACAATAATAATTAAGTCTATAATGGGTAAATTCTTCATTTAAAAATTTGATTTTAATTGTCTTGATGTGCTGAACTTTTTAAAACTGCTTCATTATAATATTAAATTTCTATCCTTCTCTTTCCAATTAAAGGCAAAACACAAGAAGAATTTCCATTATAAATTCATAATTCTAAACAGTTGCTATCATAAGCTTGATTAGAGTTCATAGGTTTATCTGTTGACTACAATACAAAATTCAAATTAATTATTTTCTTTCAAATATTACGCCTTTATTACCATTAAATCCAATTAATCCCTCACTTTTTAGAAAAAAATTGAACGACTATTCCCCTTTTAAAACAGAAATTCCCTCAAAAAATTGAAGGAATTTCGCACATGACTTCTACCTATCTTTTACCTACTTTATACCACTCTCCTACCTTTTTCGTCCGGACCTCCGTCGGACCTAATCCGCAGCATCTTCGCGAAAACTCCGAACAAGCTCCGTCCAAAGACCGAAGTAACATGGGAGAAGAGTGGTCTGAGATAGGTAAAAGTTAGGTTGGAGAATAATGACAAAAGAAACCTAAATTGAAATATTATAATGATCCTTTAATGCTACTTTAGCGGCATGGAATCCCGACATTCCATGCACTCCAGCACCTGGAGGGGTTGCTGAAGAACAGATATATACATTTTTTAAAGAAGTCCTATATGGTGTAAATCTAAATGTGGGTCTTGTATACAATTGACTAAGATCCATTATTCCTCCGTTGATATCTCCTCCTATATAATTTGGATTATAAGATTCAAGTTCAAGAGTATTAAAAGAATGCTTATCAATAATTGTATCCCTGAATCCCGGAGCATATCGCTCTATTTGATTTTCAATCCTCTCACTCATATCTACTAATGATCCATTTGGTACATGACAATAAGCCCAACCAACATGTTTACCTTCTGGAGCTCGGGTTTTATCAAATAAACTTGGCTGACTAAACAAAACAAATGGCTTGGCAACATGCTTACCTTTTGAGGTTAATAGCTCATTTCTTGCTATTTCTTCGTAGGTATTGCCAATATGTATGGTTCCTGCTTTTTGGAGAAGTTTGTTTTTAAATGGCGTAGGGTCAGATAGACTAAAATCAATTTTAAAAACACCCATCCCCTGTTTATATCGCTTTAATTGTCTTGTATAACTCTTACCTAATTCAAGACCCTTGATTTTAATTATTTGATGCGGGGTTAAGTTCAAAAATAACAGTTTATGCTTTGGAAGATCATGCATATCATTGAGCCAAAACTCTTTTTTAATTTCACCTCCTATAGAAGTATAATAATTTGCCAAAGCATCTGCAATGGACTGTGATCCTCCCTTAGGAATTGGCCAACCATATCGGTTTGCTAGTCCCATTAAGACTATAGCAATTGCCGATGTGGTCATATTGTTCAAAGGTTGGATACCATGCGCGGCCATACCTGCCCACAAGGCTCGACCTTCTTCGGTTTTGAATTTTTTTGCTGTCCAGGATGCCGGTTGTATCGCATTTAAGCCGAATTTTATAAATGGGACTGCAGCGGAAGGAAATCTTAAAGGACCAAGACTATCTTTACCAATTGTTTGCCAATGATCTTTTACTGTTGAAATTAATTGACTATATACTTGGGCATCCTTCCCTAAGTATTGCTTTGTGGTTTCGAAATCATTAAATAATAAGCCTGATGAACCATTTAATAAAGGATGGGCAGCAGCAATTTCCGGATAAATCCATTCAAGTCCATATTGATCTAATGCCAATGATTGGAAAAATGGTGAGGCAATACCCATTGGATGAATTGCAGAACAAACATCATGTTTAAATCCTGGAAGCGTTAATTCTTTGGTTCTCATTCCTCCGCCTATGCTGTCTGATCCTTCAAGAAGTAAAGTATGTAATCCATTTTGTTGTAAGGTTATAGCTGCTGCTAATCCATTAGGACCGGATCCTACCACTATTGCATCGTATTGATTCTTCATTTATTTTATATCCTTTACATCCGCCAAAAAAACATCACCAGAATTTTCCACATCCCAACCTACTATTGGATTAAAATGATAACCTCCCTTTGATTCTCTTGCAGCAACAAGCTGGTTATAAGTCGGTTGAACATAACCTGTTTCATCTATTACTTTACTTAATAAACGAGTTGGTTTTCCATCCCAATTCCACATAAATCGAAATGCAGTATGCGCTTTTTCTAAAACAGGACTTTGGATATAAGCGTCCTCCCAGGATGTTCCATTATCAGTACTAATCAATACCCTTTTAACCTTTCCTCTCCCACTCCATGCTATACCTCGTAGTTCTTGCCAACCTTTTTGAATCTTTTTTGGATAAGCCGGATAAGTTATAATTGAACGAGCATCCATGACAAGACTAAATCTCCTGATTTTTCCATCCTTTACTTTTTCGGTGTATTTTGATGTCTCTTCACGAGTCATTACCGGTTGATCAGTTAATTCAATTCTTCGGAGCCATTTTATTTGGGTATTTCCTTCAAATCCAGGGATAACGAGACGCATTGGATAACCTTGTTGTGGTCTTATTGCTTCTCCGTTCTGTCCGTAAGCGATTATGGCCTCAGGTAATGCCTCAGCCAGTGGGACACTCCTTGCCATTAATGCACCATCAGCACCTTCAGCTAAAAACCATTTTGCACTTGGCTTAACGCCTAAGTCCTTAAGGATTGTTGAAAGCAACACTCCTGTCCATTCGCTTTGACTTGTTAAACCACAAACTTCTTGAGGACTCATTTCTCTTTTTCCATATCTAAAATTACCTGAACACTCTATAAAGCAGATTCTGGAAACTGATGGATATCTCTTTAGGTCTTTTAAGGTTAATTTAATTGGTTTTTCTAATAAGCCATGAATAATTAATACATGCTTTTCAGGATCAATTTCCGGAATACCTGCATGATGTCTCTCGAAGTGCAAATCTGAAGGTGTTATTGTTCCTACCAAATCCTGCAATGGAGTCCTTGAAGCAGTTGCTGAAGTTATACGCTTTGGTTGTTCATATTCAGATCTATAACCTACAGAATCTGGTCCTCTACCTTGAACTTTACTCGGATCAACTACAATCTGCGATTCTGTTTCGATCTCCTTTATGCTATTTTTATCTGAAATATAATAGCCAATTGATCCTATTATAATTGACCAAACTAAAATTATTCCGATCAAATAAATTATTTTCTTTTTTGACATTTCTTAATTCAATTATTTAATCTCATTTCCACCTTTTCTATCATCATCAACATAAAGATCTCTTGCAGGCATATTAATTTCAACGAGCGATTCCGAATCTATTATTTTATCTCTTTCAATAATTCCATTAATGTAAAGCAAGTATGCTGTAATATCATAGACCTCCTGGTTACTGAGAGAACCAGGCGCATTAAAAGGCATTGCTCGTCTTACATAATCAAAAATTGTTGTTGCATAAGGCCAGTAATTCCCGATGGTATTTGATCCTGTTGAATCTGACCTTAATTTATCATATGGGCCCTCGATTCCTGTCTTACCATGACAGGAACTACATTTGGATGCATATAATACGGATCCATTTGATACTATTCCTGCAGCATCTTTTGGCAATCCTTTACCATCAGGACGTACATCAATATCCCATTTTAGGATTTCATCTCTGCCAGGAATTACACCTATATTAAAACTTTCAGGCCAGGTCTTTTGATAATTTGAATTCCCTGAGCTCCAATTTTCAATTTCTTGGAACTTATCTGCTGCACTATTCTCCTGTACAGTCGAGGAATCGGTACAAGCAACCAAAAGAACTAATACCAAATTAATTGAACTTATAATTCTTTTATTTAGAATATTCACCAGCGACAAGTTTTCCCGGGGATACCTTAAAATCTTTGTTGACTTTCTGTAAAACTACACGTAATGAATCTCGATTTTCATCAACACCATTTAGGGTAACTTTATTCCCATCTTCATCAATTGCATAAGAAACAATAAATCTTTGCCTTGTTTCTTTCTTCGCCACTTCATCTGCTTTTGCAAATTCCCTAATCCTTCTAGTCGTCCGAGCTTTTGGATCAACATAATCGGATTCATTTCCTAAACGACTTTTAACTTCTTCAGGAATCCATTCATTAAATGAAATTTTTGGTAAAGAACTCTCATCTATACCATATTCTTCAAGATAATTCTTAACTCCTCCATCGCCACCTTCTCCAGCAGTTACGTTTCTCTGATCCGGTATTAATTTATACTTATCTTCCAGGTACAATACTCTGTTTAGAGTATCTACATAATAATGAAATGCTCTTTGCCCACCTGCAACTCCTGATATTTCGAATGTTCTGTTTACATCTCTTTTGGGGTCTCCACCTCCGTTTGAAAGATCTACTCCTATTGGTCTGTTGACTTTAAAGGTAAGGGTCGACCAATTTTCGAAAGTAGCTGATTGCCAGCGTAAAGAATCTAAGGGGTCAAATTTATGATCCACTCCATTCAGCGTAAATTCACTTACGATATAGTTCCCTCGTAACTCTTTAACTCCAGCTGAGGATGGCTGCTTATAGGGATCATATCGAAAATCGACATATTGTAAGTAGAAGAAAACACCTAAAAACAAGAAAATAAGAAAACCTTTAATCGAATATCTTACCACGTTTTTCCATCCTGTAATTTTCGGGAAAACCAAGAAAACTTTAGCTGGAATCTCCTTAATAAATACCTGATAAAATGGTTTGAAATATGGAACTAACAGGAATAATGATAATAGAACAAAATAGGAACTATAAACATGGACACCACCGTCATAAGCAAAATTGACAACTACTATTGCTCCCAATGCTCCAACCAATAAAGCGGAACCAATAGGTACTGTTTTACGGAAAAACAGCATAGTGCCTGCACTTACCTCTAATATCCCGGCAAACACCTGGTACCAAGGTACTATTCCAAAAGATAACCAAAATATCTTTTGTGCAGTTAAATCACCATAATCTGTATCTAATAAGCCCAATGAGGGATAAGGCATTTGTACTGGAAATAATTTAGTGAATCCAAATCCAATTATTCCTAATCCTGCTCTATATCTGATGATCACATTCAACCAATAGAATAAGCTATTGTAAGACTCTCTTTTTCTACCAATTAATTTTAACGCAAGCGTCCAGAGTAATCCGGCAACTATAGCAAATAAAAATGTGTTTACCCAAACACTATATCCTTCTAAGGAATATCCAAATGTAGTTCTACCAAACCAATTAACTCCAGACCCAAATCTACAGATATCATAAAGATCCCTGTAATCCAGATTCAACCAATTCAGAGCGAATAACTGTTTATACCATAAAGGGTTGTTCGGGATTGATATTAATATAAAAAACACGAAACTGATCCTAAAAGCAATTAATTGCCAGAATGGCCATTTGCTTTCATTTTTGTTCTCTAAAATCCTAAAATCTTGTTTTTGGATTTCCTCTTTTGTCTCCAATAATGTCATAATAAAATCTGTGTTAGTAATTGGAACATTTATAATTTATAACCTAGTTTTCGGCGGCCAAGGTTCTTGATTTCATATAAAAGATACTTTTTATCGACCTTGGATAATGCTACTGTATATTTATCACCCTTACTGTTTTCTCCCTTAAGATTTATATGAAGACTGTCTGGTCTTTCAACATAAAATGTAAATTGATCATTTGGATAATTGGGATTGGGGTTTTGAAGGCTAATTTCTTTATTTCCGTTTTGGATTTGATAATGATAATACAGGCGATCACCAACCTGGGTATATTCATAATCTCTGTCTGAACTTTTCCCTTCTAAAAAAGAGTGCGGATCGGCGGTTTTAATACTGTCATTTATCCTAACACTTAAGGTATTCCATTCCTCAAAAACTACATCTTTCCATCTTTGTTTATCAAATGGAGAGTATTCAAGAGTATCAGAATTCAGAATAAATAGATCAACATTATATTTACCTGCCACTTCTTCCAAACCCTTTTCAGAGGGATAATAAAGTGATTCTCCCTGGCTTAAACTATAAGATTTAAATCCTACCAGTACTACAAAAAATAAAACAAAAGCTCCTTTTAAAACAGGTCTCCATTTACCCAAAGCAGTACTGTTCCAGTTGAAATGCCAATTTACAGGACTTGTAAGCTTAAGATCTATTAATAAGTTTCCTAACTTTTTAATATCATATACGAAAATTGGAATCGTTAAAAGTACAGCATAAGCAGATACCATAAAATAACTACCCTCATAAGCTAGATCAGCTAGAAACACATTTCCATAGAAAGGAATAATAAACAATACACCTAATAATGAAGTCTTTCTAAACAGCAGCAAGAATGCAGCAAATAATTCAACTATACCGAGAAAGATAGCATATGCAGGAGCTGCAGAAAGACTTAGATACAATTGTTTCCAATTTTCAAAATAACCATATCCTGTATTTAAATGACTTAAAGAAAGCTCCGGAGCAAATAAGGTGAAGAGTTTAGTAAATCCTGCTACAAAAAGAATAGATGCCAAGCGAAATCTGACTGCTACTCTTAGAAAATAGAAATACTTGGTTTCCTTTTCATCCGAAATAATTGATTTTGAATACCAAACATAAGCTAGAATTAACGAAATACCTAAAACCAGAAACCAATCAGCAAAACCAGAAACTGGTCCAAAAACATGAGGTAAGTAGATTACGATATTAAATACATCAGAAATAAAAGTTGACCAGCTTATATTAGCAATTGTTTTATAAATTTCTGCATTTACAGGCAATGATTGCAATAAGAAAAATATAATAGCAACTCTTAACAGGTAACTTTGCCATTGAAAAAAGTGCGTTTTGTTAGTTGATATAAAGTTCATATGCTACATTAATTAGATGAATAACCAGGGTTTTGTTTAATTGCAGGATCCGCTAACAATTGGCTATATGGAATTGGCAATAATAATCGAAAGCTTTCGGTGATCTTTAAGACTTCTTGAGCTTTACCGGTTCTGACCAAGTCAAACCATCTATCTGATTCTAAAGCGAATTCCAATCTTCTTTCCTCTTCTATCCACTTAAGTATTTCGTTAAGAGAATTTGTTGAGTTTTTTGCTTCCAATTGAGCTCTGTTACGAATCTTATTCAGATCGGCTAGAGCAAGCTCATAATTTCCCAATTGAGCATTTGCTTCTGATCTTATAAAATACAATTCAGCAATTCGTATGATGTATGTCGGATCAATTGCGGGGCTTCTATAGTAAAGATTACCATACCATCTCCCTTGGTTATCTTTAGCAATTAATTCCTTTCTGGATCCACCGGTAATTGGATCATTCAAAAGACTTACTAATTCACTATTAGGAGCCCATTGACGGGTTCCACCATTGCTTTGCGGTTGCCACTGTCCTCGGTGTGAATTCAATTCGTTTGCACTATAAAAGAGTTCAAAAACTGATTCTTTAGTACCAACAACATTATTTTTAAAGAAACTTGAAAATGGATTTAACAATTCATATGAATTATCATCAATTACTTTTTGGGCATATTCACTAGCCTTTGCCCAATTCTTTTGATAAAGATTGAACCTAGCTTGCAAGGCTAGAACTGTATTTTTACCAACATTGAATCGATCCACATTTGTATCTTCCAATAATTCTTCGGCTTTATTCAAATCATTTCCTATTTGGGAATAAGTTTCCTCAATGCTACTTCTTTCTATTCCAGAATTTTCACCAACATTTTCTGTTGGATTTACAATCAAAGGAACTCCTCCCCAAACTCTTACTAAATCAAAATAATTAAGTCCACGAATAGCATATGCTTGCCCTAAGAGATTATTTTTTTCAGCTTCCTCTATACCAAGATCATTTGAAGATTCAAGAGCTTTGATTAAATTGTTGTTGCGATTTATACTGTTATAAATCCCATTCCAAGTCTGTTCAAGCGTTGAGTTTTCTGGATTAACTTTATGATTTATAAATTCCTGAATTTGGGATTGCGATCCCGTCCATTCAATATTATCCCCCGAAAGGTAACCTATGGACTGGAAACTTACACTGTAATAATTCCTCAGAGCTACATACACAGCACTTAATGCTGCTTTTGCAGATGTTTCATCATGAATTACATTCTCTCCGGAGATAGAAGTTTTAGGATCAACTTCCAGGAAGGAAGAACATCCACTAATAAAGAATGCTATAATTATTAAATAGCTTAATTTTTTCATAAACCTTATAATGTTAGATTAATACCAAATTGAAAACTCCTGGGTTGTGGTGGTGTACCTAAATCAATTCCTTGCTGATTTGCAGAACTACTAGCGGCAGACTCAGGATCTAAACCACTGTACTTAGTCCAGGTAAATAAATTCGTTGCCTGAAGATAAACTCTCAGTTTAGAGACTCTTAACCGATCC